>Ga0307994_1000611_pt1 | contig 24550 bp, 21 predicted proteins | sample EllFjometagen261_FD_203171 | JGI IMG/M metagenome (GOLD analysis project Ga0307994, IMG submission 203171) | Marine microbial communities from Ellis Fjord, Antarctic Ocean - #261 | ecosystem: Environmental > Aquatic > Marine > Unclassified | place: Southern Ocean | collected 2014-11-02 | reverse complement strand
ATCGAAGCCGCAGAAAAATTAATGCGCGATCATGGTGTACCTGAATGGCCTGAAGGCGGCCGACCAAAAATATTAGGTTGGACCTTACAAACAGTTATGCCTTGCGTCAAAGAAGCCCTAACTCACCCTAACTGCAAATTAATCGCCAACGCCCTAGGCACACCGCCGGACCATGTAATTAAAATGGTAAAGGATAGTGGCCGCTTGATAGGTGCGCTTTGTGGTAAGAAAAAACAAGCTGTGTCTCATAAAAGGTCAGGCTTAGATTTTGTTGTCGCACAAGGCGGCGAAGGCGGCGGTCATACTCTCGAAGTAGGCAGCATAGTACTGTGGCCCGAAATTATTGATGCCGTTTACCCTCTACCAGTCTTAGCTGCAGGTGGAATAGGCAATGGTCGCCAAATGTTGGCTGCTATGTCGATGGGTGCGGCAGGTGTTTGGACCGGTTCGCTTTGGTTAACTGTTGAGGAGGCCAATGCACAACCAGCGCAAAAAGAAACTTTACTGAAGGCTACAATAAACGACACTGTTCGCACTTCAGCTTGGACAGGCAAAGGGGCGCGCGTCTTGCGCAACGAGTGGACAGAATTTTGGGATGACAAAGAGACTATCGACCCATTACCGATGCCGGTTCATGGCCTGGTAACTGCTGATGCTATGAGGAGAACTGAAGCCTATGCCGGTACTGGAAATACTCAAAAAGTTGCCATGAACATATGCGGGCAGGTTATTGGGCAGATTAACCAGATTGAATCATCACGTAATGCTATTTATCGCCTGATTAGAGAGTATGTGGATGCCCTTGAAGTAGTGAATAATTTGATGCCTGATTCCTAATTGAATTTAGAAATCCATCCAAGTAAAAGTATTATAGGTAGACTTTTATATGTTTTGGGCCGTTCGTGTTGACGATAAGAATGACCAAGTGTCTCACACGCATTTCATGACGAGACAACCTAGGAGAGAATAGTTCTTGTTTTACCTCCATGTGCCGGCGCAGCCGGCAATACCTACTCGGCGTCTTTCTACCCCTTCTTCTGGGCGCTGCCATTACACCAGCACGATAGGTAACATTCTCTAACTGATTCAGTTTCAGCAATCATCTGACGGGTTATCTTGGCTAACCAGTTGCTGGAGGCACCGGTTCTTTTTGCATTGCATTGGCTTTGCTTGGGTATAGCTAAAGAGAATGTGGGCCATGTCTCCAAGGCATACAAGCCCAATACACTGACCAGAATTAAGAACGTAATGACAAGTATCTTTGCTGGCTCTTTGTAATTATTATTAAAATACAATGTTTACATTCTGTGTATAAGGAGAGAGTAATTAAAATGCCTGAAAATCTGAGCACTAAGCCATTCTCTGGAAAAGTAGCCATTGTCACTGGTGCTGCACAAGGTATAGGGGCGGCAACAGCAATGGAGTTTGCCAGGGCAGGGGCAAAGCTGGTATTAGGAGATCTATCAGCACAGGTCAATGCTGTAGCTGCTGAAATAATCGCTGCCGGCGGCGAAGCTCAAGCTCTAGTTGGCGATATTACTAATCCAAAGACGGCCAAACTATTGGTTGATCTCGCCCTAGATAGTTTTCAAAAGCTGGATTTCGCATTTAATAATGCCGGTATTGGTGGCAAACCTGCACAGATAGGCGATGTTGAAATTGAAGACTGGCAGCGCGTCATCGATGTCAATTTAAGCAGCCTCTTTTATTGCATGAAATACCAGTTGCCCGCTATTGAGAAAAGCGGGGGGGGGGTGATTATCAACAATGCGTCAGTTTGTGGTTTGCGCCCAATCGATGGCTCTAGCATTGAATACACCGCAGCAAAATACGGCGTGATCGGCCTCACCAAACAGGTCGCAGTCAATCATTCGGCTAATGGCGTTCGTTGTAATGCGATTTGCCCCGGATTGATTCAAACCACACTCACAGACGACCAAAACGTTGACGCCTTTCTCGCGAGAATCCCACAAAAACGGTTAGGGACAACAGCGGATATAGCGCGCGTAGTGTGCCTATTGTGCAGTGATGGATCCAGTTATATCAATGGCGCTGCTATCCCAGTCGATGGCGGGTATATGGAGACATAACTTGGGATTTACCAATCGAGTTATTCTAATACCGGCGGCAGTTTATCTGTCGGTAGTATTCGGCGGCGCATACAGTACAGGCCGCGAAGTCGTCGAATTCATGAGCAAAAATGGCCCCTGGGGCGGATTGATTTCCCTGTCCACAATAGCTGTTACATACATCATCTTATTATTTTTATGCTTCGAGCTTGCACGTAGATATGAAGCTTATGATTACCGCGCTTTTTTCAAAGTACTGCTGGGCCGCGGTTGGTTTTTATACGAAATACTGATTACGATCGGCCTGATTGTGACGCTGGCAATTTGCGCCTCTGCTACGGGAAATATCGCGAAAGAGCACTTTGGCGTTTCAATCTATGTCGGAGGTGTCGCTATGTTGCTGATTGTAGTTACCCTTAACTACTTCGGCCGCGAAGTAGTCGAAAAATCCATGGTTTATGCTGTGATCGCGCTAGGGGTTTTAGTTGCGTACCTGTGCTTTAAAGTATTTGGCACATATGATGCTGAGCTGTCAAAAGTATTTTCTGAACACAGCCCCGCCAATACTACTCAATCAGTGAAGACGGGGCTAATCTATGCCTTCACAGTCACTGGTTTTATCCCCATGATTATATTTTGTGGGCGCGACTTATACTCAATCAACGAATCACTTATCGCAGGAGTAGCGGCAGGTGTAGTCGCAATATTACCAGGTATTGCATTTCACCTATGTTTTATGGCGTTCTACCCTGAAATTTTAAACCTGACTGTGCCAACCTATTTGATAATCGAACAAGCAACTTCGAGCATGTTCTTAAATTTTTACGTAGTAGTGGTCTTCGTTCTAATCGCATTGACGGGAGTAGGACTACTACAGGGCGTTTTAGAGCGAATAGATAATCGCATGCAGGAATCAAGAGGCCGTGCCTTATCGGCCACCAATCACGCGCTAATTTCAGCCTTTGCGCTAATTGCCAGTAGCGGCTTAGCAACCATCGGTCTGGTTGATTTAATCATTAAGGGATTCAGGTTTTTTTCAATCTCCTTTACATTTATCTTTTTTATACCTCTATTCACCATTGGTATTTATAAAATAATTACCGCACCGGCTGTCGGTCTGACAGAAAACGGTAGGTCCACCACGAGCAATCAATAGATAATAGATTAAGGTACAAAATATGTTCAAAATTAGCTTTTATGTTCGACGTAAAAAGGAAGTGCTAGCCAACGACTTTCGCGAATACTGGTTAGGCGAACATGCTCAAATCCAAAAGCAATATTTAGAGGCGTTAGGCGTACGCAGCTACATAAAATGCGAGGCCTTGCCGAATGACCCAGTGGGCATCGCAAGCGTCGACGCTTACCAAACTGGAACAGATCATTACGATTTTGTTGACCATTGGGTGTTCAACGATATTGAAACACTAAAGGCTACTAACAAAAAAACAGATCTCAAGGCAGCTATGCAATGCAGTTTTGAAAGCGAGGCTAAGTATGTTGACTTCAGCCGTAGCAATGTTGCCATGTCGGTCGACCTAGTGCAATTCTTCCCGGTAGATGACTATCGCGCTACCATTGATAATAGCTTTGTCAAAATATATTACTGTGTACGAAAACTATCTGAGTTAACGCGTGCCGAGGCTCAACTGCACTGGAATACATGTCATGGAGCATTATCTAGACAGGACATCAAGTACTCCGTTCAATCGAAATACATCCAAGCGCATAATATCGACTCGACATTCGTCGATGAGTTAGCGCAGAAAAGGGGTTATGACGTTGACCCTGATTTCATTGGTCATGCAGAAGGTTGGATAGATACGAACACCCGAGTGCTCGAATTCTCGGCCGATGAATATGCGGAAGTAGTCGCCATGTCCATGGATGATATAGATCTGTTTACTGATAAAAAACGCAGCCAATTGTTCGTCAGTAAAGAATATTATATTATTGATAAACCTGTAATAGTAAGACCGATGCCTAAATTCTTTTCTGCAGTCTATTAGCTCTGGCTTAATCGGACTTTTTTAATGGGAACCCCGTCTATGCCAATTTTTACGATGTTCACTGGTACTTGGCCAAAGCGGCACAGCATGATGATATGGCTGGTGATTGCCCTACTGCTTTGCTATATCGACCGAATTTTGATTTCACTCGCGGCAATAGAAATGCAAAACGAGTTTGGTTGGTCCGACAGCGATAAAGGACTGGTGCTCTCGTCCTTTTTTATGGGTTATTTGATCATGCAATTGCTGGGAGGAATATTGGCTAATCGCTATGGGGGGCGCAATGTATTCCTGATAGCTGTCTTGCTTTGGTCACTGTTTACCATCCTCACCCCTCTTGCCGCATCCATTTCGTTTGGTACTCTGATATTAGTTCGTTTTATGCTTGGCTTTGGAGAAGGTGCAGCCTATCCCGCTGGTTACAGCCTGATTCATGAGTGGATGCCACGCAAAGAGCGCTCTGTTTCCATTAGCCTTATTTCAGCTGCAGGTGCGGTAGGCACCGTTTCGGCTTTGCTCGTAACAGGTAAACTTATTGAACTATATGGGTGGCAAGCAGTATTCTACTTTTTTGGAAGCTTAGGCTTTGTGTGGTCGGTATTTTGGCTGATTAAAATACCTTCGTCCGCAGAGCCGCATAACGATCCCCTTTCTTTAAGGAAGAAAGAGAAACGAGAACGTAAAGCTATCCCTTGGAAATTATGTCTAACCCACCCTGCCGTACTAACCTTGTATCTGGTGACCGCCGTAGGATCCAGCGTCTCCTACACCATGGCGAGTTGGTTACCCAGCTATTTTGTAGACACCTTTGCGCTGACGACAACCCAAGCTGGCTTATATTCGATTTTACCATGGCTAGTAGTGGCAATAGTCGCTGTGATTGCAGGGCGTTATGCTGATAAATTGATCGCACAAAACATGGCACCTCGAAAGGTTCGTGTGCGCATTACCCTAACCGGTTTTACATTGTTATTCGTAAGTCTAATTGCCATAACTTTTGCGCCGAGTGCGATTGGAGCCGTCTTGCTCATCTGCTGTCTATTTGCCGCTATGGGGATTCTGATTCCGGGATACTCTCCAATCCCAGCTGAACTATTACCTGAGCATGGCGAAATACTCTACGGTTTTATGGCTAGCGCCGGTTCCATTTCCAGCGTATTTCTGGTTTATCTGGCTGGTCTTTTATTGGACGAAACAGGTTCCTATGATGCCCTGTTCTACTCCTTTGCTGCCATGGCACTTCTAGCTGCAGTTGTATTCTTTTTCTTTGCACAAGCCACACCCATTTACACGACAAAAATGGCAACTGATATTAGCTCAGTTCAATGAGTCCATTACTCCTGAAATTAGTCGACATCGTAGGCAAAAATCATGTTCTGGTTGGCCACTCCCTCGAGCAAAGAGCCACTAGCTATTGGGATTCAGCGCCAACCATTGCCATGGCGCTAGTCCGCCCTAGTAGTACTGCAGAAGTCAGTCAGATTCTCAAGATTTGTAACCAACACAAGCAACCTGTAGTCACCCAGGGCGGCCTTACAGGATGCGTTGAAGGTGCCATAACCACAGCACGCGATATAATCATCTCTCTGGAGCGTATGAAGGCGATTGAATCAATAGACGAAATTGGCAATACGGCAATAGTCCAAGCTGGCGCAGTATTGCAAATCGTACAAGAAACAGTCCGGGATAAAAACCTCACATTCCCACTCGATTTAGGCGCACGTGGTAGTTGTACTATTGGCGGGAATATTGCCACCAATGCTGGCGGCATCAACGTACTGCGGTACGGCATGATGCGTAATTTGGTGTTGGGTCTTGAAACTGTGCTGGCTGACGGTACTGTTATTTCCAGTATGAACCAAATGTTGAAGAACAATGCAGGCTACGATTCCAAACAATTATTTATCGGAAGTGAAGGGACACTCGGAATCATAACTCGTGCGGTGATCCGCTTATTTAATCAACCGACTAGTTGCCAGTCGGCGATGGTTGCGCTGGACTCATTTGTAAGCGTTACTACCCTGCTTTCACATATGCAAAAAGGCCTGGCAGGCACGCTCAGCGCATTCGAAGTCATGTGGGGCGAATATTTCAAAGGAGTAACTGGCGCGAATGGTCACATCGCGCCAATTGACCGTGAATACCCTTTTTATGTGATGCTAGAGGCAGAGGGTGCGGATCTCGAAGCGGATAAAACAAGATTTGATGACCTACTTGCAGTAGCATTTGAAGATAAAATAATTGTCGATGCTGTTATCCCTAATTCTGAAACGCAGCGGCGTGCTTTGTGGAACATCCGAGAAGAGTTTGAGCCTATACTACCTGCATTTCTTTACGATATTAGCCTGCCAATCAAAGAGATGAATACTTACATATCCAAGTTGATGACCGAGGTCAGCGCTTTCTGGCCAGATAGCGATTGCTTTGTATTAGGGCATATAGCCGATGGTAATCTACATCTATTTATACGCCCCAATATTGATGGTGGCGACCAACACGCTGAATGTGACAAACTGGTTTACATGGCCCTAGAAGGATTTAACGGTTCTGTGTCGGCAGAACATGGTATCGGGGAGGAAAAAAAGGCCTGGTTGCACACTAGTCGTAGCAACGCCGATATCGCCCTCATGAAACAACTAAAATCAACGCTCGACCCTAAAAACATCCTTAACCGCGATAAAGTATTTGAGACTTGAAATCGTCATCCCACTAATTGACTACTAATCAGAGCAGAATGACAGGAATTTGAGTCGCTGATCGCTCATTATCAAAATTGAAGAATTACGAGATATATCATGTTCAATTTCCACGACAATTCGCCGGTCAACTTTAACGATTCACTACCAGATGCTGTCGATGTGGTCATTATCGGTGGTGGGATTATTGGCATCACCACTGCCTGGTACCTACTAGAACAAGGAAAGTCTGTATTGGTGTGCGACAAAGGTCGGGTGGCCGGCGAACAGTCTAGTCGAAACTGGGGTTGGGTCAGGGTAACTGGTCGCGATGAGGCGGAAGTACCTATCGCCCGCGAAAGCACCTACTTGTGGGACGCACTGAATAAGGAACTCAACGGAGAACTCGGCTTTACTCGTGGCGGTTGTCTTGCGTTGGCCAGCACTCAAGCGGAACTTGAAGGCTTTGAGCAGTGGATCGAACTGTCAGACAAATATGATGTGGGCACACGTATGCTGACGCCTGAGCAATCCAACTCACTGGTAGGTGCTCCTGCAGGAAAATGGCATGGGGCCATGATCACTGACAGCGACGGCCGCGCTGAACCATTCAAAGCAGTGCCAACATTGGCCAAAGGCCTACAACAAAAAGGCGGCTTAATTCGTGAGAACTGCGCGGTTCGAACAATTGAGGTTGAAGCGGGGCGAACCACAGGTGTCATCACAGAGTATGGGGCTGTAAAAGCACAGACGGTACTCTGTGCCGCCGGCGCTTGGTCGACCCTTATGTTATCTAATATGGGTATTAAACTTCCACAACTATCCCTTAAAGGCACCGTTGCTCGCACCGAACCAGCACCAGAAATTTATACTGGTGCCGCCGCCTTCAGCGATGTTTTTATTCGTCGCCGGCAAGATGGCGGTTATACTATAGCGACTGGTTTCACTGAGCACTTCATTGCCGCCAACAGCTTCCGTTACCTATCAAAATTTATCCCATCGATGGGCAGCGCCAGTGATCTTCGGGCACTGCCGGGACGCGACCCCACACAGCAGTCTTTTATCAAAAAATCGTGGACTGGGAATGACATGTCTCCATTCGAATCGCATCGGGTATTGAACCCCGAACCCACAAAGAGTGCTGTTAAGTTGATGCGCGAAAAATTAGAGCAACACATTCCAGCTTTGGCAGATGTTCCGTTTGCCCAAACATGGGCTGGAATGATTGACACTACTCCCGACGTAGTGCCGGTGATGGACGAAACTCATGTGCCGGGTTTATTTTTAGCTACCGGTTTCAGCGGGCACGGATTTGGCATTGGACCAGCTGCAGGTAAAGTGATGGCCAACCTAATTACGGGGAATGAAACGGGACACGACTTACATCGTTTTCGGTTTTCGCGCTTCTCTGATGGATCAAAAGTGGTACCGGGGCCGGCGATCTAGATTTTCAGGCATTTCTATTCTCTTACTAAGCTGAAGCTTAACCAGTTATTACCTAACTAGGTCATTCACGTAGCAGGTCATGTCCACAGCATCAAAAACATATAGGCCTGTTGCTTCACGAATTGCGTCGGAGTACATCGGCATATCCGTGCATTCAAGAACGATCGCGCCTAAGTCATTATTATCATGTTGCATTTTTAGGCAAGCATCCACTACCGCCTGTTGCACCTTCTCAAAATCATATTTGGGCGTGGTCATGGTAAGCCATTCATTTGCTCCTGCTGACTCATTCATACCCAAGATCGCAATTGGAACCGCTTCATCGATACCACATTCCTCCAATATTATCTGCTGATGTGCTAACAAATGTTCGGCGCTAACGGTCAATATTCCAATACGCTTGCCATTAGCCTGCTGCTTATGAATACTGGCTACAAACATAAGCGTTGAACTGAACACTGGAATTTCAACCGCCGCCTGCAGAATAGACTGCATATTGCCAGTTAAACCACAACTGCAAACAATCGCTCTTACACCTTCTTCTTGTAGCGTCTGAGCCGCCTTAATCCACTCAGGTTGATTCCAACCACGCCAATCATTATCTGAATTATTGACAAAGCCTTTCGGGTCGAGAAAGTCAGAAACAAACTTAATGCGCACCGGAAAGCCATAACTCAGTGCGTTTGCGTGATGGCCAACCTCAGCAATGCAGTTATACCAAGGCTGAAACACTAGCAAGCCTACAGCTTCACCGAAAAAATACTGAGACCGCTCGTTTGATGACATTACGCGGACCACTGGCTCCTTACTTTTTTCATCAAGAGTAAGCAACCGTTTAGTTATAAGTCTGTCTGATGCCATAAATTCTCTCAATTTCTCAAGTATTTAGAAATCGCTGATGGTTAACTTCAAGGGAAAGAACTGCTTCAACTGGCCTAATAGATAACGATGTCCCACGGCCTCACAAGCCGAAGCAAAACCGGTTTTGTTAGTGCCTACAGAACACAATTTAGCCGCTGTCGCCGCTTGGATCATGCCGGTTTGAGTGTAGGGGCGAGTACTTTGAATCACTACTTTGCGGCCACCCGCAGAACCTGTGCCTACCGCAAAATCACAACTGCGATGAATCAACGAAATCTCTCTTGGTGGTAAGAATGGTTCAACGTCATCAACTAAACCCTGCATAGCAACAATACGCTCATCTTCTGGCAACGAACGTACCTCTGCTTCAAATTGTTGTTGCAGTGCAATCACACCCTCCATCGTTTCACGATCTGCTGTACCACTGAATTGGCGGCAAGTATGGATCGCCGGGTCATCCTCAAACAATATTGGCAGCGAGCCACCACCCCAAGGATGTACAATTTGTGTAACAGCATGACCAGGCACACTGGCCTCATAGCCGCGGCCAGCCGGCCAAGAAACCATTTCATTACCTTTTAGGTACTGCGCATCATGGCTGAATAGACTGTAGATCGACTGTGTGGAAGCGTGGGTTGGTACAAAATTACCGCAGGTCACCACTTCCAAGGAATCAATATCTTCTTCTTCCATAGCGATTCGCGCACAAATTTCGGCAGGGATATACATGTAGGCAGTGCACGGTGCCATCACAAGATTTTTAGCCCTAAACTGATCCGCGTACTTTGTCTTAATGTCTTTTACAAATGCTGGCTCACCGGTGGTGTCAATATAGTGCACTCCGGCATTCAGAGCTGCCTGAACCACCGGATCACCGAAACGTTCAAATGGGCCAACTACGTTACACACCACTTTACGCCCAGTGAATAATTCGGTCAGCGCATCGACATCATTATCTACGCCAACAACTTCGTAGTCGGCAGTGTCAATACCAGGAACAGCGCTCATCACTTCGGCTACCTTTTCAGCATTGCGACCGGCCGCCACAAAAGGAATACCGTAGTGACGCAGATGCTCACAGATTAGACGGCCGGTATAGCCACTGGCGCCGTACACAACAACAGGCTTTTTATTACTCATTTTATTCTCCGCTTAAATATATCTACTTAGTTTCATCAATCTTGGGATTCGACAAGATCGGCCTCATTCACATTCTGTTTGATACTGCCAGGATCGGATTGAATTAATTCACTTGCATCTGATGCATCAAATGCCCGTATCAACTTTTGATAACGCGCCACCAACTCAACTCGTGTGCCAGAATTGGGAAAGACATACAGTGCGCTCAGTTGCATTTGCTCAACTGTGAATTCCGCCACTGTATCTGGTGAAAGGCCGCGACTTACCACTTCCTTTAATGCGTCGTTGCCGGCGTTATCGTCAGGCTCTGCCGTCGGGTCATGCCGCTGATTATCCGCAATATTAGTACTCACAAAACCCGGGCACAGAATTGTCACGTCTATATGCTCATCAACCAATTCGGCACTGAGCGCCTCGGAGTAGCCCACTACACCAAATTTACTGGCGTTATAGGGCGTATGTAAGCCGTAGCCTATATGGCCGGCTAGTGACGCGGTATTCAAAATATGGCCTCCTTCACCATGTTGCCTGATCAGCGGTAGAAAAACCTCAGTACCGTGAACAACACTCATCAGATTTAGCCTAATTGACCAATCCCATTTTTCGACAGAAATATTCCCAGCTCGCCCTGTCGTCAAAGCGCCTGCATTATTTGCCACGACATGCACTTTGCCATATTGTTCAATTGTCGCGGCAGCCGCTTGTTCAATACTATCGCGACTCGTGACATCGCATACGACGGATGCAACATCGGCACCAGATCCACGCAAGTCAACAACTGCTTTCGCCAACGCCTCCTTATCAATATCCGCCAGCATCAAACGAGCACCTTGCATCGCAAATGCTTTGGCAAGGCTAAAACCTATGCCCATTGCGGCACCTGTGATAAATACAATTTTTCCGTTATAGCTTTTCATTATAAAGTTCATAAAACTCGGGTTTTGCGATTTTAATATTTAATCACATTGATCAATTTCATTCTCAAGCAATACTTATCATTTTATATCAAATTACGGTCACTCAATCTTTTACTACTTTAAAAATAGAATAAAGATATCCGATGATAAGTAGTTAGTTGGAAATGACGCGTATCAAACTCAAATTTTGGCCATGATTTGAGTTCAAATTAACAGAGTTGAAAATAAACATGATTAATCTAGGTTTAAGCGCCGAACAAGAAACGAGAGCGGCCGAACTACATGCCAACATGGTCACATGGGACATGTTAATTGAGTCTACTGTCCACCAGCAAGGTTGGGACAACATGGCTGTCGACGGTGGCCCGACTGGAGGCAGTTTTACCGTTGGCGCGGGTGGCCTAGAAAACATGGGGCTGGGCGATCAATTGCCGCGTACTGATGACTGGTGGTCTTATCACACAACTCTGGACGACATTGCGCGTTTACATGGAGTTTTCGCCTCTAGTGATAATAAGATAGTGCAGGCTAAATGCGTGGCCGACATTGAACAAGCGCAGCGCGATGGCACAGTCGCTATCATGCTAAATACTCAGAATTCGATTTGGGCGGGTTATGATTTTGATCGCATCGTAACCATGTACAACCTTGGATTGCGGGTTGTGCAACTCACCTATAATCAACAGAACTTTGTTGGCTCCGGTTGCCAGGAAGATTCCAACAATAAACTCAGTGAATTCGGTAAGCAGTTTGTCGAGAAACTCAACGAGCAGGGCATGCTGGTGGATACAGGCCACACTGGAGCTGGCACAATCAAACATGCGATCGACGTATCCAACAAACCCATCGCCTGTTCACACGCCGGGTTGGCCGTGCAAGCACCAGGTCAGGATCGAGTCCAAACCGACCAAACGCTAAAATATTTGGCCGACAATGGTGGTGTATTTGGTCTGTCTGCTATCCCAGGTATGCTGACCGGCAATCTTAAATGCACAGTTAATGAGTATGTCGATGGGTTTGAACATGCCATCAAAGTGATGGGGATTGATCATGTAGGCATTGGCAGCGATTTCGTATTCAACGTAGAAATAGCGCAAATTGCCACCTCACCTGATTGGCAAGGAAAGGTAGTCCCCACAGCAGGTACGACCAAAGAGGTTTTTGATGGCCATAATGGTTTTGAAGACCATTCAAAATATATCAATCTGACTCGCGCCTTAATTGGCAGAGGCTATAGTGATAAAAATATTCGAAAACTAATGGGCGGCAACTGGTTACGATTGATGAGTGAAACCGTTGGGTAGTAAAAAAGTATGACTTAAGACGACATTAAGGAGATTTATACCTGAACCTATCTCGGCAGTATTTTCTGAAGCCTTCGGTAACGGTCTTTTTACTCACCCCAAACCTGACTATAAACGCGCATAAGATTGCCGCCCAAAATTTTAGCAATGTCTTCATCCGAATAACCGGCTTGCCATAAGGCATCAACGGTTCCAGCATAAATTTTCGATGGCTCACCGGATCCTCCTGGTGATAATTTGGCAACAGTTTCGGTAAGGCCGCCATCTTGATACATCTCAGGCACCTTGCTGGTCCATTTCCACATTGTGTCCCAACAGAAAGTATCATCAGATGCCAATGCCACCGCGTCGATGCCAACACGTTCTACAACATAGTCGACCGCACGCACAATGTCGGCTGGAGTGAGGTCTGCGGCCTCAAGGCTTACTAGAAACCATGGCAACAAAGTAATGCCGATTATTCCGCCAGTTTTGGCACATAGTTGCATTTCTTCATCGGTAATATTCCGGTAAATATCAAATACACCTAAAGGGTTAGAGTGCGTGTAAATCACCGGCACGCCAGGGTGTTTTTCAATACAATAATTCATCGCACTAACCGCAGTGGTTGAAGCGGCATGGCTCATGTCGACCAAAATACGATTCTTAACCATGGCATCCAGCACCCTCTTACCGTAATAGGTTACCTCTCCCGGGTCTTTTACGAGGCAGCCATCGCCGGCTCGAAAACGTTCATTATAGGCCAGCGCCATGGTGCCAACTCCCATATTCTTGAGAATAGGCATATATTTGGCAGGATTATGATCCAGTGATTCGCAGCCTTGGGCATTAAAGAAAAAGGCCAACTTTCCATCTACTTTAGCTCGTCTTATATCGCTAGCGGTACGGGCGATGGTGAACTTATCGGGTTGTGCATAAATATGATTGAGAAACTTAGGCATGAACTCCTGAATCATATCAAAGGTTGTCGCGCCATACGAAATTGTCAGGCCAACACTGTTGATACCCTCCTTTAAAGCGCGATCGAAGTACTCTTCAAACATTTCTTCTCGTATCCACGTATGTTCAACCAACGCGGATAGAGAGTCAATTGCCATATTACTTTGGATAAAATTCTTCGCTTTGTCAGTTGCAGGATAGTATTTGCTTTGTTCACTCATTTTTTGCCTCTTGGAGAATCCATATCACTAACAGTCGTTAGTCATTTGGTTAGCTCGCTGATTTATTTAGCTTACTACTTTCGTTAATTCGGCGGACATAGCTTCACGCATCTCAATCTTGCGGATTTTCCCCGTGACCGTCATCGGAAATTCTTTAACAAATCTGATATGCCGTGGGATTTTGAAATGGGTAATCTGGCCTTCACAGAATTTACGGATCTCTTGATCGGTAGCCGACTGACCATCTTTGAGCTGAATCCAAACACACACCTCTTCGCCCATTTTTTCGTCTGGCACACCAAATACTTGAGCCTCGCTAATTTTTGGGTTGGTATATAAGAAGTCCTCTATCTCGCGTGGGTAAATATTTTCTCCACCACGAATAAGCATATCCTTAATTCGACCTGTGATTTTCACATAACCAAACTCGTCCATGGTCGCCAAATCGCCGGAGTGAAGCCATCCGTCGATAATAGTTTCATTAGTGCGCTGCTCATCATCCCAGTAACCCTTCATCACCGAGTACCCGCGAGTACAAATTTCTCCTTGCTCCCCAATTGCTAGCACTCTGTCATGCTCATCGACGATCTTGATTTCAACGTAAGGAATTGCCCGCCCTACTGTCTGCGTACGATTTTCCAAAGTGTCATCAGGTAGCGTCATATGATTAATTGGGCTCACTTCAGTTTGACCGTAACCAATGACCACACTTCTCATATTTAAATCGCCAATAATCCTATTCATTAGCTCTTCAGCACAGGGAGCACCCGCAATAATGCCAGTGCGCAAAGTAGAGACATCGTATTTATTAAACCCGGGTGAATCTAACTGCGTAACAAACATAGTCGGCACGCCATGTAACCCTGTGCACTTTTCCTCTTCAACTGTCGCTAGAGTACTTTCTGCGTCAAATGCTTCGCCCGGAAAAACCATAGTCGCTCCAGATGTAACACAGGCCAACACGCCCAAAACCATTCCAAAACAATGATATAACGGGACCGGAATGCATAACTTGTCTCGCTCCGTCAATTGCATGCCCTGTGCACTATTCCAACCATTGTTAAGGATATTACAATGACTCAGAGTCGCACCTTTTGGCTGCCCTGTGGTGCCACTTGTGAACTGAATATTAATCGCGTCGTCGGGTTTGAGTTCAAATTGCAAGCCCTCAAGACGCTGCCGTTCGCTATCACCGCCCAAGCTACAAACATCGTCAAAATTAAGCATGCCTGCAGACTCTTGTGTACCCATTCGGATCACCATCTCCAGGTGAGGTAACTTTGCCGACTTTAAAGTACCTGCTTGGCTATGCTTCAATTCAGGTGCAAGCTCGTTTAGCATAGTCAGATAGTCGCTACTTTTGAATTTCTCAGCGGTAATGATTGCCTTGCACGAAGCCTTGTTTAGTGCATATTCTAATTCATAGAGCCTATACGCTGGATTAATGCACACCATGATTGCGCCTATTCGCGCGGTTGCCAGCTGGGTCATCACCCATTCAATCGAATTCGGGCCCCAAATACCCACGCGATCACCAGGCTGAATCCCTAAAGCTAATAGACCAACCGATAGACGATCAACTTGTGCATAGAGCTCTTGGTAGCGCCATCGAATACCCTGATGCTTAACTATAATCGCTTGGCCATCTGGATTCCCTTTGGCTACTCTTTCGAAACAGCTACCAATCGTTTCATAAAGTAGCTGACCTTTACCTTCGCCCGTGAAATAGCTCTTCTTCAATTTTTGCACTTTTCGCCTCTTAATTGACTAGTCTTCTACTAGAAAACTAGCGGTCTGAATTTCTGGACTCAACTCGATTAAAACTCTCAACCTTGTCAACGATTTGCGGCATAGCTTCGCTAGGGACCAGCTCAATCGCATAATAATCCCTCATCAGTGGGCTAGCTAAGCGCATCAACAACAAAGCCTGAGTTGTTTCGCCGTCGGGCACGGCCACGGTAATATAATTTTTACCGTTACTTAAACCAAAGTAATAACTTAACACATCAACGTCGAGTTCCTTTAGCACTGCTGCCGTTGCTTTTTTTCGATCTGCGGCACCGTTCAACACCATCTGCCAGCCCTCTGCACTTGGGGTGCCAACAAACATAAAGATTCTTTTTTCAGCCTTGGTTTGTTCCGCCAATGTAGACGTCGCGCCAGCCAATAGCAGCAATGAAAGTAAAATGTGAACGCTTAAGATTACATGTCGCATGGAAGTTCTCAGTTTAAGACTTGGTAAGTATTGTCATTGCCAGAGCGGCTATATCGGTACCAATGTAACCACCGCCGTTTTCAGCCAAGGCTATTCTGGCATCCTTCACTTGACGCTCTCCGGCTTCACCCCGCAATTGCTGTATAAGCTCAAATATTTGTGCAGTTCCCGTCGCGCCCACCGGATGCCCTTTTCGCATTAGACCTCCCGAAGTGTTTACTGGTATTTTGCCGCCAAGTTGCGTGTTTCCAGACTCTATTAACGCACCTCCCTCCCCAGGAGAGCATAGGCCGAGATATTCATAATACATAATTTCTGAAATAGCTGAGGCATCATGCAGTTCAACACAATCAAGATCCTCCGGCCCTAGACCAGCAAAACCATATATCTCATTGGCACCTTGTTGTGGCGGAGCAGCCTCATCATCAGAATAATCATAGCCACTACTGAGCAGCGATGCTTCCACCTTCACCATACGAGCCATGCCAAGTTCGCGGGCTTTCTTTTCACTAACGATAATTACTGCCGAAGCTCCGTCGCCAATAGGCGAACACATGGGTAGCGTTAGAGGCCACATTACTTCGCGCGATTTCAGAACATCCTCAATACTGATAACTTCGCGATACTGAGCATAAGGATTGAGGCTACCGTGCACTGAATTCTTAGCCGATACCGCAGCCAGCTGTTCACGCGTAGTGCCATATTTTTGCATATGATCTAGTGCCCAAGAAACATAGATATCAATAAACAGAGATCGACTACCACCAGCACCCTCAGTGTCCACCTTCAGCCCGTGAGCAATTAGCTTAGCTTCAATATCAGCGAGCAATGCATCAGTCTTGTCTATGTCTACGCCGCCACTATATACCGAAAATGTTTTCTGCTTGTCTTCGTTAAATAACTTCTCCATGCCACAGGCCAATACGATATCGTAGGCGCCTAAGGTCACCATGGTACAGGCTTGTTGAAACGCAGTTGCCGATGATGCGCAGGCATTCTCTACGTTGACCACGGGAATCTTGCCTATACCCATTTCGCGCAACACAACCTGTCCAGGAACGCACACCTGGCCTGAAATTACTCCTGCGCCGACATTGCCAACCCAGGCCGCTTGCAAGTCTTTTTTTTCTAAATTCGAATCACGTAAGGCCATACTAACCGCTTCATCAGTTAGTGATTTTAGAGAGCGATCCAGATGCTTGCCAAAGCGCGTCATGCCGGCTCCTGCTATATAGGCATTTTGTTTCATTTCTAGTTCACCGCTCTGTCTGAGCCCTGCCAATATGGCTTACGCAACTGGGTTTTCAATACTTTCCCCGCAGCACTCTTAGGTAATTCATCTATAAAGTCCACCGACTTGGGTGCTTTGACACTGCCCAGTTTGGCCTTCACAGCATCTATTATTTCCTCTTCACTAGCACTAGTATTTGGCTTGAGCTGCACAACAGCCTTTACCGCCTCGCCCCATTTCTCATCAGGAATACCTATCACCGCACACTCCTGCACTGCCGAATTTTCGCTAACTACCTGCTCTACTTCGTTAGGGTATATATTGAAACCTCCGCTGATAATCATATCTTTAGAGCGATCAACTATCTGGATATAGCCGTCTTTATCCATAACACCTATATCGCCGGTCCAAAGCCAGCCATCTTTATGCGCTTCGGCAGTAGCTTCTGGGTTATCTAAGTATCCAAGAGTTACCAAACGCCCGCTCACACAGATTTCACCTGCCTCACCCTGTCCCATCTCTTGGCCATCTTCGCCTAATATTTTGACTGGGCTAAAAATACCGGGCCTACCGATGCCCTTCAAACGCTGTTCATTAATACTGCCCTGGTTATCCATATAATCCCACGGTGCTTTTAAAGTGATCGCGGCTGGCGCTTCGGTTTGACCATAGGCCTCAGACATACAAGGCCCGAAAACCTTGCAGGCCTCCTTAAGCTTTTTTAGTGAAGTCGGCGCAGCACCCACAATAAAGTGTTGCAGTGAAGAGTAATCGTGCTGTGCTACATCCTCGTGTGCCAACATCATGTACATCAAAGTAGGTGGTAGAAACAGGTGCGTCACTTTGTGCTCTTCAATGTCCTGCATTATGGACAAGGCATCAAGGTTTTTAACCACTACGTTCTTGCCGCCACGCGGAAAATGTAGACACCCCATGATGCCTGCGCTGTGGGTCATGGGCGCAACCACTAGATGCACGCTGTCTTCTCGATAGTTAAAGTGGGCATGATAATTGTTGAAAAAGGTTTCCAACGCCGTGTGGTTCATCAACACACCTTTCGACTTCCCAGTGGTGCCTCCGGTGGGGAAGATTGCTACCAATTCATCAACTTCTTCAGCCCCAGGTTGAAAAAACTCGCTTTGCTCTGCACAAAACTCCTGCAGTGACTGTCCAGTTGATCCATCACCATCAATACAAATAAATTCTTTTATAGTCGGCACCTGTTCGCGGATGTCCTTTACCTGATGATCAAATGCAGATGAATAAAACAATATCTCCATGCCAAATCGATCAGCAAGATCAATATTGGTTTCCACTGCATTGCGGGGGTTGATCGGCAACCAGACACCTTCGGCGCGCATCAAACCTATCAAAGCCAGCCAAGCAGGGTTGGCATTAGGTGAATACACACCAATACGAGTGCCTTTTGTGTAGCCGCGCCCTCTAATAGACGCGGCTATCTTATGAATTTCTTTATTAGCTTCAGCGTAAGTAAAGGAACTAGCCGAATCAACAAAGGCTGTTTTTTCAGCGTGAAATTGAACTCCTTGATCGAAAAAATCAATAATGCGCATAGCCTACTTTCCCATATTAGCCTCTGAAGTGAAGCTAAATAGTTACACAATATCTACATAATTACTTGTCTAAAGGTACTCAAAACATGTCAATTAGCATCCTGTGAAACACGGTTAGTCGTCCTGCAGGGGCAAAGACAATATCTGCTGTCTATATTCTCTAGGCGATTGCCCTAGCCAACGCTTGAACGACCGAGAAAAATTACTTGAGTCAGAAAATCCCAGCAAATAAGCAATTTCACTAATGGACAAATCTGCTCTAGCCATGTAACTCCGAGCTAACTCTTGGCGTGTGTAATCTAGGAGATCTTGATAATTGGTGCCTGCTTTTTTTAACTTTTCATGAAAGTTGCTAGTGCTAAGGTGTAATGCTTCTGCCACCATTTTACGATTACAATTACCCGAAGGAAGTAACTCAATTAACTTGACATAAACACGAGATGGCAGATCAATTTTTCTCATGCGAGCCAAGAACTCAACGACCACCGCATCGTTCTGTCTGGCAAGCTCAACATTTGATGCTGACAGCGGTTTTTTAAGATCTGCAGGATCGAAATGAAATTCGGTAAAAGGAGCCGAAAACTCTACATCACAACCAAAGTAATCAAAATATTTTTGCTGATAATCCTTTGGCGGCGTCCAAATCAAACAAACTTTTGAAGGGCTGAAGTTTGGATTGAAAATCATCCGCACAAACTTCAAGACCATGGCATTAAATGAATCAGAATCAAATCGCCGAATGTGACGGGAAAGCCCGGGCAATGATTTCAACCTCAAGCAGTATAAATTATCTTCGTCCTTAAACCGCAGCGTATCGAGCGTCGTGACCAATGAAAAAAAACGCTCGAATCGTTGGCAAAAGTCCCGAAGTGTTGAACTATACAAGAGTCCAACGCCTAGCGCATGATAGTTTGCAGGGCTAAAATATTGGACGCACTCTAGGCCGAAGGACTCGTCACTCGTTTTTTTATAGCACAGCTCGAATAAGTGGTCCATCTGCTGTGCAGGAACACGCTGAGCTGGGTCCTGATGCAGCTGCCAATCAATTCCCGCTTCGGCCACAATCCCATCTGCATCGAGACCGTAGCCTAGCAATGCCTGATGTACCACAATTAAATTGCCTGGGTAGCTGTTTACGCTGCTTTCAAGCATTATTTTTCTCTCTAGTTAACGAGCCTCACTTTGATAGATATCTCAATAATATTAACCCTTCTCAGGGTGAATATGCAATATATTCGACGACGACTTAAAAACCCAGGAAAACCCCCAATTCTCAGATATGCCGACCCCACCCCTCAAATCCACAGGATTCCAGCAAAGGATCGAAAAGATCAGTGCGCTCGCATTCATATTTGTTTTCGCAATGTCGCTTTAAGGCTGCTATTTCTGCGCGAGTATCTGCTTCATCTAGACCATCGAATATACATTCATCAGAGTTAGATGGGCCAAAAAGTCCTGCGAACGAAGTGCTGCAGGGCAATAAAAGTAACATCACTAATACATTTTTCAACACTGGCGAACTCCCTTATATGCGTCTGTAGTCACACTACCATTTCTCAATTATCTTCTCCAGCTCCTTAAGCTCTGCCATCTTTGCTGGCCGGACGGCACGAATACCTCTTGTTTCACCTCCATGCACAGTCTTTGCTATACCGCAGCGCTTTCGGCCTTCTTTTGTCTTAGGACCTGTCGATTTACCACCATGGAACCTACAAACACGCTTTCCCCTAACAGAGGGTGCGCCACACTGTCTTTTGGTACGTTTAGATAAAGCTTGGCATCGGCTACACCGAATTCTCCCGGATGCTAGGGTCATAAATGGCTCCCTATCAGAGGGAGATTGATCTGATTTCATGCACAGGACTCCATGAACTGAAGGGAGCTGGTATCGATATGAGCTTGCCGCACTTGCCATACTTGCCACCCTTTTTTTAAAAACTTTTATGTGTATATATTTATATTTATATTTATATTTACTTTTCTAAAAAGTATGGCAAGTATGGCAAGTAAGACTCAACCCAAGACAAACCGCAGCTTTCAGCTTGCCACCCCCCTATGGCATTTAATGGCAAGGGTGGCAATTCGATTACTCATCCCAGTTAATGGGAATATTGTAGTGACTCTCAAATTCACTTCGCGCGGTCTGAATATCCGGCAGATCAAACCCACGCTGCTGTTTATTGTTGAATGCTCTTCTAGCTGGTTTTGCCGAGGGACATAGTCGTATTATTGCTTGAGAAACATAGCCCGTCTGTACTCCCCCATATTTATCTGCTTGACGATCATAGCTTTTGTAGTGACTTACGATTCCGCTCGTTGGTAAGAATTGTTCCTCGCACCACTCCTGATCATGAAAATCCGCCACACCAAAGCAACGATTAGATAGCACCTCATGCCAATAACGTTCAAATTTATTCAGTGACTTGATTCTCTGGCTATCATACTCAGCTGTCTTAGGTCGCTCACGAACATTAAAATCTGCTAAATCTAAACTCAGCAAAAATGCTACAAAGCCTTCGAGTGTCTGACCGTCGCTAAAGGAATCACAGAGCCTTTTAAAGTAATCGGCATCCTGCTGCCGTAAAGACGATACACGTAGCATAAGGAAGCGCCGATCATCCTTATCTATGTACGCAAATTGATCATGATTGGTCGCCGCAAAAAATCGATGTACAGACTCAATACTTCTTGATGGTTGATACTTTTGCTCAATCCTAATGGTAGGCTCTGTGACAATGGACTTTAACCTGTCTAGTGATCGGCGGTCGCCTGAAAACAAAGCCTCATCCATACACACCGCATAGTGTCTCTCAAGAGCTGCATTAAATTGACCTACCACATCATTAATATCCGAAACTAATAGTGTTGTTTTTGACCAAATAGCCCTGAGAAGTTGGAAGAAAACACCTTTACCCGTTCCCTGCCCACCAATTAATACTGGTACGATCCCCGGCTTGACCTCTGGAAATTGGAGCATGTGTGCAAGAAAGCTTAGTAGATACAAATGACTGGCACTATCACCATTGCAAATTACCTCCAACAAATAGTCATCAATGATGGCATAGTTATTATTAGCCTTAGGGCATATTGTATGCCCGACCCAGTAATTGAGCGTAGTTGGATGCGTTACGTTAGGCGTGAAGGCAGTTTGGTCATAGAGAAGTGTCACAGGATTTACCCAAAAATTTGATATCACCTCTCTAGGTTTAGAGCTAATTGGCAACGTTTCTAAAAATCGCTTCATCATTAACTCGCCATCCAACTTTTTGTAAAAACTAATCTCGCCTTTGTAGTTGCCATTACACGCGCTATTGATCTGATCCCGATCCAATATCCTTATATCGCCATGGGTATCGATTATACAAAACCGCTGCTGGAGCGCTTCGAGCGGACCAGCACTATCCACCCCAGCCACCCAGCCGTGCGTGATACACCACCGTTGCCAACGTATAACTGGTCTCATAACCTTCATCGTAAGAAGAGGCCAGAGTGACGAATTCACCCGCATTAAATTTTTCTGGCGCAGTTTTACTCCAATCCTCTGCCATTTGCAGTGCAGTAGTCCAGCGAGTACTGAGTAATCCCCAGACGACTTCTAACCAAACCGAGCGACTACAATCCGCATTAATAAAATTGAGCATTTCTTTTATTCGCGCTATTTGCCGAGGCGTTTCCGGCTCTGCCGCGACTTTCGGTACCTTCCGGGGAGCTCTTATTGAATCTCCCCTGCCACCGGATTTTGACCCTAGATTATCCACAAGGCTCTGCATCATAGAGTTTGTCACATAATAATAAATGCTAGGTTTCGAAACTAGGTGCACCAATCTATAGGGCCTTTCGTCAGATGCTTTGCCCTTACGGGCTACTGTGCCTATCACTTTGGTTATGCGGGATGCGTTATGAACTACGCGGTCGATCTTACTGTCCGAGGTATCAAATGTGTCTGCTAAACAGTCAAGCACCGCTCTTCTAAGAGCGCGGTTTTCAGGGGTCGGTTCTAAAGCGTCTTCATCTAAACCATAATAAATATGATACCCGTTCCCTGACATTACTATGGTAGGTTCTGGCCAACCTAAATTACTCAGATAATCAACGAGACGGACGACATAATTCATCGATTGACCAAGTTCTACTTCAGTAGCAGGTGATTTGGTGTCACCAGCACGATCAATGTCTATGAACAGATTGTCGATACTAAATATGTCATTATCAGTCACAGCCTCGCCTGAAAAGTCATTGTTGACTTGGTTCAAGCACTGATAGACATTGTATCCACGTTTATTACCTTTAATCGCAGCAATTTGGATCGCAGCTTCAAATGCTAGATCGCTGTCGTAATGGGTTCGTATAAAAATTTCGTTAATTGTGGGTAGATCTAACTCGGCACTTATAAGTCGAAGGTTTAGAACAGACTCATCATGATAAGGGAATACTACCCAGTTATTTTTTAGTTCCGTAATCAGGCGCTCGATATCAGGAGGTAGCATTTTCATTTGCTCACCTCATCTATTAGTTGATCAATATCTTCTGACCGCCACATCGTGCAACGAGACCCAAGCCGAATAGGCTGAGGATAGTCGCCTAGCTTTACGCCAGCCCACCATTTTGATCTGCTTACAGGGAATTTATCTAGGACTTGAGGAAGCCTCAAAAGTTGTCTTGTTTTATCGATAGTGTTCATCTATATCACCTTGGACTCATTAAAAGTCTCAGTGTATTGTGCAGAGAACCGTTGATTGGGCGCAGAACGTACCTTCAATGCATCGAGCCCATTACAGAAGCTGAATTAACTAATAGCAGGTAGTTTTCATGTTGTTAGCAATAAAAAGTCTGTTTAAAGAGATGGGCGAGCGACACAAGCGTTGTACTGTGAAGCAAAGGACATAGGATACAAATACCCTATACTTTCCCTAGTTTTTATTTTCATCAATAGCGTTAGTTAATACCGTAAACTCATGACGGATATCTTTATATAATTTCTTACGAAAACTGGAGTCATCAGTACCGTCTTCTCCACCCAGCCCCCATAACTGGCATTGTTGAGCAAAAAGAGTAGCTGACAACATATAGTCCTTAGTAGGGGGCAATCGCTTTTTGCCTGATGGCCCCAGATAATCATTTACAACTTTCTCGAGGACAATATTAAATTTTTCAAGGTAAGGTAATTTATTATTCCAACCCCTTTCTTTCGGCCAATCCTCTTCAGCATAAACTTCTAATAGAATATCCCCGACAGAATCTTCTACTAGAACACTTTCAATCGGCTCTGGCTTATTTGGCTTTTTCCTTGGCATCAAATAGTCACCTTCATTTCATTAAAATTGAGTACTTAAACGTAGTTACTTTCACTATTGATACAAGTAGTCCGCCCACCACTGCATCATCTTTCCGCGCTCCTTAATATACCGAGCGTGATGTGTATATGCAGCTCTTACCCCATTCCGCTCCTGATGAGCTAATTGGCGCTCGATAGCATCAGGATTGAATCCTTCCTCATTTAGAATTGAAGATGCGGTCGCTCTAAAGCCGTGTGGCACAGCTTTACTTTTTCCTGCAGTCTTTCCGTCATAACCCAGCCTAAAAATGGCTTGTCTCATCGTGTTATCAGACATTGATTCTGAACGACTCTTCACTGACGGAAATAGCAGCTCACCACCACCCGAGATCTCACTTAGCGTTTCAAGTAATCCTATAGTCTGGGTTGATAGGGGAACGAGATGCTCGACTTTCATCTTCATCCTCTCTGCAGGTATACGCCAAACATGATTACTTAAATCAAACTCCTTCCACTTTGCACCACGTAGTTCACCTGATCGAACAAACGTCAACACCAGTATTTTTAATGCAACTTGAGTGAGTAGAGTGCCTTTATCGACATAAGAGTCTAAGTCAATCAGAAACTGTGGAAGCTCATTTTTAGGCAAGGACGGACGGTGCTTAACTTTTCGCGAT
>Ga0307994_1000609_pt1 | contig 24582 bp, 23 predicted proteins | sample EllFjometagen261_FD_203171 | JGI IMG/M metagenome (GOLD analysis project Ga0307994, IMG submission 203171) | Marine microbial communities from Ellis Fjord, Antarctic Ocean - #261 | ecosystem: Environmental > Aquatic > Marine > Unclassified | place: Southern Ocean | collected 2014-11-02 | reverse complement strand
GAACTCAATTAAAGGAGTCAGGCTAAGTATACAGTCCTTTATATTTATTCAGACTCCATTTAATCCCCTTTTTAATTCCCCATTTATTCATTCAAAAAACTCTGCTCCATTATCAGGCATTTCGATGGATTCGCCTTGCTTTATTGGGGCGAATACTTTGGCTGCCTTCTCAAGCTCTTTACCCGCCGCTTTGTGTATAACACCTGATACGACACTGCCAGCCATAAGTGAAGGGTGCGCAGACAATACTAGCACATCAGCTTTGCTTGCCAGTTTTTGGCCAACCATAGTCTCACTAATCAGCCCCCACAACCGTTAAGGTCCAATGCCTATCTTCTGGTTCTTCAGACTTAGACTGTACCCACCCCCTATTTCCTAGTAACCGCCCAGCCAGCACCCCACCCTAGGAGCACACCCCGATAAGTCAGGATGGTTCCACTGCACCCGTATACATACTATTACGCTCAAACGATTCTGCTAAGATTAGGTTTCCGAACTCTATAAAAAAGGAGAATAACAATGTCTGACAAAACACTAAAAATAATACTTGGGATTATTGCCGTTAATCTGACGATCCAGACTGTGAAGGATTTGAATGCCTAGCTTAAACAACTGTTATATATAGATATTAAATTTAATAATTTAGTCGATACCATCACGGATACCATCAATTAGTTTTGTCACCTGACTCACTTACTAGATATTAACCCCACCCCCAGTTTCCTAGCAACCGCCCAGCCAACACCCCAGCCTAGGGGCACACCCCGATAAGTAAGAATGGTTCCATTGCACCCGTATACATACTATTGTGGACGAACGGTTACCTACTGGGTGGTTTTCGGCTTACCCATGAGCCTTCTACCATGCCCATGCTGCGCATTTCTTTTTCAATCTCATAAAGCTCCGCCAACTTAGCGCTGCGCTCTTCGCGTATAGCTCGCGTCTCTCTACCGTGAATAGTATTAGCTGCTATCTGTCTGGCCTTGCCTTCAGGTGTTCTACTGCCTGTACTGCGGCCACCATGAAATTTACACTTTGTCTTACCTTTGATGGCAGGTGCCTGACAACGAAGCCGAGTACGTTTCGATAGTGCGTCACACTGGGTGCATGTCACACGCCCGCCGAGAGTTGTGTAGTTAGTCTGCACGTAGTTCTTCCATAAGCCGTTCTAAGTTTTCTTCATTTTCTTCACCTTCGATGCCGAGCCGATCGACTTCATAACCGAGCTGATCTTCGTTTTTACTCCATTTTTCTATGCTGTCCTTCAGTGATCTATATTGATAATCAACTTTTCGTAAATCTTCTTTATGCTTCTTGTCTATAAGGTCATATATTTTTTTCGTGATCTCTGTATCCACTGAATTATTTACTGCTTTCATTGTCTTGCTCCTAATTATGTCGTGTTTGATTACGTTGTAGGGGGTCTCTTGATTGCACTTTGACATTCACACGCGCTACCTCATGAGCGGATGTATTTCTGCCACCAATGCCACCTCTGCCACCAAAATTACTAAAACTCTTTACTATTACCTGTATTGTTTATCTATTTATTACTTTTAAGAAATAAGTGGCATAGATGGCAAATGCACCTAAACCCCCCGTCTCACTTACCTCTCCAACTGCCACTTAGGTGGCATAACTCTGCCAGCACTGCCACTACTCATCCCAATCCACCTTGCACCCGATGAACGCTTCGAATTCCTTTCGCGCGACTTCAATCTTGGGGAACAGGATTCCGCGCTTATTGTCTTTGCGTTTTGTGGTGTCAGCTGAAGGGCAGAGTACTTTGATCTCAGTCCGTATTGTTTTTGCTTGTATAGCTTCGTATCGTTCAGCTTTTTGGTTGTAGTCCTTGTACTTCTTAGTAAGGATTTGGCTCAACACAAGCACCTCCTTCTCATAACTCACTGACCCGACAGGGTAGTGGTCGCCACCTATATCAAAGCTGCCCTTGTCTAAAACTTCATTCCAATACCGAGCAAAACCGGAAAGTGAACGTCGCTTCTGTTCAAATCCTTCAGCTGTTTGAGGTTTGCTACGAGGGTTAAATTTGGTGATGTCGAGATTGGTCAGGTAGTAAGCGAGGGCGGGTACTGTTACACCATCATTCAGAGTTTTTTTTAGCTGTCCGAAGTACTTCGTATCTTGTATGTGGCAATCAGAGACTTTGATAAATAAATAGCGGCGGTCATCCGAGCGTATTTGTCCCCACTGTGCGTAGTTAGTGCATGCGATAAACCGGTGGAAAGACTCGATTGTCCTCGACGGTTCATATTTTTGTTCAACCTGTATTGCTGGCTCGGTAACAAGAGACTTCATCCGGTCTTGGGACTTTTTATCACCTTTAAACATACACTCGTCGAGAGCCACCCAAAAAGCACGCTCCAGCGCAGCATTAAAGTTACCTGTGATAGCAGCTATGTTTGAAACCTGAAGCGTTGTAGCACCCCACAGAGCCTCTAGCAGCCTTACGAAGAAGCCTTTCCCCGCACCCTCAGCTCCTATGAGTACTATCATGATCCCGGGCTTTTCTTCGGGGTGCTTCAGTGCATGGGCGAGGAATCGAATGAGATAATCAAACAGCGCTAGATCGCCGTCGCAAATCACGTCTACAAGATAGTCCTCGATAACTGTCCAACAGCCCTGTATGGGCTCTACCGTGTGAGGGACCCATAGATTTAAGGTATCTAATGGTTGCGGGATCGGGTGAAAGGCCAGCCTGTGGTATTCAATCGTATTGGGGCTTACCCAAAAATTATTCACCAAGTCGGTGGGCTTAACAACTGGTATCGGCAGGCTCTCAATAAAGCGTCTGAGGATCATTTTGCCGTCATCTTTCTTAATTAAGTGCACTTCTGCTGTTGGTGAACCCTGTTGCGCTTCTTGAATAGCTCGCCTATCTACGAGCCTAAGCTGCCCACCTATTAGTGATATCGCGAAAGCATGTTGAAGTGCAGTTAAGGCGGACACTGCGGCTGTCGGAGCATGATTTTGGAGGGGCGTCACGTTATCCATTCCAACCTCCAACCCGCGCGTAGTGATAAATAGTCCCGCGAGTTATAGAGCCGTTTAGGCCTGAACGACCCTCAATGTAGGAGTTAACAAGCGTATAAAAATCGTCCTCAATGAACTTCTCAGGAGACTTTTCGGACCAATCTAGCGCTATTTTCTCGGCGTCTGGCAAACCCGTGGATAGAATCGCCCAAACGACATTTCTCCATGTTTCTCGATCACAACTCGAATCGATGTAATTGAGCTGGTCTTTAAGGATGGCGATTTCACGAGGAGTCAGCGGCGCAGGTGTGGTCCAAGTGATCTGTGCGCTTTTTAGTTTCGCCGCTAATTCAGTGGTGGGTCTAGCTAAGAGCTTTTCACTAAAACCTAAGGCGTTTAAAGTCTTATCAAGCAAGGTATTAAAACAAGGTACCCGCAAGCCATAAGAACCTGCAGCACTAAGGATTCTAACTTTCCGATAGGGCCGGCCGGGTGATGCAATCCCTTTTTTTGCGGTAGTGCCGATAACTTTTGTAATGCGACTAGCATTGGATACGCCGGGATCAACCTTTACATGCCCGTTGTCGAACTTGTCACCAAGTAACTGGAGCAGCGCTCGTATTTTTCCGGTCAGCTCTGGCGTGTTGGGCATGCCATTGGCGTAGAAGTAAAGGTGCACGCCATTACCAGACATCACAGCAAGAGGCTTTGCCCATGCTTGTGCAGCCATAAAGCGGCTAATTTCACCGGACAAATCCAGAGCATGCTGGAGTTCTTCATCGCTTGCTGGACAGTCAGCTTTCTCAGCTCGGTCAATGTCAATAAAAAGGTAGTTGCGGCCCGAAATGTCGCCGTCTTTTACGCTTGATCCAGAGAATTGCTCGTCGATGTCGTTCAATACTGCATAGACATTGTACCCTTCTGCATCCCACAACATTGCGGCTTGTTCGAAGTCAATGCACATTTGCTGTAGATCAAAATCAATAGGATATTGCTGCCAGCCTATAACCTTAATCTTTGTCGGGAGGCCCTTTCTAATTCCGCGAAGCTCGTATATGCCGGCATGCTCATCGAATAGTTGCCACATCTCGTGCTTATTTGAGTTCATGAGACACCCCCGCGCGCTTGAGGCTATCAATAAACTCGACAATTTCACTTTGTGGCCAGAATGATCGTCGCCCGCACTTTACTGGTGTTGGGAATCTTCTCGAGGCGACGCCTGCATACCAACAACTCTTGCTGACAGGAATCAGGTCAAGTACCTCTTTAAGGCTTAGGAGCTGCGGGCCGGTTGGTGAGATTTTATTGGTCATTGGTCGCACTCCTACTGACTGAATTTCCTTCGAGTAGTCGAGCTAAGTCAATTACTCGCCAGTAAAAGCGGCCGTTGACGCGTGTTGGGGTTATTGGCCCTGAGTCAGTTTGCGCCCAGAGGCGTAATGTTTGCGGAGATAGCGATAGATGCAAAGCTGCTTCGTTAGTTGCGAGGGCAACACGAGCTTCGCTTGTGAGGGGTGTTAGTTCGGTTAAAGAAAGATTTTTTATAGGCACGATATTTCTCCTGTGCAAATAGACCCGGACCCCTCGTGAGGAGTCTCTGAAAGTGGTTTGTTTGCACAGGTGCCTACCCTGGGTGTAGCGGCGATGACGTCGCTCTTTTAGAGGCCTACTGCGAGAGGCGTGACGTCAGCAGTTTTGTCAGCTCCCGAAGGAGGTCACCGGGAAGACGTTGACGAGCGCCGGTGTATTGCTCTTACATCATATAACTGAACAATATTCACATATTAGCATATAAATCTTATTAATTACAAGTGGTTAGGCTGGTGCAGTACTGGGACAACCTGTGGATAACTAGTGCCCGCACTGGTCGCTGCTGCTGGTGATAAGGCGAGATTCCTTTACTCTCCAGACGCTAAACCGTCTAAGTAGTCAGCCCACGTTTGCATCATGCCCCGCCGTTGCATGAGATGTTTGGTACGGTTATACGCTCTACCGTTCGCATCCCTTACAGCGTGCGATAACTGATGTTCAATCCAGTCGACTGGGAAATTGAGAACCTCATCAAGAATCGTTCGAGCCATCGCCCTGAAACCGTGCGGGCTGATCTGATCATTTGTGTAGCCTAATGTTCTCAGCGCTGTTCGTACTCCGTTGTCTGATAGGGGGCGGCTAGCACCTCTCGCGCTAGGGAAAACAAATTTACCTCTGCCAGTGATTGGTAGTAACTCTTTTAGTATTTCTATCGCTTGCGAAGCCAGTGGGATTATATGCGACTCTTTCATTTTCATTTTAGACGCCGGCAGCTCGATTCTTGATTCTGAGAAATTGACCTCTGACCATTCTAGATGGCGTAGCTCGCCGGGGCGGCAAAAAAACAGAGGAGATAGTTTTAGGGCTGCCATCACGACCGGAGTGCCCCGGTAGTTGTTAATCGCAGTTAAGAGAGGTCCGATCTCTGCAGGTTCAGTAATAGATTTGAAATGTGTTCGTTTAGGTTGCGCTAGTGCGTCTTTTAAATCGACGCTGGGGTCACGCTCAGCGCGCCCAGTTGCTGCTGCATACCTAAACACCATGCCGGCAGCTTGCTTGGCTCTATGCGCTGTGTTCACTGCACCTCGACTTTCAATTCGACGTAAGGCCTTAAGCAAATCTGGTGATGTTATTTTCGAAATAGGGCGCTTACCGATATAAGGAAACAAATCTTTTTGGAGCAACCTGTTTAATCTTTTATCGCCACCTTCCGACTTTGCCCCCCGTTTTTGCAACCACTCGAGCGCGACAACCTCAAAGCTATTCGCGAAAGCGCCTTGATCTGCTGCTTTTTGAGCTTGCTTGGCTGCGTTTGGGTCAATACCGTTTGCTAGGTTCTCTCTTGCTTCTTTATGTTTGTCGCGCGCTGACTTAAGGCTTATATCCGGATAGATACCGATGGCTAGTGTTTTCTGTTTACCATTGATGCGGTAGTTAAACCGCCAAGCTTTAGTTCCATTAGGTTTCACAAAGAGATACAACCAGCCTCCGTCACTTAGGCTATAGGCTTTGGTTCTAGGCTTGGCTTGTTTGACTGCTGTAGCTGTGAGTTTCTGCATACTAAGTGCCTTCGAATTGATGGTATCGCTTTTAGGTTGTCACTCGATACCATCAAAGATACCATCAAATTTCTTGGATGTAGTAGGAGTTCGGTGGAGGTCTATGGAATTAGTATACACAAAAAAGCCCTAATTTATAGGGCTTTGAGGACTTCTTTGGAGTTCTCCAGAGTTCACTGGAGTGGTGTTTGGTAGCAATGGGTGGACTTGAACCACCGACCCCAGCATTATGAATGCTGTGCTCTAACCAGCTGAGCTACATTGCCAAAAATTTCTACTGCGGCTTCCGATGGCACGCCATCTGAAAATTTAGTTTGGAATTTCATGCTCGATGTATGTTTTATACATCTACGGCTGAAATTCCAAACTAAATCTCCAGCTAGCGCATCCTCGAAACCCTCGCTACGAAATCTTCAATCTTCGTGCATGAATTCTAGATCTTCATCCCGAAAGGCCGCGAATTTTCGGCATTTCAGCTTAACTTGTCAAGTGTTCCCTAACTATGCGGGACTCAAAGGAAGCTAGTGAGCTGTGGTTTCCCCTAATTAAACATTGAATCTAAAGTGGATTACGTCGCCGTCTTGGACGATGTATTCCTTTCCTTCTAAGCGCCACTTGCCGGCGTCTTTGGCGCCATTCTCGCCGTTATTGTCTACGAAGTCCTGATAGGCCGTTATTTCTGCTCTTATGAAGCCCTTCTCGAAGTCGGTATGGATCACTGCGGCGGCCTGAGGGGCCGTGGCGCCTTGCTTTACTGTCCAGGCTCTCACTTCCTTCACGCCGGCGGTGAAATAGGTCTGCAGGCCGAGTAGGGTGTAGCCAGCGCGGATCACGCGGTCTAGGCCGGGCTCTTCCATGCCTAGGTCATCTAGGAACTCTAGGCGTTCATCGTCTTCTAGTTCGGCGATCTCGGCTTCTAGCTTGTTGCAGATCGCCACTACTACAGCGCCTTCTTCTTTTGCGATGGCTATCACTGTGTCTAGGTGAGGGTTGTTCTCGAATCCTTCTTCATCGACATTGGCAATGTACATGACTGGCTTGACCGTTAGCAGATGTAGGCTATATAGGTCGGCTAGTTCTTCTTCGGTTAGGTTTAGCGAGCGAACTTGCTTCGCCTCATCGAGATGTGCCTTTACCTTCTCTAATACAATTACTTGACGCTGTGCGTCTTTGTCGCCGCTTCTGGCTACTTTGGAGGCCCTATCCAGAGCCTTATCGACGCTCTCAAGATCAGACAGCGCGAGTTCGGTGTTGATGGTCTCTATGTCTGAGGCTGGGTCAATCTTGTCTGACACGTGGGTTACGTTGCTGTCTTCGAAGCAGCGCACTACGTGTGAGATCGCATCGCATTCGCGGATGTTCGCTAGAAATTGATTGCCTAGGCCTTCACCCTTGGATGCGCCCGCTACTAATCCGGCGATGTCGGTAAATTCCATCGTGGTTGGTATGGTCTTCTGCGGATCGACGATCGTAGCTAGCTTGTCTAGCCGTGTGTCGGGAATGGAGACGATGCCTGAATTGGGCTCGATGGTGCAGAACGGAAAATTCTCCGCGGCGATGCCTGCCTTGGTCAGCGCATTAAACAGTGTTGACTTGCCCACGTTGGGTAGTCCGACGATCCCACATTTTACTGCCATTACTTGTCTCTATTTAGTCTGTTAAGTATTGAGCATTAGGTATGTAACAGACGCATGGCTTCTTCCCATTCGCCCTTAACCGCCTTCGGGGTTACCCGAATAGCGTCCTCTATATCTGACATGATGACATCGGCTTCCGATCTGGAAGGATTGCCAAGTACATAGTTCGCGACCATGGACTTGTCGCCCGGATGTCCCACACCGATGCGCAGTCGATAGAAATCGCGCTGATTACCGAGTGCGCTGATGATGTCGCGGATGCCATTGTGGCCGCCATGACCACCGCCATGTTTGAAACGTGTGACGCCTACGTCGAAATCGATCTCGTCGTAGGCGACCAACATATTCTCCGGCTCGATCTTAAAGAATTTGCACACGGCAGCAACAGACTTGCCGCTGTTATTCATGAACGTAGTCGGGAATAGGAGTTTGATGTCGTCGCCAGCAATATTGATGCTGCCGAATTCACCGAAAAACTTACTCTCTCCACGCAAGCTGCCAGAATAGCTCTTGGCAAGATGGTGGAGAAAGATGACACCGGCATTGTGCCGGTTGGAGTCATATTGCGAGCCTGGATTACCCAGACCCACAATTAGTTTTAAGGAATTGCCTGTCATAAGATTTTAGGGCTAGCCTAAAAACAGGACTAGTCTTCCTTCTCATCGGAATCATCGCCACCAGCTTCTGAATCAGGTGCATCTGGTGCATCTGGTGCAGTTGCAGCTTCTTCGACATCAGCTCTAGGCGCTTGCACTGTGGCAACACTCAGATCGTTACTTGCAGCAAGAGCAACACTAGCTACACCTGTAGGTAATGTGATCTCTGAAAGGTGAACAGCATCGCCGATTTCCAGCAGGATCATATCGACTTCGATAAACTCTGGTAGGTCTTTAGGGAAACAATGAATTTCAATCTCATTCAATGTCTTGATGATGCTTCCGCCGCCAGTCTTAACGCCCGCACACTTATCTTCGTTGAGGAAGTGAATCGGTACGTTAACTGTAATCTCGACCTTATCGCTCACGCGCTGGAAGTCAGCGTGCATGAGAATGGCCTTAGCAGGATGACGCTGCAGTGCCTTGATAACAGCCTTTTGCTTCTTCTTTCCTACATTCAACGTAATAATGTGTGAAAAGAATGCCTCATTTTCAGTAGCCTTAGCGATGTCCTTGTGGGCAATCGTTAATGAAACGGGCTCTTCACCACCACCATAAAGTACGGCGGGGATGTCGTCATTCAAACGGCGTAGGCGGCGGCTCGCACCTTTCCCTAGATCCGTTCGAACTGTGCAGTTCAACTCAAATTCTTCAGCAGACATAAGTCTCTCCTAAGAAGTGCTGTAGCTAGCTTGCGACCGGCTAGTTACAGTGTTTAAAAAGATCATGAGACGATATTAAAAATATCTCTGATCATCGGTTATCCGCTCAATCTTGATAGAACTCAGGACGCAGTCCTAAGTATTATCGAACATCGCGCTTATGGATTCTTCATTGCTCACACGACGAATCGACTCGGCTAGTAATTTAGCCATGGACAGTTGTCGTATGCGCTTACAATTTTTTGCGGCATCGCTCAGCGGGATAGTATCGGTTACTACCAATGAGTCGAGGCTGGAATTCTCTATGTTCTCTATTGCCGGGCCGGATAATACTGGGTGCGTACAATAGGCCATTACTTTCGCGGCGCCGTGTTCTTTCAATGCGTCTGCCGCCTTGCAGAGTGTGCCGGCTGTGTCGACCATGTCATCGACGATAAGGCAGGTGCGTCCTTCTACATCACCGATGATGTGCATGACCTGTGCGACATTGGCAGATGGTCTGCGCTTATCGATAATGGCTAGATCTACATTCAGTTGCTTGGCAACCGCTCGTGCTCTAACAACGCCACCGATGTCGGGCGAGACGACCAATAAGTTCTCGTACTTCTGTCGCTCTATGTCGTCGGTCAATACCGTTGAGCCGTAGACGTTGTCCACCGGGATATTAAAGAAGCCCTGTATCTGTTCCGCGTGAAGATCGACCGTGAGTACGCGATTCACGCCCACGGTACCGATCATGTCGGCAACAACTTTGGCGCTAATGGCTACACGCGCGGATCGAACACGGCGATCTTGTCGCGCATAACCGAAGTAGGGGATTACTGCTGTAATTCTATTTGCCGATGCGCGGTGCAGAGCGTCGGCCATCAACAACAACTCCATGATACTGTCGTTGGTTGGTGCGCAAGTAGACTGAATGAGAAATACGTCCTTACCACGAACGTTCTCGTTGAGCTCTACAGAAATTTCGCCATCACTGAACTTACTAATGCTCGCATAACCCAGAGGAATGCCAATATGCTTGGCAATATTGTCTGCCAATTCTGGGTTGGCATTGCCAGTAAAGACCATCAAATTATTTGGCACGGTGAGTTCCTATAAGTGTTGGTACAAGCAGTTCGGGATGAATCGTTCTATTGGTATGGATAGTTTTAAAAAGACAGCTACTTCTTATTGCTCTTACTTAACTTTTGCTTAACTCTATAACTGTCTTAGAAAATGGCTGGGGTGGCTGGATTCGAACCAACGCATGCAAGGATCAAAACCTTGTGCCTTACCACTTGGCGACACCCCAATAATTCGTGTTTTCTTTATAATGTTCTATAAAGAGTGTTCTAGAGAATCGATGCCTTTGGCAACAAATCTCGGTAGATTGCCCGGCAGCTCATTCAACACTTTCTGGGCAGCTGCTTCACTCTCGAAGCTGGCAAAAAGACTTGAGCCTGTTCCGGTCATCCTGAAATCAGCAAATTGAGCCAATATTTCGAATGCCTTATTTACCTCTGGATGCAGTTTTCGAGTGACTGATTCACAGTCATTTCGGGAGCTGCCTTCCAGAAAGTCGGCCATTTTGATGGCTTGGGAGTTCCGTGTCAAATGTTCATGACAAAAAACCTCTGCAGTAGAGACTGAACATTTCGGGGATACCACCAGATACCAGCTATCCCCCAATTCTACAGGGCTGAGTCGCTCTCCGATTCCCTCGGCCCAGGCCGATTTTCCACGTATGAATACGGGCACATCAGCACCCAATTTTACGCCGATTTCGCAGAGCTTGTCCGTGCTTAGATTTAGCTCCCAGAGTCGGTTTAAGGCCGACAGGCAGGTGGCTGCGTCCGAGCTTCCTCCGCCCAGACCAGCTCCGCTTGGTAGCCGCTTGTGCAGGCTGATGCTAGCTCCAAGCAGCGGATTGCCTGCTTCTAGCCTTAGTAGCGCTGCCGCTTTAGTCACCAGGTTGTTATCCAGAGGCGTGTCAGTTTCGACGTTGTTGCCAAAGGACAGATGTAGGCTGAGTATGCCGTCGTTACTCACCTCAAATGCCATCCGATCGCCAAAATCCAGGAGCTGGAACACCGTCTGCAGCTCGTGGTAGCCATCTTGCCGGCGGCCGGTGATGTGCAGGAACAGGTTCAACTTGGCGGGTGCCAGGAATTGGGTGGATTGCTTAGTCATCAGTCTATTTATTCTTCGGCGAGCTCGTCGGCGGTCCAATTAAGTCCGATAAAGCGCAGCCGGATATCGTTGCGCGGTCGTGTTAGCTCCACAGCGCGAGGAAGGCTAATCGGTCCGTATTGGCGCATGTCGCTCAAATTGATGGTCCAGTCTGCCTGCTCAATAGTGGTGAGCTGGTTTAGTTCGTTGAAGCTTAGCTGAAACTCGGAATCCGGTGCGGGGAGACCCTTTATCCAATAATTCAGCTGCGAGACGGGAAGTTCATAGCCCAACTGCCCCAGAATAAGTTCTTCTGGGCTATTCGCGCTTCTCGTCTCACCCCCGTTTTCGAGAGTCACGTAGTCGGGGCTGCCGACGATTAACGTGTTGCCCGCGTTAAATGTGCCCCACAGGCGTATATGGTATTCGACATTCTGTTGCAGCCAATTGATGCGCGGCGTATGGGATTCGTTGTCGTAGCGAACATTGACGCGGCCGCGTAGCTCCCAAGAATCGAAGTCCTGCAGCTGGTCGCGCTGGCGTGCCCAGTCGCTGTTCTCTTCGGCGGGAGGAGCGATGCTGCTGCAGGCTGATAGAAGCACGCTCGACAGAAGCAGGCCTGCAATTGTCCGGCTCATTGCTGTGAGTGAATTGTCCTGCTTCAGTCTGATACTCATTCGGCGACTTGCAGTCTTTCCATTGCCTCGGCTATTAGCGGGCTTTGGGGGTCTGTCTCGAGTGCATCTTGCCAGACGCGCATGGCTTCATCAAAACGTTCCAGTGCCCAAAGCACCTCGCCAAGGTGAGAGGCCACCTCGTCGTCGGGGAAGGCCGCGAAGGCGCGACGCATCTGCACTAAGGCTTCTTCATAGCGGCCAACCTTATAGAGAGTCCAGCCTAGACTGTCGATGATGGCGGGGTCTTCCGGAGAAATTGCGATGGCGCGTTCTATTAACGCCAATGCCTCGTCATGACGTGTTGTCTGATCGGCGAGCATATAGCCGAGGTGATTCAAGGCGCGGGAATCTTCGGGCTGCATGCGAATAATCTGTATGAGGTCGCGCTCAGATCCCTCTCTGTCGCTTTGCGAGTCGAAATAGAGGACGCGTGCGAAAAGTAGGTCCGTCTCGTTCGGGAATTTATTCAGAGCAGTGTTAAGCAGCTTCTCTGCCGCATCGGGATGCTCTTCCTGAATAAGGAGGGAAGACTCGATCGTCGTAAAGAGCACCTCGAGCCGAGGCTGTCCGCGAGAGAGCTGGCTTAGCCAGTCATGGGCATCATCGAGGCGCCCGCTTTGAATCGAGAATCGTGTTGCCTGTTGCTGTGCCGCGAGAAAACTATTCGTGCCGATGCGTACTTGCCGGAAGTGCTCAATCGACTTTTCGAGATTGCCCTGCTCCTGATAGATGAGCCCCAAGTTGTACTGACTCTCATCGGCGCGCTGATCAACTCCAATTAGCCTGGTATAGGCAGCTATGGCCCTATCGAAATTTTCTAGTTGTGTATCTATTAGCGCGATGGAGTAGAGCGTCTCCCAATCTTGCGGGTCTTGTGCTACTAAAATCTGAAACTGTTCCTGAGCTTGTTCATACTCTTCATCCTGAATGAGCATGCGTGCGTAACTGAGGCGAAGCGTCTTGTCCGTTTCGAATCTTGCGACGCCGCTTCGAATGACACGCATTGAGCGCGTGGGTCTTTCCAAGTTCTGTAGGATCTGCGACTCGAGCATCACTATGTTTGGAGTGAGCTCCGTGTCGTCCTTTAAAAGCTGTACCTCAGTGAGAGCCTCTTCGAAACTCCCATTCTGTGCTAGCAGCTGCACCAGCGTTAGATGGATGGAAGTCTGATTATTGAATTCGTTTTTTAGGCGGCGCAGGTTCTCTATCAGCACCGATCGAAGCTTAGGATCGAGAAGGCCTGTGCGTGAGGACAGGGCTACGAAATCCATATTGCCACCCAGCTCCAGCACCCTCGACATATGGGAGATGGCTTGCTCGAAGGAGCCGCTCTCGAGAAACTGAATGCTTAGTAGTAGTTGTGGTTGTGGATTTGTCGGCTCGAGCTGAGCCCACAGCATACCGAGCTGTAATAAGGCATTGATGTCGCTATTGACCGAGGCGAACTGAATGGCACGCTGGATTACGGTGATATCTCGGGTGGACACGGCTAGGTCGAAATAGCTCTCGCCAGCCTCGACGACTTGGCCGCGCTGGGCGCTCAGTTCGCTGACGATGGCCTCATAAAGCTGATCTTCGGTAAAGCTGCCGTACTCGATTTCGGGAGCGGGCTCCCCAAGTACCAGTGTGGGCATGGGTACGGCGGGGGCCTCATCGGTCTCGGTTGTTGGCACAGCGGCGGCACATCCGGCAAGGCTGATGCAGGCTAGCGTTATTACTAAGCTATTGATTTGTATCATATTTTAAATTCTTAGTCTTGGAGGGTGACATGTTTACTTAGGCCCGCATTGTAACAGCTACTCTGGCCGCCTTCAGTCTAGTTTTTATCCAGATCGAGTGATCAGTCTCTAATGGGAACTGGAGTGGATATTTAGTAACATAGCGGCCCCTTTATATTGGCAAACTAATTCGCGGCAATTGTCGCGATTTCACCACGATCCGCTTCAACGGTTAATTAATGGCATTGGTACTAGTAGGTATAAACCACAACACGGCGAATATTGAAATGCGCGAGAAGGTGGCCTTCCCCCCGGAGATCGTGGAGTCGGCCCTTGCGGAGGTTCATGCCTTGCCGCCAATCGAGGAAGTGGTGATAGTCTCCACCTGTAATCGGACAGAGATCTATTTGGATTTTGCCGAAATTGATGCCGATGCCCCGGCCGGCGATGAGCTTGCTCAGAATCGTCAATTATTAGATCGACAAGCAGAAGTAGTGGCGTGGTTGTCGAAATTTCATGATCTAGAAGCGAGTGAGTTAGAGAAGTGCAGCTACTCCTATGCGAGTGAAGATGTAGTTCGGCACCTAATGAAGGTCTCCTGTGGATTGGATTCCATGGTATTGGGTGAGCCGCAGATATTAGGTCAGATTAAATCGGCCTATGCCGTATCGAAGGATCAGGTAGTTGTCGGGCAGTCCTTGGGTCGAGCATTTGAGGAGGCATTCTCGATCGCGAAGCAGGTCCGCACCGATACCGCCATCGGTGAGAACCCGGTTTCTGTTGCCTATGCGGCGGTGACATTGGCGGAGCGCATTTTCTCAAACCTGCCTAGCCTCAGTGTTCTTCTTATCGGTGCCGGTCGCACTATCGAATTGGTTGTTATGCATCTCAAAGACAAGGGCGTGAGTAAGATAGTGGTTGCGAACAGAACGCTAGACAATGCCTTGGAGATTGCTAACCGCTTCGATGCTCACGGCGTATTGCTCTCCGATATCCCCGAGCAGTTGATTAAGGCGGACATCGTCGTCTCATCGACGAACAGCCAATTACCTTTGTTAGGTAAGGGTGCGGTCGAACGTGCACTGAAGCAGCGCAAGCACAAACCGATGCTATTGGTAGACCTCGCCGTACCACGTGATATCGAAGCGGAGGTCTCAGAGATCGCCGATGCCTATCTATACAGTATCGATGACATCAGTGCCGTAATCGATGACGGCGTGAAGAGTCGGGAGGATGCCGCGACACAGGCCGAATCGATTATCGAGCGCGGCATAGAAGATTATCGCAGGCAGTTGCGCTCATTGAATGCAGTAAGCACGCTGCGCGCATTGCGCGATAAGGCTGATGCGATTCGTGAGAAGGAACTGGAGCGAGCGTTGAAGGCGCTAGAAAAGGGCGAGGCAGCAGAAGCTGTTCTCAGTAGCCTAGCTAGATCGCTCACGCAGAAACTTGTGCATTCCCCTAGCGTGCAGATGAAGAAGGCTAGTGCGGAAGGACGCGATGAGCTATTGGAATTAACTGCGGAGCTCTTTGAGCTAAGCTCAGAATCTAAACCGAATGCCGGTGAAGAAATGGACAAAAAGAAGTAAGCCATGAAAGACTCGATACGGAATAAATTAGACAATCTAAAGGATCGCTTCGATGAACTGGAGGCCTTGCTAAGTGATGCGGAGATAATCTCCGATCAGAATCGTTTTCGTGACTTGTCTAAAGAGTACGCAGAGATCGAAGATGTGGTGAAGAACTATGATCGCTTCGCTCAGGTAGCAGAAGAACTCGAACAGACGAAGGAGATGCAGAAGGATACAGACCCGGATATTCGCGAGATGGCGGACGAAGAATTTCGCAGCAACACGGATGAGATGCAAGAGTTAGAGCTGAACCTACAGACTTTGCTGCTGCCGAAGGATAACAAAGACAGACTCAACGTGTTCATAGAGATCCGTGCCGGTACCGGCGGTGACGAGGCGGCCATATTCTCTGGTGACCTGCTGCGCATGTATTCCCGCTACGCGGAACAGCAAGGCTGGAAGCTGGAAATCATTAGCGAGCGGCACGGTGAGCACGGCGGCTACAAGGAAGTCGTTACCCGTATTGAGGGTAAAAATGTCTTCGAGAAGCTTAAATTCGAATCCGGTGCACACCGCGTGCAGCGTGTTCCCGAGACCGAGACACAGGGCCGCATCCACACCTCGGCCTGCACTGTCGCCATCATGCCGGAGATGGATGAGATAGATGAGATTGAGGTCAACAAGGGCGATCTGCGTGTAGATACTTTTCGCGCCAGTGGTGCAGGTGGACAGCACGTGAATAAGACTGACTCTGCAATTCGATTGACTCACCTACCGTCAGGCATAGTGGTCGAGTGCCAGGACGAACGCTCGCAGCATAAGAACAAGGCGCGAGCGATGTCACTATTGCAGGCCAAACTGATGGACGAGGCAACGCAGGCACAACATCAGGAAGAATCCGATAACAGACGCAAGTTAGTGGGTAGCGGCGACCGCTCCGAAAAAATACGAACCTACAATTACCCCCAGGGTCGCGTTACCGACCACCGCATCAAGTTGACGCTCTACAACTTAGCTGAGGTGATGTCCGGGGAGCTCGGCAGTGTGATTCAACCACTGATCAATGAGTATCAGGCAGACTTGTTGGCGGGCTTGGCTGAAGACGAATAAGCACAGGTCTTACGATGGCAACGATTAAGCAAGCGCTAGCGCAGGCGAACACACTGCAACAGGTTAGCGATAGCTGGAAGCTCGATGCCGAACTGCTTCTCACTGAAGCCATCGAGAAATCTAGAGAATATCTATTTACTTGGCCAGACCAAGAATTAACGCAGCCTCAACTCGAAAAATTTGACACCTATTGTGGCAGACGTCTGACTGGCGAACCCATCGCCTACATTCTCGGCAGGCAAGCGTTCTGGGATTTCGAGCTGATAGTAAACCCCTCGGTTCTTATTCCGCGTCCCGAGACTGAACTATTGGTGGAAATAGCGCTAGAGCTACTCGATACTCCTGCTACCGCTGCAATCCTAGACCTCGGCACCGGCAGCGGCGCTATCGCCTTAGCCTTGGCTGCCAACAATAAATGCTGGGCCGTCACCGCTGTTGATAGTAGTGAATCCGCTCTAGGGGTTGCAGCGGATAACGCAAAGTTGCTACAGCTTTCGAATATTGAGTTTATTCAGACATCGTGGTGTGATGGTCTACCGACTGATTATTTTGACCTCATTGCGGCGAATCCCCCCTATGTGGAGGAGGGCGATAAGCATTTAACTGAGGGTAGTCTGCCCTTCGAGCCGATCGCCGCTCTGGTTGCTAGTGAGAATGGTCTGGCGGATATTCGCATCATCGCCGAACAGAGCCGACACTGTCTCAAGAAGAATGCATGGTTACTGATCGAACACGGGTTTCAGCAGAAGCAGGCTGTTGAAAAGATATTGCTCGATACCGGTTATGCGAATATCGAATGTGTAAAAGACCTAGCTAAGTTAGATAGATTGACGAAGGCGCAGTGGTTGCAGTGATTTTTTTTGAAACCTAAATTTTCTGAAAAGATAGAAGCAGGCAGTAATGAAAGACGAACAGCTACTTAGATACTCTCGGCAGATTATGTTGCCCCAGATGGATGTTGCCGGACAGCAGAAGCTAATCGATGCGACCGTGCTCATCGTCGGCATGGGCGGACTGGGCTGTCCCGCGGCTATGTATCTTGCCGCTGCCGGCGTCGGTCATCTTATCATCGCCGATGATGATGTGGTTGAGCTGACGAACCTGCAAAGACAGGTTGCTCACAGTCAATCTATGATCGGTGAGCCTAAGGTGGTATCGGCTCAACAAGCCTTATTGGGTCTTAATCCAGATTTAAAAATCACGGCGCTGCAGCAGCGTCTCGAGGGAGCGAATTTAAGCGAAGCGGTCAGTCAGGCCGACCTCGTCGTCGATGCTTGCGACAATTTCACGTCCCGATTCGCGATCAATCGTGCGTGCATCGAGCACGGCAAGCCCCTAATCTCCGGTGCCGCCATTCGCATGGAGGGACAAATAGCTGTGTTCGACAGCAGGAGTCCAACTAGCCCTTGCTATCAATGTCTGTATTCGCAAGGGGATGACGAGGATGCAAGCTGTTCAGTGAACGGCGTGATGGCGCCACTGGTAGGCATAATAGGCGCTGTACAGGCGATGGAGGCGATAAAACTGCTCACTGGCATAGGTGAATCTCTCACCGGCCGGCTACTCCTGCTCGACGCCAGTACCCTGCAATGGCGCGAGATGCGACTCCCGCGCGATAGTAACTGCGGGGCCTGCGGCGGCTAATGGCGCTTCGTCGGGCCCAAGTTTTGAGGGTGGCAAGCCCCGATACTTCTCCCAATTAACAAGTACAAAGTTTGAAGTGTCTAGCGCATAGGGCTATGATGCTCGCGCTTCGGTGCTCCCAGTCGTATGCCCTAAACTCGATATACCTTAACTAGTAATAACTATTATGGATTCAGAAATAGAACAGCCAAAGCTCGCCTTCGACCACTTCGATCTACAGAAGCCGCTCGCTGACGCCATCAAGAAGATAGGTTTCGAGTACTGCACGCCGATTCAGGCAGAGTCACTGGTACATACACTTGCCGGCCATGATGTGACTGGCAAGGCGCAGACCGGCACCGGTAAGACAGCCGCCTTTCTTATTACTATTATTAACGACCTTCTCTTGAATCCAATTGAAGAGGAGCGCTATATCGCGGAGCCACGTGCTCTGATTGTAGCGCCTACACGAGAATTAGCGCAGCAGATCGCCAGCGATGCGCAGCTATTAACAGATGGTTGCGACATGAGTGTTGTAACTCTGGTCGGCGGCGAAGACTATGCGAAACAGAATCGAGCTCTCGATGGTAAGCCAGTTGATATCGTCGTAGCGACGCCAGGTCGGTTACTGGATTTCGTACAGAACGGTAATCTGCATCTCGGTGCAGTCGAAGTTCTGGTGTTGGATGAAGCCGATCGGATGTTGGATATGGGTTTCATTCCGCAGGTGCGCTCCGTTGTTTCGCGCACGCCAAAGAAGGAATGCCGACAGACTCTGTTGTTTAGCGCGACGTTTACTCCTGCCATCATAGAGCTTGCACAGCGCTGGGCAGTTGATCCCATCATGGTCGAAATCGAGCCAGAGAAAGTGGCGGCGGATGCAGTCAATCAGATCGTCTATCTCGTCACTACAGCTGACAAGTACAATTTACTGTTTAATCTCATCGCCGAGCCAGAGGCTGAGAAGATCATGGTGTTCAGTAATCGCCGTGATCAGGTTAGAAGGCTTGCAGATAATCTGCATAGAAACGGAGTTGAATGCGGCATGCTTTCCGGTGAGGTCGCACAGAACCAAAGAGTGCGTACATTGGATGCCTTTAAGAGTGGCAAGATAAAGGTGTTAGTCGCAACCGATGTGGCAGGCCGTGGATTGCACATCGATGACGTTACACACGTGGTAAATTACACTCTGCCCGAAGAGCCGGAAGACTATGTGCATCGAATAGGACGAACGGGTAGGGCTGGAGCGATTGGTACTTCGATCAGCTTTGCCTGCGAAGATGATTCGTTCCTACTGCCAGATATCGAAGAGAAGCTCGGCGCGAAACTGGATTGCATTCATCCGGCGGAGGCGATGTTGGCTAAGGCGCCGGCTTTCGAGAGAGCTTCTAAGTTTAAAGCAAAACCTACTAGCCGGACTTCTGGGAAACCCAGTTCCGGTGGAAGACGTCCACCGCGCTCGCGCTAGCTAGCCTTCGCGCTAGCTCCAGCCTGCATCAGTATTTCCCCGTATTCGCTCGACTTTCTGTGGCGTGAGACCAAGTCCAGAAAGGTGCTGCCATCTTCCAGGCTGACGTTAATGTCGTGACCTGCTTCCGCATAGAACACAATGAATCGAGCGAAAAGATCTGCAGTCATGCCGCGATAGGCGCGTAGCAGAATATTGTAGTCGTGCGGCAGACCCTCCGGTGGAAGAACATCGAGACCGGCCTTCAGACGCTCGTCAGACCACTCTTCATCACGAGTTGCCTTCTGCGTTCTTTCTACTCCGGACTTCTTCTCTTCCTTCATTGCATCTTCTCTCTAAGTAACTCATTAACCTGTGCCGGGTTGGCTTTGCCCTTCGATAGCTGCATACACTGACCAACAAGAAAGCCGATTACCTGTTCTTTGCCGTCCTTGTATTGCTGTACCTGTGCAGGATTGTTTTCGATAACCTCAAGCACCAGCTTTTCGATCTCGCCGGAGTCGGTAACCTGCTTTAAGCCCTTCGACTCGATGATTGCATCGACATCAGACTCATCACTGATCATGGTCTCGAACACGGTCTTGGCGATCTTGCCTGAAATTGTGCTGTCCTTGATGCGCGCGATCAGAGTCGCTAGGCGCTCAGCCTGAATGGGTGAATCTGCAATCTCCCAGTTGTTCTTGTTGAGCAAGCCTAAGAGATCTTGGCTGACCCAGTTTGCAGCGAGTTTCGAATCACCGCTCGATGTGGCGACGATTTCAAAGTACTCAGCTAATTCTCGGCTACTCACTAGGACGCCGGCATCGTAATTGCTCAGTGAATAGTCTTCGACGAAGCGTGCCTCTTTTGCATCCGGGAGTTCTGGGAGCTGTGCCCTGACGGCAGCGATGTATTCGTCATCGATAACAACGGGCAGTAGGTCCGGCTCGGGAAAGTAGCGGTAGTCATTAGCGACTTCCTTGCTGCGCATCGAAGTTGTTTCGTCTTTGTCGGCGTTGTAGCGTCGGGTTTCCTGAATGATTCTTCCGCCGTCTTCAAGGATTTCCTGCTGACGTGCTACTTCGGAGTGGATTGCCTTTTCTACGAAGCGGAACGAGTTGATGTTCTTGATCTCCGCGCGCGTCCCAAGCTCAGTCTCACCCTTGGGGCGTATAGAGACGTTAACATCACAGCGCATAGAACCCTGTGCCATGATCGCATCAGAAATATCTAGATAACGAATGATAGTGTGTAGCTTCTTCAAGTAGGCGACTGCCTCTTCTGCACAGGTGATCTCTGGTTCGGAGACGATTTCTAGCAGAGGTTCTCCGGCGCGGTTCAGATCGATTCCAGACATGCCGCTGAATTCTTCGTGCAGTGATTTGCCCGCATTCTCCTCGATATGTGCGCGTGTGACACCGATGACCTTCTCGCTACCATCGGCGAGAGTGACGGTTAAGGCGCCCTTGCCCACAGTTGGGAAATCCAGCTGGGTCACTTGATATCCCTTAGGTAGGTCTGGATAGAAGTAGTTCTTGCGATCAAAAACGGATCGCTTGCCGATCTCGGCGCCTATCGCAACACCAAAACGAACCGCCATTCTTAGCGCTTCTTCGTTGAATGCCGGCAGCGTGCCGGGAAGGGCGCAATCGAAAATACTTGCCTGGGTGTTAGGCTGCGCGCCGAATTCGGTAGAGCTGCCTGAGAATAACTTCGATTTCGTGGACAAAGAAACGTGAACTTCTAAGCCTATGACTGTTTCCCATTCCATGATTAGGACTCCCCGCTAGCAGCTGCTATCGCTGTTGATTTCTGCTTGTGCCAATCGGTGTGCTGCTGGAACTGATGAGCCACATTGAGGATCTTCGCTTCATCAAAGTATTTGCCGATTATCTGCATGCCCATAGGCAGGCCATTGGCCATACCGACCGGAATAGACGCGGCAGGTAGTCCGGCGAGATTAACCGCGATGGTATAGATGTCTTCGAGGTACATCGAAACCGGGTCGCTCTTCGACCCTAGCTTGAATGCGGTATGCGGTGAGGTTGGCCCAATAATAATGTCGACTTCTTTAAAGACTCTATCGAAATCATCCTTGATCAGGCGACGAATCTGCTGTGCCTTGCGGTAATAGGCATCATAAAAACCAGCGGATAGGGCGTAGGTACCAATCATGATGCGTCGCTTCACTTCTTCACCAAAGCCTTCGCTGCGCGTTCTCTTGTACATGTCTTCAAGATCGACAGGATCTTCGCAGCGATAGCCATAACGCACGCCATCGAAACGCGAGAGGTTGGCCGAAGCTTCTGCTGGAGCAACAACATAGTAGGCTGAGACAGAGAGATGGCTATTGGTTAGATCCACCTCCTTGAGTACTGCGCCAAGCTTCTCGTATTCGGCGAGCGCATCGCGAACAGCTTGTTCAACTTCTGAGCTTAAGCCCTCTGCAAAATGCTGCTTCGGAATACCGATGCGTAGTCCCTTTAAGGGCTGATTGAGGGAGGCGGAGAAATCTTCGACTGGCCTATCGATACTAGTGGAGTCTTTCTTATCCAAACCCGACATAACGTTCAGCATCAGGGCGGCGTCTTCGGCGCTCTTCGCTACCGGGCCTGCCTGATCGAGACTCGATGCGAAGGCGATCATTCCCCAGCGAGAGACACGACCGTAACTCGGCTTCATCCCGGTTACGCCGCAGAAAGCAGCGGGCTGTCGTATCGAGCCGCCGGTGTCGGTGCCTGTCGCCATGGCGCACATGTCGGCTGCCACGGCCGCAGCCGATCCGCCGGAGGAACCGCCTGGCACACATTCGGTATTCCAAGGGTTCTTCACGTCACCAAAGAAGCTGGTCTCATTGGAGGAGCCCATCGCAAACTCATCCATGTTTGTTTTACCTAACAATACGGTGCCGGCGTCATTGAAGCGTTCCACGACGGTTGCATTGTAGGGAGAGACAAAGTTATGCAGCATGCGTGAGCCGCAGGTAGTTAGAATATCCTTGGTACAGAATATATCTTTATGCGCCAACGGAATTCCGAGTAGGGGGCTATTGCTTCCATTCGCGCGCGCTTCGTCTGCAGCTTTTGCGGCTAGCAGGGCAGAATCTTCACACACAGTAATGAAGGCATTGAGCTCGCCGTTTAGAGCGGCGATGCGGTTCAAATAAGCCTGCGTAATTTCAACACTGGAGATGTCGCCCGCAGCGAGAGCGGCGGAAATCTCGGCGACAGTACTATTAATCATTTGTGGATTCCATTTGTCGTATTTGCGTTAGTAAGTTGTTTGCTGTGAAGCTCAGAAAGTAGGATCACTCGAGTACCTTTGGTACCAGATACAAGCCGTCTTCGCTCGCGGGAGCGAGTTGCTGGAGTCTGTCGCGCTGATTCTCTTCGGTGATCTCGTCGGCACGCAGACGCTGCTCTAGATCTAGCGGGTGGGCTAGTGGCTCGACCGCCTCGGTATTTACCGATTGCATCTGATTGATAAGCGCCAGGATATCGGTAATTCGAGTCGTCACCTCTTCGGTTTCAGATTCGCTAATGTGTAATCGCGCCAAATGGGCGATTTTTTCTATTTCTGTCTTGTCCAAAGCCATCGATATTCTCCGGGATTTTTCATGTCGGGAGTGAATTACTTGCAGTATTTGCGGTGGCTCAAGTATTTGCATCCTGCCGCTTGCTCAAAACCCTAGCCGTTGCTAGAGTGCCTGCTATTCGCGCAAGAGGCGTGATTATACTTGAATTTTGCCAATGTTCCCAAAAAGAGAAATCGGTCAATCACTCTAGGAGATTCCCGCCAGCGTCACATCTTAGTCCCAAAGAGGGTGAGAACGGCTGCTGGTCCACATTAATTCCTTCCGAGCATGAAATAAAAGCGATCAATCGCTAAATCATTGGACAGAAATGCCGCTTAAATAAGAATGCATATCGGAAATGGAATCTTTAAATTGAGGTCTACGAAAAACCATGTTCAAAAGAATTAGGGGAATGTTCTCCAATGACCTGTCTATTGATTTAGGCACGGCCAATACACTGATTTACGTACGCGATCAGGGCATCGTTCTGAACGAGCCTTCCGTGGTAGCTATTCGCACCCACAACGGGCAGAAGACCGTTACAGCTGTGGGTACCGATGCGAAGCGCATGTTGGGACGAACGCCCGGGAATATTACTGCTATCCGCCCTTTGAAGGACGGTGTTATCGCCGATTTCCAGGTTACCGAGAAGATGCTTCAGCACTTCATCAATAAGGTGCATGAGAATAGCTTCTTCCCGCCCAGCCCTAGAGTTCTGGTCTGCGTGCCCTGTAAGTCTACGCAGGTCGAACGCCGTGCCATCCGTGAATCGGTAGCTAGCGCAGGTGCGCGTGACGTGCGTCTGATTGAGGAGCCCATGGCAGCTGCTATCGGTGCCGGTCTACCAGTAGAGCAAGCGAGTGGCTCCATGGTCGTTGACATCGGTGGTGGTACTACCGAGATTGCGATTATTTCTTTGAATGGTGTGGTGTACTCTGAATCGGTTCGCGTCGGTGGCGATCGCTTCGATGAGGCTATCACTACACATGTGCGCCGCAACTACGGCAGTCTTATCGGTGAAGCCACGGCTGAGCGCATCAAGAAAGAGATAGGCTGTGCCTATGTTGGAACCTCCACAGAGATTCGTGAGATCGACGTTCGAGGCCGTAATCTGGCCGAAGGTGTGCCGCGAAGCTTTACTCTTAACAGCGATGAGATACTCGAATCCTTGCAGGAGCCACTATCGGCGATTGTGCAGGCAGTGAAGAGTGCGCTGGAACAGTCTCCGCCAGAGCTGGCCTCGGATATTGCCGAAAGCGGCCTCGTCTTAACCGGCGGTGGTGCTCTGCTCAGGGATCTGGACAAATTGCTTTCCGAAGAGACTGGCCTGCCGGTTATCGTCGCAGATGACCCGCTATCTTGCGTGGCGCGGGGCGGTGGTAAGGCAATGGAATTGATGGATACCCACGATATCGACCTGCTAACTCTAGAATAGGCTGTCAGTCGCTATCTCGTGTACGCCTGACAGGGCTGATATACTCTGGTTTTTCCCCTTGGGTCTGAGTCGAGTCTTCGAATTAGTGCTCTTCTAGATCTAAGGTCTAAGTTCTAAGTTCTAAGATCTAGGCTTCCAGCGAAGAGGTTCAGCAGCCATCGATAAGACTTTGTTTATAAAAGGTGTCGCTCTCGAGTATCGGGCGCTCACCTTTATATTCCTCTCTGTTTGCATCATG
>Ga0307994_1000605_pt1 | contig 24704 bp, 24 predicted proteins | sample EllFjometagen261_FD_203171 | JGI IMG/M metagenome (GOLD analysis project Ga0307994, IMG submission 203171) | Marine microbial communities from Ellis Fjord, Antarctic Ocean - #261 | ecosystem: Environmental > Aquatic > Marine > Unclassified | place: Southern Ocean | collected 2014-11-02 | reverse complement strand
CACTAATGAAGCGCACCACACTGAAACGAACGCCAATGTGTTGTTTGAATAGGGCCTAGTCACGTAAATTTAAATCGTTCGTCCACAATAGTATGTATAAAGGTTAGATGGAAACATTCTGACTTATCGGGGTGTGCCCCTAGGGCGGAGCGTTCGCCCAGCTGTTTTAGGACCGCTTATCAGGCCTATCTTTCGGCCTAACATCTCAAGCTCGTAAAGCTCTGCCATCTTAGACTTCTATAAGCTCGTTTTTAGCGTGATTGATCATTTCAAATCGATTACAAACCAATCGATGCGGGCCCATTAGTCTTAGCTAAGTGCAGGTCGGACAATCTTTCACTGCCGGTTAGGAACATGGCCCAGCGTAACTGCTCCTCAAGTACTGAAATTTTTTCGATAACAGCCTCGGTGGATATTAGTGCTGATGCTAAAAATGGCTGAGCTATCGCAGTCATTTCCGCGCCCAATCGAATACAGCGAGCGATATCTAACCCATTGCGAACACCTCCGGAGCCAATCAGCCTCAAAGTTGGGCATGCGGCGTGCACTGCGGGTAGTATTTCAACTGTATCCATACCCCAATCAATAAATGGGCCAGCAACTTCCCTCTCCCATGCAGATCCATTGCGATCTAATTCAATACTCGCCCAGTTAGTGCCACCGCGGCCGGCGACTTCGATCCATTTTATGCCCGCACCCATTAATTTTTTGGCACTGGTCGGACCTATTCCAGCACCGACTTCTTTGACGATCACCGGCACACTAAGATTGGCGGCACAGTGCTGAATGGCTTCTAGTACTTTATTCCAATCACGATCCCCATTTGGCTGGATGAGCTCCTGCAACGGGTTTAAATGGATCACGAGCGCATTGGCTTCTATGGCATCTACAGCTCGCCGAGCTAAGTCCAAACCGTGGTGTTGCAATTGAGTGGCGCCTAAGTTGCCAAGTAAAATAGCGGTGGGAGCGCAGCGCCTTGCTGATTGCGGCATTCCGCTCTCAAGGGCGGCTCTCTGAGAGCCTACAGCCATGGGAATATTGCAGGCCTGAGCTGCCTCCGCAAGATGGTTATTGATAAGCTCTCCGTTATTGCAGCCGCCAGTCATCGCGCCGATTAAAAAAGGCGCCGCAACCGGCCGCTCCAAAAAATCACTGTCGAGCTTTATATCTTGCAGCGACATCTGCGGCAAGGGGTTGGGTTCAAAGCGAAGGCGATCAAAACCAGAACCTTGAGCGGCCTGGTGCTTGGCCTTCGAGGCAAGGGCAATATGGTCCGCTTTGCGGCTATTGATATCGGTCATGGCAGCTCTTCTCTGAGATGGTATTTCCTGTCGGCATAATCGACTAACAGCATATGGGGAAGAGTGAGTGCTGCTAAGCCAATAAAAGTAAGCTTAACTAACGCTGCAGTAGAGGGCGTCTGGAAATAATAGAAAATAAGCCCCGCGGTAAGCCAAGACACAACTGTGTACATAGCCGCCTCAACGACACTCCGACGGCGCTCATTTATCCCTAAGCTTTGCCACAAGCGCAGCATATGGCCACGGCTATGCCAAAAACAAAAATACACAGCAAAGCTGACTAATGGAGGCAATACGATAGCTAGGCCCACAAAACCTAATAGACTGACTAATGATCTGCGATATTGGGGCTGCTTAAAAGCATAGAAACAATAGACTATTAGGATGAGGAGCCACGGTAAAAATAGACTGATAAGGCCGTTCAATAATAGGCTCGCATTCTCTGCACCGACCAAAATTACAAAAATGGGCTCAACTAAAGCCGGCTGGAGGCTAGGAATAACTATAGGCACTAAGCCGCCATGAGCAATCCATGGCAAGCTATCGGTGCCGACAGAGGCGATATCACTTCCACCAAAATGCAGAGCCGATATGAGAAGGAACACTCCAAGACCTGCGAGTGGAAATAACCACCAAAGAACTGCAGTTAGGGCGGCAAGGATGGTGTAAGCAAGATGAAAACCTAACCACGACACAAGCCCTGGTGGCCAGCCAATACGCCGCGCAACCGCGCCATCCATCCCTCCATGGGGCACACCCAGGAGTAAAATGGCGCCAATAGCGAGCAACTCCCAGCTAGTCATAAGCGCAACACCTGTTTTAAAAATGGTGCTTTAGGCATTGCTAATACGACCTTGACCCAGTCAAAAACCGTCGCAGAGCCAAGCATAAAGCGCGCAAAACCATCAGCATCTAATGCCTTGGCAGTGCGCATCATAATAGATACTCCTAATTCAGGGTGCGCCAGCAGTACACCAGTAAATATCTTGTCCATAATGTTTAGTAAAGGCGAAATCGGTGGAGGAACCGAGTAATGGCCTCGACTAATGCCCGCCGCTAATTTACTAATCTGCGACTGAATCCCCGAAAATGCATATCCCGAAGAGAGCCGCGCTGCTCCGCTCGCAGCTCCAATAGCTGCTATATCTTCGTCAAGCGGGGCTACCGATTGCATGGGTATGATTCCCATTTCCTCGCCCACTATTTCTTCTATTACAATATTCTGCTCTTGGAGCCATTTATTAATCGCCTGCCGATACCACTTTTTGTCCTCCAAACTAACAGAAATCATTGTCGACTCGACTAATAGACGTCGATCAGAAAAGGGCAGAACATAGATAAAATGCAGACCACGGGATTGATCCACCCGAAAATCCATCAAGGTGACAATATGTGGGTTACTGATCGGTGCTTTGGTACGAATGTCCCAGCCTAAGAAATGCTGCTTTAAGCCTCCCTCGGCAATTTTTGGCGGCCGACTGTCATAGATTTTTGCAGACTTGTAGTCTTGACCCGCAGCCGTGAATGTCCCGCCTAACCCATTGGCACGAATATTTTCTGCTCGAGCACGAATTAGATCAACTCCCTCCGCGAGAGCGCTCTCACACTGAGCCAAATAGTCAGCCGATCTTAGGCTTGTATAAAGGTACTTCTCACTGCGGTGAAGAATTTCAGTCTGGTGATCAATCAGCCGCCACTGCTGCCAGCTTCCTTTAGTCGCCTCCTTAAATTTTTTTTGTTGTACGCTATCGGCCCAGAACGCCCAACTGCAATCACGTTCGATAGGTGTATGCGGCTCTACTACTACAGCACGGACATTATCTAGATAAGCGGCGAGTGTGATACCCGCACTGCCACCACCAATAATAGCAATATCGATCTCAGTAGTTTTATTTACATTATTTTTAAGAGACGACACCCGCTAACCCTTTAAGATCTCGATGCAAGTGTTGGTTATGGATTAGCATTGTTGCCGGCCTTAGGTCTAAAAGGCTGCGCAAAGTCAGCCATACTTTCTCTGATGCAGGAACATAAACTCTACCGTCCCACCAACATAGGTGTCGACGCTGGAGTAAAACGCCAATCTGACGGTAGACGCGAAGGGCTACAGTAATAGAAAATCGCGATCGAAATGGTAGCAGCCTAATACCAACTAGAGCACTGCCATAATAGTCTTCAGCGAGGTCGAGCACCCTTTCTATGGCGTTAGCGACCGGGGCACGACAAGTGACATTCGACGCGGAAATTTTTGAAGCGGGTACATTGATCCAACTGGACGGCAAATAACGCCGCTCCATCTTGGCATCTTCCAGCACGTCTCGCGCGATATTGGTTAGCTGCATGGCAATACCAAGGTCAATGGCAAAGCTGTCTGCTCGTTGATCTTTGCAGTTGAGAATTCGACACATCATGAGACCCACGGTCCCCGCTACGGCGTGACAATAACGTAGCAACTCTGCTTCACTATTAAACGCAACCACAGTCTGATCGCTCAGCATGCCGTCGATCAATTCTCTCGCTGCGATAAGCGGAATATCGTTTTCTGAGGCGAGCTGCAAGAAGGATTCGATTTCGGGACCAGCGGCCACGCTATGTCCCTCTAAGCGAGCACGAATGTCCTGCAAGGACTCTTTCCGTTCTGACAGATCACCGTCAGCCAGATCGTCAACAAAGCGGCAAAATTGATATAGTTGCGCAGCTCTTTCGGCTAGTTTGGGGCCGAGAAATAAGCTGGCCCAATAAAATGATTTACCGTTTTGGGCCAGTATTTTTTTAGATAACATCTTGTCTGGACGCGAGTTTTCCATCATCTATCCGCCAGAGCCTACCTCGACACCAGTAAGGAGCTCCTCTACCACTTTAGCCGAGCTAACGACCCCGGGAAGACCTGCGCCGGGATGCGTGCCCGCACCGACAAAGTACAGATTAGAGATCGCCTTATCACGGTTATGAAAGCGAAACCAAGCCGACTGAGTGAGTCGTGGCTCGATAGAAAAACCGGCTCCGTGCATAGAGCGGTAGTCTTTAGCAAAGTCCTCTGGGGTCATCCAAAACACCTCTTCAATCACTGAAGAGAGCTCCGGCAGTATCGTCTCTTCGAGAGCCTCAACAATTCTATCCCGCAATACTTCGGCCTCAGCGCACCAGTCCACGTCACCCTGAAGGTTGGGCACAGGGCACAGCACATAGAACGACTCGCAGCCATCTGGAGCAAAACTCTTATCCGTGGCAGTCGGGCGATGGAGATAAAGACTAAAGTCCTCGCTCATTTGCTTAGCATCAAAAATTTCCGAGAGAAGTTCTTTGAATCGAGGGCCCATCCAAATACTGTGATGGGCCACATCTGGGTAAAGTTTTTTGGTGCCAAAATACAAGACATAAAGTCCCATGCTGTAGTGCTTCTTAATGTCAGGCAAGTGAGGTTTAGTATTGGGCAGCAGGTGTTGATAGCAGGTCTCGGGATCACCACCAAACACCACCAATTCCGCGTCTATTGTTTCGTTGTCGCCGAATCGAACTCCTGTAGCAATATTATTAGCAGTGATAATCTCGTTAACGTCGGCGTTAAGTACGATATTGATCCCATGCCGCTCCATGAGAGCGCCTAATTCTTCGACTAGTTTACCCGTCCCACCCATACAGAAAAAGACTCCCCAGCGGCGCTCGAGGTAATGGATTAAAGTATAAATAGCCGTGGTTTTAAATGGATTGCCACCGACTAATAAGGGATGGATCGAGAAAGCTTGGCGAATCAGCGGATGTTTTAAATGACTATTCACCATTTGTGAAACGGTTTTATAGCATTTGAGTATTAATAGGGCTGGAACCTGTTTGACCATATCCCAGATGCGAATAAACGGTCGATGAACAAGTTTCTTAAAACCTACGTCATAAATTTTTTTCGATTTCTCTAACAGCTTTAAGTAGCCGTTTGCATCCTCGGGGCTAAAGCGCCTGATCTCAGTTAGCGTGTCTTCTACACTAGCTCGATAATCGAACTGACTGCCGTCGGCGAAATGAAAACGATAGAAGGGATCCAGCGGAACAAATTCTAGATAATCAGCAAGCTTTTCATCGAAGAGTTCAAATAACTCATCGAATAAAAAGGGCGCTGTTATTACAGTCGGTCCAGCGTCATGACGGTAGCCGCCGCGTTCAAAAACTTGAGCACGACCACCTAAACTATTCAGGCGTTCGAGCAATGTTACCTGGTACCCCAGGGCTCTGAGTCGCAACGCCGTGGCAATACCGGCGAAGCCTGCGCCGATCACTACTGCTGTTTTATTAGTAATCGATTTTTTGGAGATCAAGCGATACGCTCTTGGCGCCTAGCCGTTTCTCCTGCTTTATTCAAACAGACCAACTCATATACCACCGGTTGAAGTTGAGCCGGCAATTTGGAAATCAACTGTTCAGCTTGCTCTAACCAGGAGTCTATGGATTGATTGGCTTGCAGGATCACATCGCTAGACGCGATACGCCGCTGCCACTGAGGTAGCAACGTATTATCATCCGACTGATACCAAGAAATAAAGTCATCTCGGCCGGAACCTTGTTGAGCAAAGAGGCTAACTACCAAGTTGGGTTTGCGCCCACCGAGATCACTAGAGCGATGGCTTGACGGAATAATGTCATCGATGTCGTTGCGACCCTGATAAGCAAGTCCACATAATCCCACCGAGCTCTCAAGAGATTGCAGGACATATAGATCATTACCGAAACCCGCCGCGATAGCGGCGCCTTTAATTGGAGCAATAAGAAGCGGAGCAGTCTTGCCTTTTGCTATTCGCTGCCAGTCATCTAGCACAGCGCAATGCCGCTGGCTAATATCAGACATTTGCCCACCACATGTTTCTTGCATCGACTTGGCGAGAATCCTTACAAGCGCACCTCCATGTGCGCTGTTCCTCGCCGCTAATTCAAAGGCCTTCGCGACCATCCAGTCACCCAAGCAGAGGGCCATATCTGAACCAAAGTGTTCATGGATACTTTCTTGACCACGCCTGAAGGTGCTGTCATCACTAATGTCATCGTGTATGAGTGATGCATTATGGAGCAGCTCGCAAGAAGCCGCCCAATATAAGTTATCTTGCTCGTTTAAACCTAAGGCTTTACCACTAGTTAGCGCGAGCTGTGCTCGAAAAGACTTACCTGGATTTCTAAAATGATATCTAGCGGCCTTAGCCAGGCTGCTATCTGCATGCGGCATTTCAAGCCTGTATAAGGCATTGAGAGATCTCAATGATAGTGATTTAACTATGTTTGGTGGGAACATTATCGGCACCCTTAAAAGCACAACCTTTATGGCTGCCCTCTCACTATTGTTTTATCTTTTAAAAAAGAGGAGCCAGCAAACCTGGCTCCTCTTTGTCTTCAGTCGCAGTGATTAGTTTTTACTGTGCTTTAGACTCTGTATCGGCTACTGCAGCCGCCCAGATAACTACACCGAATGCAATCTTGTTCCAAACGTCGGCTATGTTGTAAATAATATTCATAGTCCCAGCATCTGCGCCGCCAGTGAAGTACCCCATGAAGTAACCCAGAGGGTAAATAGCCCAGCCTACAGTTACAAGAAGGGTCATTGTCCTATAAGCTTTCTGCACATGGTCGTTCGAAAGGCCTGCATTGATCTGGCTTGCTTCGCCTTTGAAGATTTCCCATATAATGAAGCCCCATGCTGCCATTGCAGGCCAGAATGCCAACTGCGCGGACATCATGCCTGTTTCACCAGCAAAACCAAAGCCGAGCATAACAACAGAGCCGACCAACAAGCGCCAGAAAACACCGCCAGGCACTTTGGCGACTGCAGACAAGATCAAGTAGAACTCAATCATTAGCAGCGGCACAGTTAGCAACCAGTCGATGTATCGGAATGCTGTTGGAGATTCGCCTGTTGAGACCCAAACCTCACGCATATAAAAGTAGTGAACGGCCGCAATTAGCGTAACAAGCCCTGATACGGTAAGTGATGTTTTCCACTTGCCCGCAACACGGTCACGCTCGATAAAGAAAAAAGCCGTGGCGGCAACTAGCGCCATTGATATAAGCCAAAAGGATATGCCAACGTAATCGTCGGCAGGTAAAATATAGTTCATGTATTACCCCCACATATTTTATTATCACTGTGCCAGCATGTTTGATTAATCAAACGTCACGCGACACTCTAAGTACAACTTATTTTCACTTCAACGTCAGCAAACAAACATAAGCACATCAACCAAACCTTTTGAGTCTTAGCTACAGCTATCTTGGTCATTCGATTTTTATGTAATATTTAGCCCACAGAACTTCAAGCGCTCAAATGAACAATATAGATCAGTCTGAATCGCTATCACTTTACTAGACACCTTTCAGTCATACAAAATGGCTATAAGAGAGGTGAATATGAGCAACAATCGATACACAGAAGAATGTAGAATAAAAGCGGTCAAGCAAGTAGTTGATCGAGGCCACAGTGTCGCAGAAGTAGCGAGTCGTCTTGGCATCACAACGCACAGTCTTTACGCTTGGAAAAAGAAATACGGACCTAATTCTGCTAAACACCAAGTGCTAGCCGCAGAACAGGCCGAGATTCGCCAGCTTAAGAAGGAGTTAAAACGCGTCACCGAAGAGCGCGATATCCTAAAAAAAGCCGCGGCGTACTTTGCCAGCCAGTCCGCGTAAGGTACGCCTTTATTAGGTCTCACAATAAGGCATGGCCTGTTCGCTGACTCTGCAACTTGTTGGACCTGCATCCCAGCGGCTATTACGCCTGGATAAAAAAACCGCAGTCTAGACGAGCTTCTGCGAATGGACGGCCCACAGGCCTGATTAAGCAAATCTGGCTGGAGAGCAGTGCGGTTTATGGTTACACGAAGATCTACAGTGATTTGCGAGAGTACGGTGAGTATTGCAGAGAGGCTCCGGTCTACCGGCTAATGCGAGCAGCTGGGCTTCGGGCGCAGATTGGTTATCAGCGCCCTCGGCATCGAAGCGGGCAACCCCATGTTGTAGTCCCGAATCGGTTACAACGGCAATTTAATCCGGCTACGCCAGATGCGGCATGGGTGACGGATATCACTTATATTCGCACGCACGAAGGCTGGTTATATCTTGCTGTCGTATTGGATTTTTTTTCAAGAAAAGTAATAGGCTGGTAGATGCAATCTCGGATTACTAAGGAGATCGTATTAAACGCATTGCTAATGGCTGTATGGCGACGAAGCCCAACTACTCAGGTAACCGTGCATTCAGATCAAGGGAGTCAGTATACGAGTCATGACTGGCAGTCTTTTCTTAAAACACATGGTTTGGAAGGGAGTATGAGTCGTCGAGGGAACTGTCATGATAGTGCGGTGGCCGAGAGCTTTTTCCAGTTACTGAAGCGAGAGCGAATTCGCAGGCAAACCTACGCTACAAGAGACGCAGCTAGGAGTGATATTTTTGATTACATTGAAATGTTTTATAACAGCAAACGACGGCACAGTTCCAATAATCAGCTATCGCCTGTAAAGTATGAAGAGCGTTATCAACAGAGGCTGCTAAGTGTCTAGAGAGTTGATAGCGATTCAAATATCTTTCGCTAACAAACCTTTAAACTTTTGAGCTTCGATCCTGGCATCGGCTAGCGGAATGTCCGGAAAGCCACCTAGACCGAGATTCGCTCTTTTCTTAGTGAAGGCACGAGAGTAGTTGAATAGCCTGAGTTTAGTAGCATTAGGCTTCACCCTAAGATAAAGGCCTTTGCCATCAGCAAGGTTGTATTCTTTTTCGCGGGGCTTTGCCTGCTTTACCTCAGTATTGGTAAGCGGCCTTGTGGTATTCGCCATTGTAACATTCCTCCCATCAAGATGAGCTGGTGTTACAAAGAATATTGCATTAAATTCCGGATGTTGCACTACAGCACTGGACGCTAAAAGAGCCTAATTGCATGGATTGTTCAAATATTTTAAGGAGTTATAGGCACTACTGGACAGTGTGATACCTTGATATGGTGCGGATGGGGAGACTTGAACTCCCACACCTTTCGATACTAGAACCTAAATCTAGCGCGTCTACCAATTCCGCCACATCCGCATTTATCAAAAAGCTTATTAGCCCTTGAAGGGCGCGTATTATACCTAAACCAGCGCTATTGCCAAGATCAAAATTACTGACTGTCAATACAGCAAATTCTGGCGTTATACTGACTGCCCTTAATCAAGCAACCTCAACGCAAGTCTCAACTCAGGATCAGCCTATGTCTCACCTCGAAGTCTCAATCAGCAATGGCATTGCCACACTTACCATGAACCGGCCTGAGGCCAGAAACGCTCTCAGCATGGAGATGCGCTCTGAGCTTTGCAGCGCGCTGCACGATGTGGAGATTGATACATCGGTCCGCTGCGTTGTTCTAAACGGCGAGGGAGATCATTTTATGGCGGGCGGTGATGTAAAGGGTATGGGTGAGACCATCAAGAAGCCAGCAGATGCAATTAAAAAGGAATTCATGCTACGCATCCACGATCTTCACCCGATCATGTTCGCCATGCGCAGAATGCCTAAACCCATTATTGCGAGTTGCCGGGGAGCAGCAGCAGGTGCTGGCGTGAGCATGGCGCTTGCCTGCGACCTGGTAATAGCCTCACAGGACGCCTTCTTCACCCTCGCCTACTGCAAAATTGGCACAAGTCCTGACGGGTCCTCCTCCTTCCATCTGCCGCGCGCCGTAGGCATAAAGAAAGCAATGGAAATAGCGCTTTTGGGTGATCGCTTCAGTGCACAGACGGCGAAGGACATCGGAATGATAAATTTCGTTGTTCCTGATGATCAATTGGATTCAGAAACACAGAAACTAGCTAGCAGGCTGGCCGCCGGCCCTACGCATGTCTATGGCAATACCAAGGCGCTGTTCTATCGATCCCTTGAGAGCGAGTTTGAGTCACAGTTACAGGCTGAGGCGGAGTATTTTTCTGACTGCGCCTCACGGGCAGACTTCAAAGAGGGGGTTACCGCGTTTATCGAAAAACGCAGCCCTACATTTACAGGAGAGTGAGGTTTACTGTTACTGAATCCCAGATGAAATTTGTAACGCTTCCAGATTTTCCTGGAGGCGGAACAGGCTTTCATTGATCTGCAGCCTGTGGGCATTCACAGACTCCATAGATTCTTCGATATACTCCAATCTGCCAACCAAACCCAGTACAGTGCTATCGCCGCTATTGAGTGACTGGCGTATCGAGGAAAGATCACCGCGCATTACATCTAGCTCCTGAACTGAATTGCTTAGCCCATCCACAGATTGCATTATTGCTGCGACATCTGTGTTCATCGCGTTGATCTTCGTTTCTGCCACCATTGCTGCCTGATTGCTCGACGCGATCTGCTGACTGTTTATAGCTGTAGTTTCATTCTGCCCTTCGTTCACCAGGGCGATTTTCGCGATATCAGACTGCAAATCCTCTACAGAGCCATTAATTACGCGTCGCGCGGCCCAGAGCTTGTCTATCTCCGAGAAATTGAAGTCCATTCTCTCAAACATATTAAATGCAGACTCTTCGGTAGATTCTCCGGCAAGAGCGAGACGCCTCTCTAAATCGGCAATGCGCAGTTCGTCCTGCTCACTCTCGTAAAGATAGTCACCGTACATCAGGTAGGCACCATAGCCGGCGGCGGCCATCGTTAAAACGATCAGTGTCAGCATGATACGCACTGGCCACGTGCTGACTTTTACCTTCTCGGCGTAGTAGCCCGGGCGCACGATGTCCTGCCCCTGCGCACGCTTGTTACTCCGATGGGTATCCACATCGTCCCGATCTGGGACAATTGGAGGAATGCTACCTAGATCGTGGTTTTTTGTCATAGCCTAGCATTATCCTAGAAATCCTCGGCGCATTCCATCCCTACGATCACTCGATAGCTAAGTATTCAGGCCGATGATAGACTACTGACAGCCTACCAACTGCGCGCCTCGCGTATCTGTGGGTATAGAATAATTAGATAAACGAGCTCTGGAGCCTCACTATGGAATTAGAAAATCTACTATCGTATCTATTTCGCTGGATTCACGTTTTTGCTGGCGTGACCTGGATCGGCATTTTATATTACTTCAATTTTGTGCAGACTGAGTTCTTCAAGGAAACAGACGCTGCTACAAAATCGGCCGTTATCTCGAAACTCGTTCCGCGAGCTCTCTGGTGGTTCCGATATGGTGCCCTCCTTACGTTCATATCCGGTTTAGCATTGGCAGGCTTCCTCGCCAACGCGGTTAATTTCTACATCATGATTGGCATGCTAATGGGCACGCTAATGTTCCTCAATGTTTGGCTAATCATATGGCCAGCACAGAAAATCGTAATTGCCTCAACCGATGCCGTCATCGGCGGTGGCGAAGCTGACCCAGCAGCGGCAGGCGCACTGGCTAAAGCAGGCCTCGCTTCACGAACGAACACCCTTTTCTCTCTACCAATGTTGTTTTTCATGGGCGCATCGGCTCACTTAGGCGGAGCGGGACGACTACCCATATCGATGGACGATGGGGTTAGTAGTCTGGCACAGATTATCTGTATTATTATTATCCTCGGCTTGCAGTTCAATGCCATAAAGGGAAAGCAGGGGCCAATGACCAGTATAGTTGGCGTAATACACTGCGGCATTGCGCTTGGCGCCGTTTTGCTACTTATCATGCAACTGCTTTAGAAAAAGACAGGGGGCACGTATCGCAAACTTTATTAGTTTCGGTACGTGTAGCCCTATTAACTAGCCCTCGAAAATCATCTCTGCCTCTTTTCCAGCTGCGTTTTCTGTTAGAATAATCCTCTCACCGCACTGCTAAACAACTCCGTTAATACTGAAAATAATTCAGCGAATGGACTAGTGTTTGCCTTGCATTTGTAACCCGTAATGACATGAGAAAATTATGAACCTAGAATTACCTGAGCTTCCTTTTGCAAAAGAAGCGTTAGAACCACATATGTCTGCCAACACCTTAGATTTTCACCACGGCAAACATCACAGCGCTTACGTAGTAAAAGGCAATGAATTACTGGCTGATGCGAATATTTCCGCTGTTAGCTTGGAAGAACTGGTAAAAGAAACTGCTAAAGCAGGCGGCCCCCTATTTAACAACGTAGGCCAGCACTACAACCACAGCTTCTTCTGGAATAGCCTTAGCGCTTCCGGTGGGGGCGCTCCTACTGGAGATATCGCTACAAAAATAGACGAAGCCTTCGGAAGCTACGACAACTTCAAAGCAGAATTCGTAGCAGGCGGAATGGGCCAGTTCGGCAGCGGCTGGGTATGGCTGGTAAGCGATGGCGGCAAACTCAAAATAGCAAAGACCGCCAACGCAGAGACCCCACTAACCGACGGCGCAACCCCGATCCTAGTCTGCGACGTGTGGGAGCACGCCTACTATCTGGACTTCCAAAACCGCAGACCCGACTTCCTAGGCTCATTCCTAGAGAACCTAGTAAACTGGGACTTCGCCAACAAGAACCTAGCTAGCGCTTAAGACAGTAACAAGCCAGAACAAAAAAAGGCAGTACCGCGAGGTACTGCCTTTTTTAACAACTAGAAATTCATCTCCTAGCAACTCACAAATCCCAGGAACAAAAAAGGCAACACCTCGCAGCATTGCCTTTGGTACGATCGAAGTTCCGATCAACCAGTCTTCAAAATCGGTCTCTGGAGTGAGGATTGAATCTTCCTAGCAAGGCGACTTAGGGACCCGAAGCACAGTGTAGTAGTCCTACACGAGCATCGGAAGCCCTAAGCGAGACAGGACACTTACCCCAGAAACAAAAAAAGGACAGAACCAATTAGTCCCATCCTTTCCGTTGATCGAAGTTCCGATCAACCAGTCTTCAAAATCGGTCTCTGGAGTGAGGATTGAATCTTCCTGGCAAGGCGACTTAGGGACCCGAAGCACAGTGTAGTAGCCCTACACGAGCATCGGAAGCCCTAAGCCAACGCCGCTAGGGAGGTTCAAGACCGCCCCAGAGGCCGATTTTACATCATGCCGGGCATTCCGCCCATACCACCCATATCAGGCATACCACCGCCCATAGGAGCGCCACCCTCGGTTGGCTTTTCAGTGACCATGCACTCAGTAGTAATCATCAGTCCAGCAACAGAACCTGCCGCCTGAATCGCTGTACGAGTCACTTTCGCAGGATCAAGAATACCCATCGCGATCATGTCGCCGTATTCGCCAGTCGCTGCGTTAAAACCGTAGTTGCCCTTACCAGCCCTAACTTTGTCTAAAATAACTGAAGCTTCTTCACCAGCGTTAGACACGATCTGACGCAAAGGAGAAGTTGCCGCTTTTAGCAACAAGCCGATACCAACATTCTGATCGTCATTATCGCCCTTAAGGCCTTCTATTTTCTTCAAGGCACGAACCAGAGCAACACCACCACCAGGTACAACACCTTCTTCTACTGCGGCGCGAGTTGAGTGCAGCGCGTCTTCTACGCGAGCCTTCTTCTCTTTCATTTCCATTTCAGTGCTAGCACCAACCTTGATTACGGCAACACCGCCGGCAAGCTTAGCAACACGTTCCTGAAGCTTCTCACGATCGTAGTCAGAAGAAGTTTCTTCGATCTGCGCACGAATCTGTGATACGCGACCCTTGATAGCCTTGCCGTTGCCAGCACCATCGATGATCGTTGAATTTTCTTTGCTGATCTGTACGCGCTTCGCAGAACCCAGATCATCGATAGTCGCACCTTCGAGACTCAGACCTACCTCTTCTGAAATCACAGTGCCGCCAGTTAATATCGCGATGTCTTCCAGCATAGATTTTCTGCGATCGCCAAAGCCAGGGGCCTTAACTGCTACAACCTTTACGATGCCACGCATATTATTCACAACCAAAGTCGCTAGCGCCTCGCCTTCAACATCTTCAGCTATAACTAGCAGAGGACGTCCAGACTTAGCAACGCCTTCGAGAAGGCCTAGCATGTCACGAATATTAGAGATTTTCTTGTCTACCAGAAGAATCAATGGATTTTCTAGATCGGCGCTCATACTTTCTTGATTGTTGATAAAGTAAGCCGATAAGTAACCACGATCGAACTGCATACCTTCAACAACGTCTAGCTCGTTCTCAAGACCAGATCCGTCTTCAACTGTGATGACGCCTTCCTTACCAACCTTATCCATCGCCTCGGCGATAATCTGACCAACCTGATCGTCAGAGTTAGCAGAGATCGTGCCGACCTGTGCTATTGCCTTTGAATTTGTGCAGGGCTTAGCAAGCTTGCCAACTTCTGCAACAAGGGCAACAACTGCCTTATCGATACCACGCTTAAGGTCCATCGGGTTCATGCCCGCTGCTACTGATTTTAGGCCTTCGTTCAAGATGCTTTGTGCAAGAACGGTAGCTGTTGTAGTTCCGTCTCCGGCAACGTCAGAAGTTTGTGATGCGACTTCCTTAACCATCTGTGCACCCATGTTTTCAAACTTGTCTTCAAGTTCAATTTCTTTCGCTACGGATACACCATCTTTAGTCACGGTAGGCGCACCAAAAGATTTGTCCAAAACAACGTTGCGCCCCTTAGGGCCCAAGGTTACTTTCACAGCGTCTGCAAGGACATTTACGCCCTTCAGCAGTTTTTGGCGAGCTGCATCACCGAATATTACGTCTTTAGCCATTTTTAAAAATTCCTGTCTTGTCTAAATGATTGTTGGAGTCGGAAATTGAAGCTCTACTTCTTCTTTTTCGTCTTTTCGATTACGCCAAATATTTCGCTTTCATTCAAAATCAATAACTCTTCGTCACCAATTTTTACTGTGTTGCTGGAATACTTTCCAAAAACCACCGTATCACCAACGTTTAAGTCCACAGGCTGAGTATCGCCATTTTCCTGACGCTTGCCAGGACCAACAGCTACAACTTCACCTTGCGCGGGCTTTTCGGTTGCAGAACCCGGAAGCACTATGCCTCCTGCGCTGGTTGACTCTTCTTCCATGCGTCGAACAACAACGCGATCTTGTAAAGGCCGGATATTCATTATTTATCTCTCCCAAATCGAACGATTTGATTAACAGTACTGAAAACAATCACTTCTGCCCCGGTGGCTGACGTAATCACCCTCAAATTACCAATCTGTAGCGTGGGCTGCTATTTCAGGCCTCCCACGCAAATTAGTTGATGAACCCTAAATGGGGTTAGTCGCAGGAAATTCAATGCTTTTGAGGCATTTACCGCGGTTTTTTTCATGCTAGCAAAAGACAGCATTGTATCTATTTGTTTTTATTGATTTTTTTTGCCAAGATCATCGCTGGAATTTTGCTCACTTTCAGGCAAAAAAGCTGACTCTTCGTGGTAATCGCCCTCGTAGACATTCGAGCTGTCTTGGCGCTCTTGGCGGCCGCCGCCACTGCTCCATTGGCCAAAGCTAGCCCCTGGCCCTGCCCCCCCCATCGCCTTGACCATGCCCGATCTAACCACGGAACGCGCTATCGGCCGGCGTAGCGGGCCAGTTAGCAAGACAAACCCAATCGTATCGGTGATAAATCCGGGCGTTAAGAGCAGCGCCCCTGCTGCTGCGAGAAGCATTCCCTCGACTATTTCCTGTGCTGGTATTTGCCCAGATTGTAGCTTCTGGTTCGCCCGGGTTAGTGTCGCGAACCCTTGCCGCTTCAGAATTTGCACCCCAATGACGGCGGTTGCCACCACCATCCCAAGCGTTGTCAGGAAACCGATGCGATCGCTGACCTCAACTAGCAGCAACATCTCACCCAAGGGCACTGCGATAAAAAAAATGAAAAGAAAACGCACGGCTAACCTCAGTTAAATTTATAATGGGCTTACTTTAACACGATAGCGTATACGCCAACTATTGGTTATGGACGACTCACCACTCAACAACAAAGAGAAGATCTGGCAAATCGTCTACCAGATTCCCCAGGGGCAAGTCTCTAGCTACGGGCAGGTTGCGAGATTGGCCGGCCTGCCAGGATATGCCAGATACGTAGGCCATGTACTGAAAAACCTGCCCGCCACAACCAAACTGCCTTGGCACCGAGTTGCGAATTCTAAGGGGGAACTCTCTTTCCCTACCGGCAGTCGTGAATACCAAGCACAAAAAAGCAGGCTAGAGGCTGAAGGCGTGGTGTTTGTAAACGGTAAGTTTTCGTTGAAGAAATTTGGCTGGAATCAGGAGGTCGACTGGGCGGTTAACTCTGGCGCATAGGATTTCATCAATTTCCCCACCCAAAGCAATAGGCAAAGCCCTGGAATTACCATCAGGCTGGTCAACACGAAGAAAAAGGCCCAATCACCGTCCAGAAAGTCGACCAATACACCACTGCTTGCGGCTAATGTAGTCCTACCAAGATTTGATATAGAAACCATCAAAGCGTATTGCGTTCCCGTGTAGGTGCGACTAGTAAAATAGGACACAAAAGAAACGAAGGCCACAGTTGAAAAAGCAACGAAAAAATTATCGATCACTAGGGTTAGCATCAGTAAATTTATACTGGGGCCAACTACTGCAATCAGTGCATACAATAGGTTTGCAGCAGCCATGGCCACTCCAGCAACAAACAATCCCCTAATAACGCCGAATCGAGTATTGACCATCGCGGCCACAATCGAGAACGCAGCGGTTACCAATCCACCAAAGAATTTCTGATAGAAGCTAATCTGATCTGTAGTAAAGCCAACCTCAACATAAAAAACCAGAGACATGCGGCCCAACATAGCCTCGCCCAGTTTGAATACCAGTAAAAATATCAACACCGCGAAAGCCAAGCGAAATCCGCAGCGGTCAAAAAACTCCTTGAAGGGTTTTACGAAGTATTCTGCCATCCAGTTTGCGGCAGATTTTTTAGATTTGTTATCAGTCTCCTGAATCAGGTCAGCATCCTCAATTACCGGCTCCGGCACTGTAATTACGAAGACAAAGATGAATAGGTAGATCAATATTAAGTAGCGATAAACAGTGGGCCAATCGAGCCCAATCGTTTCACCGCCTAGCGCCAATGCCAAAGCCCCACCGATAAATCCATAGCCAGCCCACCACCCGCTAGTAGCCATCGCAGCAGCGTAAGGCATTTTCGCGTCCATCTCCTCACGGGAAAAAATAGTAATACGATAGGCATCGACGGCAATGTCTAGTGTCGCACCGAACGCTGCGATAGCCACGGCAATGACCGTCACATACAGTAAATTCTCTCTAGGGTCTCCCAGGCTAATTGCAAACAGCAAAACGGCAATAGCCATCTGACACATCAGAATCCAGGAGCGTCGCTGACCAAACAGTCGATACAGAATCGGCAGCTTTATCCTGTCAACAAACGGAGCCCACATCCAATTGATGGCATAGACAGTCCCTACCGCTCCGATAAAGCCAATGGTGGAGCGAGAAAAGCCGGTTTCCTGCAACCACAGCGTCAGAACAGAGCCGGTTAGTACGTAGGGAAAGCCGCTACAAAACCCAAACAACAAAATCGTCAGGAAGCGCCTGTCTCTTAGCGCTCGAATTGAATCTGCGAATGAAAGTTGCTGTGACAAATGAAATCCCTAGATCGCCCTAAGGCGCAAGACGAAGCGAAGCAAGTGTGCCTAGTCGCGAAAATTATCGTACTGCAAAGGAACGCCAAAACCACCATCTTTGAGCAAGGCCATTACCTGCTGAAGGTCGTCGCGCTTCTTGCCCGTTACTCGCAACTTCTCACCTTGGATCGCAGTTTGCACTTTGAGCTTAGCCTCTTTCACAGACTTCACGATCTTGCGTGCTATGTCTGCCTCTATACCCTGATTCACAGCAACGATCATACTTGCCTTCTGACCCACCAATTGCACATCACCTTCTTTAAGGCTCTTAATATCGATACCGCGCTTTACCATTTTCGAGCGCAATATCTCCATCATTTGCTGAATCTGAAAATCTGCCTCTGCACTAATATTTATATCTGAATCATTATTCAACTCAAACGAGGCATCTGTTCCCTTAAAATCGAAACGCGTTCCCACCTCTCGATTGGACTGATCTAAGGCATTACTCAACTCATGCATATCAACTTCTGACACTATATCGAACGAGGGCATCGCTAACTCAGCTCCTATCTACCGGCAGACAAAATCGACCTGCATTGTAATTGTTAAATGGCACCAGCCTAGAATCGTAGGCTCTGGCAGAGAAGCAGTTTATCATTAATAGTGAATGCAACACATTAAATGATAAGATCGACCAAGCCTGAATAATGCTGAATTATCGAAGCTAATTCACCAAAACAGCACGCACACCCACTGAATTTTAGGAAACCACTTTTGATCGCTCAAAAGCAGATACTACTGCTGTCATCGCTAATAGTTTTCTCCGTGGCTAGCATCATTTTCTCACTACTTAGTGGTAGCGTCGATATATCAGCAACTCAGTTAGCGGAGGGTATCTTCTCGACAGAACCCAGCCTCAACGCTCAGGTGCTGCAAGAGATTCGCCTACCCCGAACGCTGGCCGCTTTCGTTACCGGCGGCTTGCTAGCGCTCTCCGGGGCGATCATGCAAGTACTGCTACGCAACCCTCTCGCCGACCCCTACATCTTAGGCATTTCTGGTGGCGCCGCAGTCGGAGCGCTTTCGGCCATACTCGTTGGAGCGACAGGATTTTGGTTATCAAACGCCGCCTTCGTTGGCGCGCTGTCCTCCATCTTCTTAGTTTTTGGCATTGCGAATAAATTTGGCAACTGGTCTGTGACGAGATTGCTACTCACCGGTGTCGTAGTTTCTGCAGGCTGGGGTGCCGTAATCAATATTCTGCTCACCACGAGTTCCACCAATAATGTGCAGAGCATGTTGTTTTGGCTGATGGGGGACCTAAGCCAGAGTAGAGTCAATCCTGCGCATTACCTGCTATTGCTTGTAGGCCTTGTAGGCGGCATTTTCATAAGTCGCTCGTTGAATGTACTCATAAGAGGTGAGTTACTGGCCGTGAGCTTGGGTGTCAATGTGCAGTCACTGCGGCTCTTGTTATTCTTTTCCGCATCAGTGTTTACAGCAACTGCTGTAACGGTAGCAGGGTCTGTCGGATTTGTTGGCCTTATAATTCCGCACATACTGCGACTGCTGGGCGCACGAGACCATCGCATATTGATACCCTCCTGTGTCTTGCTTGGAGGAAGTTTTCTCGTTATGGCTGATAGCTTGGCGCGAACGCTCATCGCCCCACAGCAGCTTCCCGTTGGCGTGGTTACCGCCGTCATCGGCGTACCTGCCTTTATCCTGATTCTACGATCCACAATTCGGAAATAGCATGGCGAATCTGAAAATCCAATCTCTAAGCCTTCAGATTCAGAGCAAAATTCTTTGCCGCGATCTGAATGTTCAAATCAAGGAGAATGAGCGTTGGGGATTGCTAGGGAAAAATGGAGTTGGTAAAACCACGTTATTGCATGCCCTAATAGGCCTGCGGCGCACAAATCAGGGCAGCATTCAATTAGATGGCGTCAGTGTTTATGATCTCAAGCAGAGAGAACTTGCGAGCAAGGTTGGCATACTTTTTCAGCAGGGCATCGAAGCATTGCCGGCAACAGTTTTCGAAACGGTAATTCTCGGGCGCCACCCGCACACTCAGTCTCTTCTGTGGGACGATCCAAAAGACATTCAAATCGCGGAAAATGCCTTAGCCGCCTTCGACTTAGATCAATTAAAAGAACGCGCAGTAGATACACTGTCTGGAGGTGAACTACAGCGGCTAGCTCTAGCCATGTTGCTAGCTCAGACTCCGCAGCTTTTCTTGCTAGACGAACCCAGCAATCATTTGGATGTCGCTTTCCAGGTAAAGCTACTGACAGTACTCACCAATAAAGTTGCCGACACCTCGGCCAGCATGATCATGGCTACTCACGACATCAATCTTGCGTTCAGGTTTTGCGAGAACATAATCTTATTGCTGGAGGACGGAGAGTCACTAGTCGGAAAAAGTGTCGATGTGCTGACCGAAGAGAATTTGAGCCAAGCCTACGGCTGCCATATTCGGTCTATTAACAGCGGTGAACGTCGGCTTTTCTATCCAGCCTGATTACATCAGACTATTCTAATGGCCCATTTATAGCGCCAGGTGTCTTACATCGCTGAGTAACTGGCCTAAGTACGTGGCAAACAAGCCACCATCTACGCCATTAACCGCTTTATGGTCATAGGACAGAGTAATAGGCAGGACTTTTCGCGGAACGAATTCCCCGCCTATATAAACAGGCTTTATATCAGTTTTCCCAACACCAAGAATTGCTACTTCAGGTGCGTTGACGATCGGAATAAACCCCGTACCCCCTATAGCGCCCAAACTCGAAATCGTAAAGCAAGCACCCTGCATCTCATCAGCCGTGAGCTTTCTATTCTTAGCCTTGTTGGATAACTCGATAACTTCTTCCGCTAATTGCCAAATCGACTTCTGATCAGCATTCCTGATGACGGGAACTACTAGTCCTGTTTCGGTCGCAACTGCCATGCCGATATGTACATACTTCTTCTGAATTATGTACTCACCGGAGGAATGTAATGAAACATTGAATTGAGGGTATTCCAACAAAGCCTTTGCACAAGCCTTCAACAGGAATGGAAGGAAGGTTAATCTGACATCGCGACGTTCTGCTTCGCCCTTCAATCCTGCCCTGAATTCTTCAAGATCTGTAACATCAATCTCATTAAACTGAGCGACATGCGGAACACAGTTCCAGTTACGCTGCATATTCACCGAAATGAGCTTATGTAGCTTGCTTCGCTGGACTTCTTCTACTTCGCCAAATTGACTAAAATCTATGTCTGGTACGGTAGATAGCGAAACGCCCTGACTCGCAGGCGCATTGAGTCTGCTGTTAACAAATTTCTGCACATCCTCTTTGAGGATTCGGAATTTCGCACCGCTGCCCTTAACCTGCCCAAGATCGACGCCAAGCTCTCTGGCCATTTTCCGCACAGCCGGGCCTGCGTAGACTTTCTTCGAAGATTCGTGCCCAGATGTGGCCGGTGATGATGCCACCGCTTGGGGTGGAGCAGGCGCGGGCCTGCTTGACGCTGTCGTCTCAACTGGCTGTGCTTCTTGTTTAGCCGCAGGCGCTTCTTGTTTAGCCGCAGGCGCGCTCGCCAGAATTTTAGCAATCGGCGAACCAGTTTTAACTTTGTCGCCAACTGCGACTAACAATGATTCTATGACGCCTGCATAAGGCGCAGGCACGTCCATAGCCGCCTTATCGGACTCCAGTGTGATTAACACATCATCGACTTCGATTGAGTCTTTCTCTTTGATATGGATTTCGATAATCTCAATTTCGTCATCGCTGCCCAAATCTGGGACTTCGATAGTTTGAGATGTAGGGACAGGCGCTGCGACGGGAGACGAAGCAGTTTCTTCAACCTTCGCCGGTTCAGCGGCGGGCTCTTCTTTCGTTGATTCTACAGCAGGGGCTGACTCTCCCTTTGGAGCAGAATTTTGACTGCCACTTTCAGCAATTTCCAGCGAGAGCATTTCACTACCGGTGCTAACCTGGTCACCTAGGTTCACAGAGATGCTTTTCACCACGCCAGCCATCGGCGCTGGGATTTCCATAGCAGCTTTATCGCTTTCCAAAACCAAAAGCGAATCGTTCTCTTCCACAGACTGCCCAACCGAGACAAGCAACTCGATTACTTCTACTTCACTGGAGTCACCCAGATCTGGAACTTTTATATTCTCAATTGACACCGGTAACGGCTCCTGAAAGTTATCAACACTATTCTGGTTCGATTACTGCGCGAGCGGGTTTGGCTTATTCTGATCTATCCCACTGGCCTTCATGTGATCGGTAATCTGCTTCGCAGTAACCACACCGACTTCCTTCAACTCGGTCAACGCAGCCAGCACGATGAATTTACAATCGACCTCAAAGAAATGTCGAAGCTGCTTACGACTGTCGCTGCGACCAAATCCATCTGTACCTAACACTCTAAAAGTCTCGGGAACAAACTCTCGAACTTGATCCGAATGCGCCTTCATATGATCTGTTGCTGAGACAATCGGCCCCTTCTGCTTTAAAAGCATTTCAGTCACGTAAGGAACCTTCCCCTTCTTGCTTGGATTGAGCATATTCTCGCGCGTCACCGCTAGCGCTTCTTTACGCAGCTCATTGAAGCTAGTCACGCTCCACACATCAACCGATATGCCGTAGTCTAAACGTAGCACCTCGGCGGCTTTCCTGACTTCAAGCAGGATGGTGCCACTGCCTAGCAGTCGTAGCCGCTGATCTGATTTAGGCTTCGCTGTCTTATACGCTTTGCTACTTCCGTCTTCGAGCAGGTACATGCCCTTGATGATGCCCTCTTCTGCACCCTTGGGTAGCTCAGGTTGTTTATAATTTTCATTCATCGTGGTGATGTAATAGAAGACGGATTCCATCTCCTTGTACATTCTACGTAAGCCATCTTGAACAATAACTGCCAGCTCGTAAGCATAGGCTGGATCGTAGGAGACGCAATTAGGAATCGTTGAGGCTAGGATATGGCTGTGACCATCTTGGTGCTGCAAGCCTTCACCGTTGAGTGTTGTGCGACCTGCAGTAGCGCCTATCAAGAAACCGCGGGCCTGAGAATCTCCAGCAGCCCAACACAGATCGCCCACTCTTTGAAAACCAAACATAGAGTAGTAAATATAGAAAGGGATGAGCGGGTAGTTGCTAACACTATAAGAAGTTGCCGCTGCCAGCCACGCAGAGAACGCGCCGGATTCTGTGATGCCTTCTTCCAGCATCTGCCCTTCCTTGTCTTCGCGGTAATACATCACCTGATTGGAATCTTCAGGATCGTACAGCTGTCCTACTGAGGAGTAGATACCCATCTGGCGGAACATTCCTTCCATTCCGAAGGTCCGCGCCTCGTCAGGGACTATAGGCACAACACGTTTGCCTACTTTTTTATCTCTAGACAGCGCCGCGAGCATGCGCACGAATGCCATAGTGGTTGAGAGTTCTCGATCGCCGCTGCTCTTGGTTTGGTTCTCGAATACGCTTAGGCTCGGAATTTCTAACGGTATTGTCTCCACGCGTCTTTGAGGAACAGGGCCGCCTAACTCGCTGCGCATCTGGCGCATATAGGTAAGCTCAAGACTGTCTTCCGGTGGTCTATAGTAGGGAACCGACTCGAGGTCCTTATCTTTGATGGGGATACCGAAGCGGTTTCTAAATTTCTTCAAGCCCTCGATGTCAAGCTTCTTAACCGAGTGCGTATCGTTCTGTGCCTCGGCTGTATCGCCGAAGGCGTATCCTTTAACTGTCTTCGCAAGGATGACCGTTGGCTTGCCATTGTTCTGCACGGCCTGAGCATAGGCGGCATATACTTTGTATGGGTCATGACCACCACGATTTAGAGCCATGATGTCATCATCGGAAAGGTGCTCGACCATCTTCAATAGCTCTGGGCTTTTTCCAAAGAAATGCTCTCGCGTATAGGCGCCCCCGCGGCTAACGTAGTTTTGGTATTCACCATCAACCACCTCATCCATTCGGGCCTGAAGTATGCCGTCTTTATCCGCATGCAGCAGTGGATCCCAGTGCCTACCCCAAACCACCTTAATAACATTCCATCCAGCGCCGCGAAACACACCTTCAAGCTCTTGAATGATCTTCCCATTACCGCGCACAGGGCCATCGAGTCGCTGCAAATTGCAGTTGATAACAAAAATTAGATTGTCCAGCTTCTCGCGCCCAGCCTTACTTATAGCGCCGAGTGATTCTGGCTCATCCGTCTCACCATCACCAAGAAATGCCCAGATCTTGCGATTGCTGTTGTCTACAAGCTTCCGGCTAGTGAGGTATTTCAGAACGTGGGCCTGATAAATAGCCGTAATTGGGCCCAGACCCATAGATACTGTAGGGAATTGCCAGTAGTCAGGCATCAGCCAAGGGTGTGGATAGGAAGAAAGGCCATCGCCGTCTACTTCCTGTCTAAATCTATCGAGCTTGGCTTCGTCCATGCGGCCTTCCAAATAGGACCGCGCATAAATACCCGGCGATGAATGCCCCTGAAAATAGATGAGGTCGCCTTCGTTTTCCTTATTCGGGCCATGGAAGAAGTAGTTAAAGCCCACATCGTAGAGCGTAGCTGCAGAGGAGAAGGTGGAGATGTGTCCCCCGATACCAGGGTCGCGCTCGTTCGCGCGCATAACCATGGCTAGAGCGTTCCAGCGAATAATGCCGCGAATCTCTCTCTCCATGAACATATCACCGGGCATACGGTCTTCATTCATGGGGGATATAGTGTTGCGGTAAGGGGTGTTGACCGAACCTGCAGATGATACGACGCCTTCAATGCTCGCCTGATCCGCGAGGCGATCTAACAGGTACTGGGCTCTATCGATGCCCTCTTCATCTACTACCGAATGAAAGGCCTCTAGCCATTCCTTGGTTTCTTCTGGATTTCCGTCATTTTGCTGAGTCATGTTCTATAAATTCCGCATCCATCGC
>Ga0307994_1000601_pt1 | contig 24923 bp, 20 predicted proteins | sample EllFjometagen261_FD_203171 | JGI IMG/M metagenome (GOLD analysis project Ga0307994, IMG submission 203171) | Marine microbial communities from Ellis Fjord, Antarctic Ocean - #261 | ecosystem: Environmental > Aquatic > Marine > Unclassified | place: Southern Ocean | collected 2014-11-02 | reverse complement strand
GAAGTTGTGCTGCTGCCAATGTTCTTCCTGATCGGTGTCTGGGGTGGCGATGATCGCCGCTACGCATCGCTCAAGTTCTTCCTCTACACGCTGTTCGGCTCGGCTCTCATGCTGGTCAGCTTCTTGGCCTTGTTCTTCTTGGCCGATGGAACGAACTCGACTATGGCTGGCGAGGTTGTCTCTGCCACTGAACGCACCTTTGATATGCGGCTGCTCTCGACTGGAGCAACGGCGGGTATTGCCCGCTCTGCTCAGCTTTGGGTCTTTGGCGGCATGTTCATCGGTTTCGGCGTCAAGGTGCCGATGTTCCCGTTCCATACATGGCTGCCTGATGCACACACTCAGGCACCTACGGTTGGTTCGGTCATCCTGGCTGCGGTCCTGCTGAAGCTCGGTACCTATGGCTTCGTGCGAATTGCCATTCCGTTCTTGCCTGAAGCCGCTGCGGCGTGGGCCCCTGTTATTGGCCTGTTGGCGGTGATCGGCATCATCTACGGTGCACTTGGCTGTCTGGCCCAGACCGACATGAAACGCCTGATTGCGTTCTCATCGGTGGCCCATATGGGTTTCGTGATGCTCGGCATCTCTACGTTGACCGACTTTGGTATCAATGCCGCAATCTTTGGCATGATCGCCCACGGTCTCATCACCGGCATGTTGTTCTTCGTGGCTGGTTCCATGAAGGACCGCTACCACACACTCGACATGAGCCGACTCGGTGGGCTGCTCGTGCAAGCCCCCAAGATGGGCTGGATCTTGGCCTTTGCTGCCATGGCATCGCTGGGTCTTCCTGGCCTGGCCGGCTTCTGGGGTGAATTCCCGGCGATCCTGGCCAGCTACAACCCGGCCGAGATCCTGAATGAGTCCGTCTGGCGTGGCTTCATGGTTGTTGCCGCCCTCGGCACGGTGCTCGCAGCGGGCTACTTGCTGTGGATGGTGCAGAAGACGGCCTTTGGTAACCCACCCGAAGAGTTCGCAAGTGATCCACACATTCACGACGTGACGAAGATCGAGTGGATCTCTTGGACGCCGTTTCTTGCCCTCATCGTTGTCTTCGGTTTCTACCCGAACGCAATCTTTGACCTAACCGACGATGCGGTCATTGCATCCCTCGAAGTCGAGAGTGTCTTGGTAGTAGACATCGACGGTTCTCCGATCGAAGTCGTAAATGCTGATGGCGATGTCATCACCGTTGCCAACAGCAGCGGCTGCCTTGAGCAAGAGGACGGCATCGACTGCTTCAACAACAACCGCATCAAGGCCGAACGGGCGGCTGCTGAACGCTTCGCTGCGCTCGAAACGGCGTCGGGGAACTAACCCATGCTCGCTGCCCTCCTCCAACAGGCCGACTTTGTTCGGCCCGACATTGACTGGCATGCGCTGGCGCCCGAGCTGACCTTGCTCGCTGTTGGCGCACTCGTCACGCTGATCGATGTGGTGTTCCTTGAAAAGGGCCGCAAGATCTCGCCGACCATCGCGGGCCTTGGCTTGCTCACGGTCCTGATTCCTATCATCACCCTGGCGGTCGATGGTGTTGCCTCGAACCCGCGGCAGGCATTTGCCGGAAGCGACGTCTATGTCGTTGATGGTTATTCGCTGATATTGAAGGCATTGTTCGTTCTGATCGGCTACATGATCGTGCTGATGTCGACGAACTACATCGGCGAAGGCGATTATTGGGAGAGCGAATATTACGGCATGCTCATCTCGTCGCTGCTGGGCATGGTTGTCATGGCCAGCGCACGCGACCTGATCACCGTGTTCGTTGCTCTCGAGCTACTTTCGATCCCTGCCTATCTGATGGCAACCTGGCGCAAACGTGACATCAAGAGCAACGAGGCTGGCCTCAAGTACTACCTGAACGGCGTATTTGCTAGCGCTCTGATGCTCTACGGCATGTCGTTGTTGTTCGGTGTGACTGGTTCGACGGTCCTGTCGGAGATCAACGCAAGTTTGGGTGACGGTACGGCGTCAACACCAATCGTCAGCTTGGGTGTTGTGCTTGTGATCGTCGGATTCGCTTTCAAGGTGTCGGCCGTGCCGTTTCACCTGTGGGCACCTGACACCTATGAGGGTTCGCCAACGCCTGTCACCGCATTCCTTGCTGTTGCAGCAAAGAGCGCTGGTTTCGTTGCGCTCATGAATCTAATATTTGTTGGCTTCTGGAGCCAGAACGAGATTTACGGACCAGCCCTATGGATCCTGGCGGCGCTGTCGATGACGATCGGCAACCTGACAGCGCTGCGCCAGGAGAACCTGATCCGGCTCATGGCCTACTCGGGTGTTGCCCAAGCTGGCTTCATGCTGGCGGCGCTCTCTGTTGCCGGCGAGAGCACGGCATTGGCACAAACCTCGGTTTCGGCTGTGGTGACCTATCTGATCATCTATGCCGCCATGAACCTGGGGGCCTTCTCGGTCATCCTGACGGTGAGCCGCCGAACACGCACCGCGCACATCCGTTCGTTCAATGGTCTGTTCCAGTGGTCACCAGCATTAACGATCATCATGACAATCTTCCTGGCATCGCTTGCCGGTATCCCACCGATGGGCGGCTGGTTTGCCAAGTTCGGTGTGTTCACGGCATTGATCGAAGCCGATGTCTGGTGGGCCTATGTGCTCGCGACTCTGGCCGCGGTGAACACCGTGATTGCCTTCGGTTATTACGGCAAGCTGGCCTCTCGCATGTGGTTCGAAGATACGCCAACCGAGTTCGAGACGACACCTATTCGGGTCCCGTTCGCGCTCCAGACAGCGCTGGTCATCACCGCAGTTGCCACGATTGCGTTCGGTGTGTATCCAGGCATGATCACCCACTTCAGCGATGTCGACGTGCCCGGCGTAGCTGCCGCGGTTGGCGGCTAGCTTCACTTCGCTGATACCCCGATGCTGACCATTGTTGGGGGAGTAGTCGCGGCTGTGCTTGCCGCCACCGACTGGTGGTCGGTGTGGCACGGGAAGTCGCACGTCGAGCGGTTCGCCAAACCGGCGGTCATGGTCGCTCTGCTGGTGTTGACCTTGAGCGTCGATGCGGATCCGGCAGCGTCGAAATGGCTCGTGGTCATCGGCCTGCTGTTTGGCCTTGCTGGCGATGTCTTCTTATTACCGCAAGTGGACCAGTTCCTGGCTGGGCTCGCGGCGTTTCTCATCGGCCATTGTTTCTACATCGCCGCCTTTTTGCTGATGGACCTTGCCTTCATCGGCATCGTCGGTGGCTTCGCAGCTGGTGGCGTTTTGTTGACCTACCTCGGGTGGCCAATTATCCAGAAGGTCCGGGGCGGTCCCTACGGTGTGCCGGTGATCGCCTATCTGGCCGTGACGATGGCACTGGTCGTCGTCGCGACGGCAACCCACCGCTGGCCAATCGCGGCAGGCGGTGTGTTCTTTGCGATATCTGACGGGCTGCTTGGCCTCGACCGTTTCGTTCGTCCGGCGCCGCGGCGCCGAGTCCTGGTGCACATGCTGTATCACCTTGGCCAAGCTGGGTTTGTTGTGGGCCTGGTCTGGGTCAGTTGATCAATGACGCTGACGACGAAGAAGCACGCCCAAGTGACACCGAGCTGCTCACCCAGATTCGTGACTCGCTAGCTAAGTAGTCCTGGCGCAACCGGGCTCGGGCGGTGCAATGAACTTTGTGACAGCGATGGCCTTCGTGCCATCGCTGTTGCGCGTCTACAGTCGGTGCCATGAGTGACGCAACCATCGAGGTCTACGAGACCGAAGATCGCCAGTTTCCGCCCTCGGCTGAGTTTGCGGGCGCCGCATTGGCGAACGACCGGTCTCTCTACGACGAGGCCGAGGCTGACCTCGAGGCATTCTGGGCCCGCCAGGCCCGTGAGCTGATCAGCTGGGACCAGGACTTCGATCAGGTCCTCGACTGGCAGCTTCCGTATGCCAAATGGTTCTTGGGGGGCAAGCTGAACATCAGCTACAACTGCCTGGATCGCCATGTCGAAGCTGGCAAGGGCGACAAGGTCGCGTATCACTGGGAGGGTGAACCCGGCGATACCCGCACCATCACCTATAGCGAGCTGCTCGACGAGGTCTCCAAGTTCGCCAATGTGCTCAAGGGCCTTGGCCTGCAGTCTGGCGATCGCATCGCCATCTATATGCCGATGATTCCTGAGCTGGCCATTGCCATGCTCGCCTGCACCCGTATTGGTGTCGCTCACTCGGTGATCTTCGGTGGCTTCTCTCCTGACGCCATCATGGATCGCTGTGACGACGCGCAGGCACGGCTCATCATCACCGCCGACGCTGGCTATCGCCGCGGCGCTCCGTCTGGGCTCAAGGTCAATGTCGACGCTGCGCTCGATGCAGGCGCCTCGACCGTCGAGAACGTCGTTGTGGTGAACCGATGTGACACCGACGTGATCATGGCCGAAGGCCGTGACCACTGGTGGCATGACCTGATGGCCGACGCCAGCACAGACTGCCCGCCAGTCTCGCTGGATAGCGAACACCTGATGTATCTGCTCTACACCTCGGGTACGACCGCAAAGCCCAAGGGCATCATGCACACCACGGGTGGTTACCTGACCCAGGTGGCGTTCACCCACAAGTACGTCTTTGACCTGAAGCCCGACACCGATGTCTATTGGTGCGCTGCCGACATTGGCTGGGTCACTGGCCATAGCTACATCGTCTATGGCCCGTTGGCGAACGGCTGCACTTCGGTCTTCTACGAAGGAACCCCCGACACGCCACGCGAGCAGGACCGCGAGAGCGATGACCGGGCGACCTGGAGCAAGGATCGTCTGTGGGACATCATCGAGCGTTACGGCGTAACCCAGCTCTACACCGCACCGACGGCCATCCGTACGTTCATGAAGTGGGGAACCGAAGAACTCGAAGGCCATGATCTGAGCTCTTTGCGGGTGTTGGGCACGGTGGGCGAACCAATCAACCCCGAAGCCTGGATGTGGTACCACGAGCACATCGGTGGAAGCTCCCGCCCGATCGTCGATACCTGGTGGCAGACCGAAACCGGCGGCCACATGATCACCCCTATGCCAGGTGTAACGGTCACGAAGCCCGGCTCTGCGTGCTCGACCATTCCTGGTGTTACCGCCGAACTGGTCGATGACGATGGCAATGTTGTGCCTGAAGGCGGTGGCTACCTGACTATCGCCAAGCCGTGGCCGGCCATGCTGCGAGGCATCTGGGGTGACCCGGAGCGTTACCAAGAGACCTACTGGTCTCGTTTCCCCGGTCGTTACTTTGCCGGTGATGGCGCTCGTCTTGACGCCGATGGCTACCTGTGGCTCCTCGGCCGCGTTGACGATGTTATGAACGTCAGTGGCCACCGCATCTCAACGTCGGAGATCGAATCAGGACTTGTTGATCATCCATCAGTTGCCGAGGCAGCGGTTGTTGGAGCCACCGATGACACCACCGGCCAGGCGATCGTCGGGTACGTAATCTTGCGCGGCGGCAACGAAGCCTCACTCGAGCTAGCCGAAGAGATCCGTCAGCATGTGGCCACCAAGCTCGGAGCGATCGCCCGACCCAAGGCTGTGTTCATCGTGCCTGACTTGCCCAAGACACGCTCTGGCAAAATCATGCGCCGTCTGCTGCGTGACGTCGCCGAAGGCCGCGACCTTGGTGATACCACCACCCTGGCCGACGCATCCGTGGTCGACGACATCCGCGCCGGCGCCGCCGAAGAGTAGTCAGCGTTTCGGGTCTGGCGAGCACAAATGGCCATGAGCTGGCAGTGCCTGTTGCAAGGAGTTGCGTACACGCTGAGGTTAGGCCTCGTAGTAGCCGGAGTGCAGGTAGAGCGAGGGGATGGCTTCGCTGCGGAACATGGTGATGTTGCGCTGGTCATCGTCGATGGCGAGTTGGGGCTCGAAGCCGCGTTCACGTAGTTCGTGCACCGAGCGCTGCTTGAACTTGGGGGATGACAGAGCGCCGTCGCTGCGGTGGCGCATGATCAACAGGTCCCAGCGATGGCCGTGCTCGCGGACCCAGTCCACCGTCATCGTGTGCAGGTTGTGCGGGCGCGCAGTCAGCAAGACCACTGCAGTGTCGGGGTCGAACTGCTGGGTAAGTGCTACTGAACCATCGATGGGTGTATCACCAAATGAGTTGGCGAAGAAGTTCTTCCAGTCGCGCGTATCGCCTTGCAAGAAGTGTTGACGATGCCAGCCGTCAGCGATCACGCCGTCGACATCGACGAGGACACAAGGCCTTGCCGCTACTGGCCCTGCGGCCCATGTCCAGTTTTCTGGGGTTTCCACGCCCTGACGCTACACGCGCTCATTACGGGTCTGACCCTACGTATGTGTTCCTACCCGGCGAGCATGGCGCTCAGGCGCTGGGGGTCAGTTCGCGACGTTGACGATCAGGCGTTCGAGACCGCGCAGATTGATACGACCGTTGAAATGCTGATCGACGATGGTGGCATCCGGGAATCGTTGGATGAACGAGCCGATAGCGACCTGGCCCTCGAGCTTGGCCAGAGAAGCGCCGAGGCAATAGTGGATGCCGCTGCCGAATGAGAGATGCTGACCAGCGCCGTCGCGATCCAGGTGGAGTTCGTTAGCGGTTGGGCCCCATTTGTTGGCGTCGCGGTTGGCCGATGCCAACGCAGCCATAACCATGGTTCCCGTCGGGATGTCGCGGCCATCGATAGTGACATCTTGAGTCGTGATCCGCCGTGACATCTGCACGGGGCTGACAAAGCGCAGCAACTCGTCGACGCCATTCATCTCAAGTCCGTTGTCACGGATACTCTGCGCCTGGTCTGGCCGAGAAAGCAGGTCGGCGATGCCGGTGCCGATCAGGTTAACGGTGGTCTCGTGGCCCGCAATGAACAGCAGGTTGGCCTGGTCGCTGAGTTCCTTACTGGACATCTTGTCGCCGTCTTCTTCGGCCTCGATCATGGCGGTCAACAGGTCGTCGCCCGGGTTCTCTCGTTTCCACTGGATGACACCAGCCATGTATTCGTCCATCAGCCGGTTGGCGATGACAGCAGCCTTTATCTCGTCTTCGGTGATGATCGGGTCGATCGTCTTGACGATGTCTTCTGACCAGGATCGCAGCGCTTCGGTATCGCCAGCTGGCATACCGAGCATCTCGCTGATCACATCGAATGGCAGCGGAAATGCGAGTTCGGCGATCACATCGGCTTGGCCTTGCTCAGCGATGCGGTTAAGTGCATCGTCGACCAGTTCCTGAATACGGGGTCGCAGCGCTTCGATGGTGCGGGGCGTGAACGCCTTGCTGACCAAGCGTCGCAGTCGGGTGTGGTCCGGGGGATCAATGCCAAGAATCGACGTGCGTTCGAGTTCTTCTACGTCGCCATCGACGGCATCGAGGAAGGCCTTCATGCGTTCGTCGTCGAACGTTTCCAGGTTCTTCTCATCGACGCTGAGCCCGGGGTTACGCAAGAGTTGGAAGCAGTCGTCGTAGTTGAACAACATCCAGCTGCCGATAGGAGACGCGTGGACCGGATCGTGGCTGCGCATCTCGTTCAGGTGTGGGTATGGGTTGTCGGTATACCCAGGCTCAAGAGGGTTAAAGATGATCTCGGGGCTGACGTCGGTCATGCGTTAACGATAGTGCCCACTAGCGCCTTGACCGTGCAGCTGCCCGCGCCGCCTTTGCATCGGCCTTGGCCTGCTTGCGGACCTGGGCGCGTGCCCATTTATGGTGCCGGCTGCGGCATGCCTTGCGACAGAATTGGTGGTTGCTTGTGCGTTGCTCGAAGATCTCGTCGCAACGCCAATAGGCACAACCAGCCAACCGGTCAGGATCGAAGACTTCGTCGCTCTCGATCATGGCGAATGAGAATTGGTGAGGGACCCATGTGGGGCCCTCACCCAGATCTCATGACTGACGGTTAAGTCGGTCAGATTTCGATGAAGATGCACTCACCGGGGCACTCTTCGGCGGCTTCGATAACCGCTTCTAGTCCACCCTCGGGGATGCGAGCCATACCTTCGGCGCCAGCAGGGTTTGCATCGCCGTCATAGAGCTTCTCTTCGCCGAAGTTGCCAGAAGTCTCCTTGACGTAAAAGAGGCCGTCGTCCTTGCCGAAGAAGACCTCGTCAGCGATCTCTTCGCAGAGGCCATCGCCGGTGCAGAGATCCTGATCAATCCAAACCTTCATGCATATTTCCTATCGGTCGGTCATTGGTCCCTTGTGGACCCTAGACAAAGATACTTAACCACAAGTTACTTAACCACAAGATACTTAACCACGGGGGATAAACCTGTGTTCCCTGCGGAATTGCGGTGCTTAGCTGCACATGCTCGGCGCAACGTCGCCAGCAAAGCGTCCTTCGACCCAGGAGAGCAGGTCGGGCACGGCCGCGAAGGTGGTCAATACACCAGCATGGCTTTGACCCTCATACACATTACGCACGGTCGGACCTTGGTCCGGGAAATCACAGAGTTGGTTCAGTAGCATCGCCGATGTTTCGACTGGAATCTGCTCGTCTTCACCGCCATGGATGATCAGCAGCGGCACCGGAACCGGAAGCAGGTTGGTGTCATTCATCCGGATGGCAGCGGCCCAGTCGGGCAGCGTGAACGGATCGTCAACAACCGTGACGTCGTCGTATTCGAGTGGGTTGTATACGTCGAAAATTTCGGCAGTGCAGCCAGTCTCGACGACATCCATCAAGCCGATTGCCTCGGTAGACAACACGTCGGCCAGATCGAGGTCTGGGTTGCCGGCGACGAGACCCGCTGCCGTCATAATCAAGTAACCCTGGAAGTCGCTGCCGATCAATGCGTCGTCCATCTCGCCCATTTGTGATGGGGGAGCACCCGCTACCACGCCAATCATGTTGAGTTCGGGGGCATAGGTCGACTGCAGCTGACCTGTGAACATCGCGGCATGGCCACCTTGGCTATGACCGAATACGATCCACTCGTCAGTGACTGGTAAACCAAGCTCGTAGACAGCTCGAACGCTGTCGAGGATGCTATGGGCTTCGCTGGCACCAACAATGTAGGGATGGACGCCAGGCGTGCCCAGACCTTCGTAGTCAGTAGCCACGACGGCGTACCCGAAGTTGACGAGCGCGAGCCCAAGCTGGTCGGTCTCGGCGTCGTTAGACGGGGCACAACTGTCACCAAGCCCGGTGGTGCCGTGTCCCCACGCGATGAGAGGCCAGCCGCCGTCGGGTACGTCGCCTTCGGGGTATGACACGAACCCCGATACCGCGACCAGATCACCCTGGGCCGACGTCGAGTGATACAGGATCCGCTGCCCGATGGCACCGTCAATGGTCAGTTCCTCGACGTCGATCACGCTGCCGGGCAGGGCTGTGGGGTCGAGGGGCAACAGAAGCTCCAACGCCCCAGGAGCGTCATAGCTCTCTGCAGGCTCGTCGGTCTCCGTAACCGGCTCAGACGTGGGCTCTGGCTCAGGTGCAGTAGTTGGCTCGGGCTCTGCCGCGACAGCTGACACCGAAGTCGCCTCGGCGCTGGGCTCAGCAGAATCGCCGTCGGAAGACCCGCAGGAGGTGGTGATAAGAACCAACGCGAACAAAAGGGTGAGCAACGACCGTTTGAGCATATGGGGACGCTACCCGAGCTATTCGGAGTGCCCCCCGCCCGCGTAGTTGATGCCGAGGACTTGTCTCTGTCTATTTACTGTTCATTTACTCTTCATTTACCGAGGCCCAGCGCTGACGGCGACCTCGAACTCAAGCAGAGTTGCCCCCATGCTGACAGGCTTACGGGGCTGATCAGGTCCCTGTGCATGGCTGGTGCGAGCGCCGTCGCCATCACGCCAGGCTTCGTAGCTGACCTGGTCGGCCCATCGGGTGTATACGAACCAACGAGTTTCGGTCTCGCCGGTTGGGCGCAACAGCTCAAACCCCTCGAAACCAGCAACGTCGGTCAGGCTGTTCATACGCGCGGTAAACCGCTCGACGATTTCTTCACCAGCTTGAGGTGGGATTTCCAGGGCATTGATCTTCACGACACTCATAGGCTCTGTGTATCAGCTCCGGAGCGTTGGAGGAATGCCAAACTAATTCTGGGGCAGCGATCACACAACGGCTGCGCCGACGGCGAAGCGGTGGCCGGTGCGGAGCCACTCGGCGAACCTAGACATGGGAACTGCATCGGAGAAAAGGTAACCCTGAGCGAAACCCACACCTAAGTCGCGCAGAAGCGCTAGTTGCTCGCTGGTTTCTACACCCTCGGCGACGATCTTGAGACCCATACGGTCGGCGAGTTGGATGATCGCTTCCACCGACGCAATAGCCGAAGGGTTACCGGCAAGCGAGGCAACGGTTCTGCGGTCGATCTTGAATCCGTCGACCGGCAGCTGAGTGGCGATCGAAAGCGACCAGAATCCGACGCCGAAGTCGTCGAGTAACACCTGGATGCCAGCTTCTTTGGCCCGTTCAAGTGGACGGCGAACGCGGTCGATATCGGAGAAGATGCCGTCTTCGGTGATCTCGAAGATGATGGTCTCGACCCCCGGTTCGCCCAGCACACGATTCAACATGGCATCGAGATGTAGCGGCGACACATTCACCGTAATGGGGCACGGGCGACCAGTGGCAGTATCAACCGTGCGCTGAAATTCAAAGACCTTGCTGACGACGAGCTCGTTGATCTGATCGAGCATGCCAAGGTCGCTGGCGGTGTCGATGAAGTCGGCGGCCGTTCGGATTCCGTCGACGTGCTCCCATCGCGCCAACGCTTCGCCTGCGGCGATCTGGCCGGTAGTGATATCCACGATTGGTTGCAGGTATGGCGTTAGTTCAGAGCGAGCGAAGGCGGCACTTAGATCGACCTGGAGCTGAGTTCGACTGTCGAGTTCGGCGCGCATAGCGTCGTTGAAGACGGCAAATTGACCGCGTCCGGAATCCTTTGCGTTGTACAAGGCCGTGTCGGCGAACCGCATGAGATCGTCTGCGGTTGTGAACTCGGGTAGCCAGACCAGCCCGATGCTGACACTGACTTCGACCTGGCGGTCCTCGACCAGAAATGGGTCATCGAAGACGGAGAGGATTCGCTGTCCCAGATCCTCGACGTCACCTTTCATATCGTCGATGCAGCCAAAGATCGTGAGTTCGTCTCCGCCTTGACGAGCGAGGACTTCGTTCTCACGAAGCACTCGGTTGATCCGACGAGAAGCAGCGCACAGAATCAGATCGCCGAAGCGGTGCCCGAATCCGTCGTTTACTCGCTTGAACGCATCGAGATCCAGGTAGCAAACGACGACCTTGCCTGGCCGATCGGCTACTGCCTGAGTCAGCAGGCCGAGGAATCCGGCACGGTTGTAGAGGCCGGTCAGAGTGTCTCGTCGGGACTGAGCGTCGAGATCACTGTTCGCAATCTCGAGCTGATCGTTTGCATCCTTTAGCTGAGTTCCTTCGGATCGAAGGCTCTCGGCCAGTGTTTTGTTCCGCAGGGAGCTTTCGAACAGATCAGACTGCACCTGTCGGATCACCCCACCAGAGGCAATGGTGAAGGGCAGAGCGATGGCAAAGCTGGCGCCAATCCAACGAGATGCTCCGGAACCTTGCAGGGCGAAGGCTGTCGCGCTGATGACCGAGATCGGAATTGTGGCTGCCAGGTGAATCTGACGGTGGGCGGCGGCGTTGCCAAGTGTGGAGAGCATCAGGGCGAGCAGAAGTAGGCCTTGCAGAGTCTGCCAGTCGGCGTTGTCAGCTAACGCAACGAGCACAAGGCTGGCCCAGCCGGCCGATGTGACCATTTCGGCGCCGATCCAGATCGGCAGGAACCGTTCGGGAGTGGCCCTGTATCTGGCAAACGAGGTCGTAAGCAAGAGCACGACCTGAAGCCCCGCCCAGATGAGGAGCCGAGCCGTATCAACATGGGTCCAGAAGACGGCGACCGATGCAGCCAGCGCGATGTGAGAAAAGGCCACAGAGGAGGGCATGAGTTCGACAAAATTCTCGCGAATGCCCGCGGCAGGATCTGCAGTGAAATCCGTATCGGGGCCCATTTGTTCCTATCGGATCGGACACATAAAAAGTGAGGGAGTGGGACTGACTTTCTCACCAGTGAATGATCAGGTGGTACAACGTGGCTATGACCGACCTGCTGACCGCTCATGCTGCCAACCAACCGGACAAGACGGCGGTGATCGACGATCGGCGTGGCGTCGACGTTCGAGTGTGCACCTATGCCCAACTTGAAGCTCGATCGAATCAGCTTGCCCGGGTCATTTCAGAACATGGGGTGTCGCCTGGCGGCAAGGTCGTGTGGTGTGGCCAGAACTCGATGGGCATCGTCGAGATGGTCAACGCGGCTCGCAAGGTCGGGGCTACTGCAGTTCCGCTGAATTACCGGTTGTCCGACGATGAGGCAGCGTACGTGGTCGACCACTGTGACGCGACCGTCGTCTATGTCGACGCGGAGTACGCGCCACTTTTCGATCGCATCCGCGATCAGCTTCCTCAGGTCACGACCTATTTGGTTTTCGACGGCTCAGCGTCAGCAGCCCCACTACCTGACGCCATGATTGCGAGCGATCCGTTGGTCGCTGCTGCGTCGGCAGACGAGTTCGCTCAGGCGACCGACGGTGAGGCCACCGGGGCCACCATGATCTACACGTCGGGCACGACCGGAAAACCTAAGGGTGCCTACCGTCGCACATCAGGGAGCCCGGAACAATCAGCCGCGATGCTTGGCTTCATTGGTTACACACCCGACGAGATATATATGACCACGGGTCCGTTGTACCACTCGGGACCGGGCGGGTTCATGGGTATTGCGTTGGTCATGGGTCAAACCATCGTGCTGCAGCGCAAGTTCGAGGCCGAGGATTGGCTGCGTCTGATCGACACGTACAAGGCGACCAGCACGTTCTCGGCCCCGACCCCTATCCGCATGATCTGCAATGTGGGCGATGAGATCAAGGCCAAATACGACACGTCATCGATGAACATCATGATCGCTAACGCGGCACCTTGGAGCTTCGCGTTGAAGCAGCAATACGTGCAAGACTTTCCGCCAGAGTCGCTGTTCGAGATTTACGGTTCGACCGAACTCGGCGTGAATACGATTCTGCGACCCGAGGACCAGATGAGTAAGCCTGGCTCCTGCGGGAAAGAAGCTCCGATGGTCGAAATCAGGCTCTATACCGACGACGGGTCCATCGTGACCGACACTGGTCCTGACGCCACCGGCGAGGTCTTTGTGCGCTCACCGTCGGTATTTGCTGACTACTACAAGCAGCACGACAAGTTCGAGGAGGACCATCGCGACGGCTTCCAGACAGTGGGAGACATTGCGTACCGAGACGACGAGGGTTTCCTGTACATCTGTGACCGCAAGAAGGACATGATCATCTCGGGTGGCATGAACATCTACCCGGCCGAGATTGAGGCTGCGCTCGAGGCGCATCCAGGCATTTACGAAGCGGCTGTCTTCGGCATCCCAAGTGAAGACTGGGGTGAGCTCGTGCATGTCGTCATCGTGAAGAAGCAGGGTATGGATCTGGACGAGGATGGTGTGCAGGCCCATGCCCGTGCGAACTTGGCGAGCTACAAGGTGCCACGCTCGATTGCGTGGCTCGACGAACTCCCCAAAACCGGCTCGGGCAAGGTGCTCAAGCGAGATCTACGTAAGCCGTTTTGGGCCGATTCAGCAACGAACGTATAGCCAGAGAAGGAACGTGTTCTGGCCGTACTTCTTGGAGAGCGCCTTGTTGGCTGCCGCTGCTCGTTCCTACGGTGACGGAGAGCGAACCGGTTCATGCATGGATGTTGGCTCGGTCGTGAGTTTCTTGAAGACTCTGAACCCGCCGAACCCGAGTGCGGCCAAGCCAAACACCCACCCGAATAGCGGTGTCTTGCTTCCTGGATCGGGGAACTCGTCGCAGATGGAAACAGGTGCGCACAGCTCGGCCATGACAGCTTCGGCTCGTGCCAGCCGGGCCTGGGCTGCTGGCGCCAGCGTGCTGGCGCTCTCAGAAAATCCGCGTAGGTTTTCGATTTCGGCCTCGACCGCGGCGAGCGTTTCTTGTGAGCGGGCCGCTTCCAAGTCAGCGTTTGCCTCGGCCAGCGCAACAAGGATTGCGGCGTACTCGTGATCGAGGACACAGCCGTCGATATCACCACATGCTTCGATACTCACCGTTTGCACGCCGTCGACGCGAATGACGATTGGGTAGTTGACCCCGACCTGGTCCGAGGTCTCGAGCGAGACCTTCAGGAACCACACATTGGTATGGCCAGCGGGGTATTCGACACCGTTGCCGTCGACTAATCCAGCGGGTCCATCAACGATCATGAGCGTGGGCGCTACGAAGCTCACGTTTAGGTCAAAGCCAGGTCCTGGGTCGACCCCCTGGAAGTCGACCTCGAACTCGTATGGAGTGCTGTTGGTATAGATAATGGAATACCACGCGCTGTCGCCGGTGACAATTCTGTCGACGTAGCTGCCTGGGGAGAGTTGCGGAGCGTTGCGGAAGTCAGCAGTACCGGTGACCCCCGTCTGAGCCTGCGCTTCGGGGCTGAATGACCCGACGGCACTGAGAACCAGAACCAGCAGTGCGAAGACGCTCATGGCGACGTGGCGCCGTAATATCATCAGGGCGTTGGCTCCTGATCTGTGCTCGCGGTGTGGTTTGTCCAAGTCGAGCCATCCCACCATCGGAACTGGCCGATAACCGCAGGGTCTTCGTACCAGCCTGCAGCCGGGGCCGCGACCGGCGATGGCTCATCTTCTTCCTTTTTCTTATCGTCTTTGGCGGCACGCCGGAACTTCTGCATGGGGGCAAAAGCCAGGCCGACTCCAGCGAGGATCATAAGCAAGGGAAACCCGAAGTTATTCGATTTGATCGGGGCGAGCAGGATACGTTCTTCGAGTTCTTGAGCCCGTGCGTTTGCGGCATTGACGGCATCTTGTTCATCGCTGGTATCCACACGAAGCTGGTCGCGTTCGGCGATGAGACCCGGGGATGCGAGCTCGCCAACGCCGTTATTGAGTTCAGATCGGCTGGATTCGAGCTGTTCTGTCAGGTCGATGATCTCTTGGGGGTAGAAACACTCTTGAGGTGCCGAGCAGCTCGTTGTTATGCCACCAAAGCCGGGGCCCTCAGTCAAGATCTCGAGTTCGTAGGTTCCTTCAAGGCCGGTGCCGTCGGAGTCCAATGTCACCACAAAGAACGCCTCGTGGGGCCCACCCGTTATCTGACAGTCCGTGCAACGGATAGAGGTGGTTGGCCGTTGGGGCAGGCCTGCGTTGATGTCACCATGCTGACCCTGGAAGAAACGCTGGTCGAGCTTTGGCACAAAGATGTGCATGTCGAAGCCAATGCCGGGCTCGGGGGGCAGACCAAAAATCGTGGCCGTGAACGTGCCGCCATCTGGTCCGTACTCGGGCATGCGATACATGCGCACGCTATTCATGTCGATGGAATCGGTATAGAGCAGCTCGGTGGCGTTCGGCTGGTCGAGGCGAATGAGGTCGAGGCGAATGAAGTCGGGTGCATCATCGGTTGATGTTGCACCTTGAATCTGGCGACCTATGAGCCGCTGTGCCTCACGAGGGGCGCTCAGCTCGACGAGCAACTGGGGGAGTGCATCGCGTGCGTCTTGGGGGGTTTCAATCGCGGTGTAGGTACCGCCTGTCGAGTCGGCGATGCAACGCAGCTCGGTTTCGGCTGCGTCATCGGCCCGAAACCCAACAGTGACGACACGATCGACTGCAGCATCGCCATTAGTAATTGCCTTTGCGACCTCGCAAGGATCCTGGCCGTAACTTGGGCCGCTTGCTGGGTCGCCGTCTAGGTCGGCGTCGAAGCACTCGTCGCGCCCATCGGAGAACAACACGATGGTGCCCGTTGAACCAGCAGGTATATCGGTACTGGCCTGCTGGAGTGCCAGGGCGATCGGGGTGTCGCCCAATGCGGTGAAGCCCTGGACCTGGGCGATGAGTTCTTCACGTTGCAGAGGAGCAACGCTGGTGGCAATTCGGCTATCTGTGGTGCAGCTGGCTTCGCGACTGCCAGGGGCAGCGGCCGGGATTTGATCGCCATAGGTGCGAAGCCCCACTCGGGCTTCGGGGCTTACATTGGCGAAGGCCTCGGTGAAGGCAGCTTTGGCAACGTCGAGCTTTGTGCGCTCACCGTCGAACGGCTCGTTCATAGAGCCCGACAGATCGAGCACAAAGATGACGACGTTGTTCGAGTTATCGCCTTGCGCGTAGGCGGGGCTAGCCAACGCGCCAAGGACAGGAACGAGCAGCAGGACAGCGCCGAGACAGGTAACCATTCTGTACATCAGCGAGCCGAAGCCCGGATTCGAACGATCCATTGCAGCCCCCGTGGGCAACTCGAGCAAGGCCTTTTGGCCCAGTGGACCCGATTTGAGGATAAGGAGTCGACACAGATTCGAAAACGTATGGTTCGAGTGATTCTTGGGCGGCAATCCGCCACTTGATCCAGTTGAAACCAGTCGCGTAGATCAGCACTTCGCCCGATCATCGAGTACTGCGTAGCCAGTGCCGGTGATCTTCTCGCTGGCTTTCGCGGATCTGGTGGCGAAGATCTTTAGGCCCGTTTCAGGGTCGATGCGGATTCATCTCAGGGATGGTCTGGGTGTGCCTCGACGCCGTACCCTGTTATCGCGAGATCGCTGGGGTTCTATCCCAATCCAGCGGCTTCGAGCCACCGGCTCGAGGCCCACAGGCAACCCACGAAGAGCACGACGATCAGTACCGCTGTAGCGATGTCGGGCTTGACCCGGTCCCGCCCGAACAATGGTCCAGAGTTGGCATCAATGCCGAAGTAGACGGCGCCAAGAACGAGGCCAACAATGAAGCCTCCGGCATGACCACCCAGACTTACGAACCCACTCAAGCTAATGAACAGGTTTAAGAGCAGGACGGGCCCAAGGCCGGACCGGGCAATGCTGATGCCCTGGCTTCGAAACATCATGACGAGCAAGCCGAGCAGCCCGAAAATCGCGCCCGAAGCTCCCATGGTGAAGGACAATACGTCGAGCAGTAGGGCGCCAAATGAACCGCCGACCAGCGCAGCGAAGTAGGCGAGCCCAAAGCGTGTGGATCCGAGGCGACGCTCGATGATTGGACCCAGGATGTGCAGGCTGTACATATTCATGCCGAGATGGAAGATGCCGAAATGGCCGAACCCGCCGGTGATGACGCGCCACCACTGGTTCAGAGCATCGATCTTGTAGCCGTTCACGGCGAGTTCTTGGGCGGTAGCGCCACCGGAGCTGAGGGTGGCGTCCCACAGCACGAACTGCAGCAGGAACACGGCGACGTTCAGCCCAATGATTATCTGGGTGGCGATACCACTGCTGCCTGGCAGGGTGGTGCGGGTGTAGACCTTTTGCTTGTTCTGCGAGGTGCACTCGGGGCAGTGCACTCCTACTGATGCCTGGTGCATACATTGCGAACAAATGAAGCGCTCGCAGCGCTGGCACCGGACGCCTGAGGCTTTCGTCGGGTGGCGGTAGCACACCGTTGCCTGAGGTGTCTCTTGATGATCGTGGCTGGTCATGTCGTAGCGCAGTCTAGGAACTGCGCAGCCAGCGTGACCATCGGGAAGGTGAAGGATGTATACCTTGATATATGAAGATCAATGAAATAGCATGAAAAGATGTCTAATGGGCTTCTGGGTTTGGACGTTGAGGCATCCCGGGCGTTAGCTGAGCGGCTTGGTGGGTGGTCAGCTCGCTGTGAGGAGATCCGCCTTGTCCTCGCCGAAGCGGAACTCTTGTCCGATATCCCCACTGGTGTCGTCGCCATACTCGACGAGATCGGAGGTGATGGTGCAGTAATGGCAGCTGCTATTCGCGTCGCCGCCGATGCACTGGCCTTGTTCACTATCGAGCTGGAGTCGCCTCGCTCGATTGCGGGCGCAGTCGCCAGCATCCATGCCTTCAGTGGTAGCGCGAATGACCCTGAGCTGGACCGTCGGCTGGGGGTCCTGCGGGGGCTGGTTCGGGCCCAAACTGCTACCGACACGCAAGCGGCGCACGTCATGTCGGTGCTCTTGGCCGCCGATCGGCCGCTCCATGTCAGCGGTCGGGACCTCGAAGACGTGGCTGTTGCTATGGCTGCGGTGGTTCGCCTGAACCAGGCCCAGGTCAGCGGAGCGATAACCAGCAATGACGAGCGGATCGATGCAGCGACAGCCGACCTGCGAGCGGCGTTGGCCGCTCATGCCGCGTCCGAAGCCCAGCTCGACACATGGCTGGCCAGGTTTCTTGGTGATCGAGACAGCACGTCGGCATCGACACTGCTGGCGTCGGTGGTGTCCGGTGCTCCGCGAGTGGTCGTCGAGTTCGCCCACGAGCATGGTCTTGACTATGACGTCGCCGCCGGGGTCCTCGATATGAGAAAGATCGACCGGCTCACGGGCGCTATCCATACTGCGCCGTTTCCCGAGGTTGACGAGCTTCGGCGGCAACGCTCAGAGTTGTTTGCGGCACTGGTGGGTGTTGATCACTCACCGATACTTGAACGACTTGCCCGCAAGGTTGATCAAGGGGTGCCGGCGATCCGGGCCTTCCCGGCAGTGTTCGAAGAACAGGTTCGAGCCGAACAAATCGACCTGGTCGCCGAGCAGTTTGGACTCGATCGGGCTGCTGCGGCGGTGCAGCTCGACGAGCTAGTTGGGTTGGCCAACGGGCTCATCTTGAATGGATGGCAGGTCGAGGATGCTGTTGTAGCGGCGAACATGGCCGTCAAAGGCGGGCTGGAGCTTGCCGAGATCGAAGAGTTCGCGGCCGACGAAGATGTATCGCTGATCGATGGAGCGCTGCGGGCAGCCGAAGCTCAGGCCTTTGCCATGACCATGGACGAGTACAACACGTTCACTGGTCTGGTGGAGCACTTCCCCGTACTCGACACGGCCGCTGGTAGCGCTGCCGATGACCTTGTCTCGCTGGCAGATCTGCGTTTTGTGGTCAACAACTCTGAGATATTCAGCAACGAAGTTGCCGCTGCTGCCTCTGCTCTACTCCGCGCACCCGAGCTGCTCAACCGGCTCGACTCGGCTTCTACCACTGGGGGCGTCGTCGGCTACGAGTCCTTTGGCCGCGACCGGGCTGCGGACAACAAGGTCTCGTTGGACGACGTCAACCTCTTTGTCGTGAAGCAGCAGACCAACCTCGCGCTTCGCAATGTGGTTGACCAGATTGATGTGGCCAGCCAGGGCGGCGGCCTGGGTTGGGCCGACGGTCGCCTTAGCGAGGCCGACTTCAAGCTGGTTCTGGCGAACTACGAGGACTATGGCTTGACCGCCGCTGAGGTCTCGGCGATCGAGCAGGTTCTCGAGGCCGACTGGTACGACCAAACGTGGATGCAAGAGCACGGCGACACGGTGATTCTGGCCACTGCCGTGGTTGCTGGCGCGGCCCTTTTCGCTGGTACGGGTGGTCTTGGCGGTGGGCTGTCTGCGGCGTTGATCTCGTCGGCGGCTGCCACAGCAGGTGGAGCCACTGTCGGGGCTGGGCTTACGGTTAGTGAGAATCTTCTGACCGGTGACCCGCTCGCCCAGGATCTGACCGAGAACACGATGCTGGGCGCAACGGGCGGATTGGCGGGAGCCGGAATCGTTGGGTCCGTTGCAGGGGTATCGGTAAGTCAGTCGTTGGCTGTACGCGTGATCACTACCGTTGGATTCGAAGCCGATGTTCTTGGCTTGGCGGCGTCGGGTTTATTCGACCCTGTGCTGGCCCCGGTCATTGACGAAATCAACCTGGCCGAGATGAGGTCTGACTTCCAAGTGACGGGCTACGCACTGGGAGCAGCGTCGCTGATGGGCGGTGTAGGAGTCGGAACGGCGCAACGGTTGACAGGTGGAACACTCGACAGGCTGTCGACTGCCCCGGATGGTGATGACGACGAGTAGTGCTGTTCTGCCTTGGACGCTGACAGCATCAGGTCTAGCTCGACAGCGCACGCCCACTATGGGCCCGTGCAGCGGGGGCCAAGCGCGAGCGCGTTGGGTTAGCGGACGGTGTCGCCGTTCGGGGTGGAGATGAGGATGGTGCCGTCGAGTTGGCGGGCCACGGTGTAGCCGCGTTCTTTCAAGCGGTTGTGGCGCTGGCATGCGGGGAGGCCATTGAGTTGGTTGCTGGGCCCGCCCCGGGCCGCGGGTCTTACATGATCTATTTGGCACCGGCTTGTCGGTACATGGCAGCCGGGCCAGTAACACTCGCAGGTGGTGAGTTGTACGCCGAGTCGGGCTAGACCTGTAAAAAATCGGGTTCCGGCACTCATGTTGATGGTGACGCGTGCGGCGTTTTGTACGACTTGACGGATGCTTTGAACAAGGCTGTCAGCGAAGGCTGCGCCAGCGGCAATGGGGTGGCCGTCGATATCGGTGATGTTGTAGGAATCTGGGTCGAGGATGCGGGCGGGACCGCCGGCCCAGCGGCGCAAGAGTTCTTCGTAGGTCTCAGCGGTCCAGACGATGTTGTGGACTCGTTTGACTTGGGCAGCTGGTTTGTCGGAGTTGACGGCGTCTTCGGCCATCTGGCAGAGAGCGTCGGCCATGCGCTGGTTATGGGTGCGGGCGAGCAGGTCGCGGCAGGTGTCATTGCCGTGGATCTGTTCGGCTTGGTTCCAGTCGTGGAGGAATTCGGCTTCTAGGTAAGCGCGCCAGACTTCGTTGAATCGGGATCCTTGCAACGACCCGAGCGTGGCTTCGAGTTTCCATGCCTTGCCGAAATGGTCTTGCACCAGTGATCCGGATCGACGGTCAAAGGACGGATCTGCGTCGGGTTCGGAACCGTCGGTGTCGTGGACTTCGAGCCAGCGGGCCATGATCTTCTTCAGCCTGACGAAACCGAAGCGTCGTGCCTTTTTGATGAACCAGTTTTGGTCCAATACGAAACGCTCACGGGTGCGAGGATTGGCGAAGGCGCTAGCGAGCAAGGCTGCCTTGTCGACGCTGAGGCGACCGTCATGCCACTCGCGGTCGATCTTTTCGCAAGCGGCGATCATGCGCCGGATCTTGTCGAGTCGATGCGATTCGGCCCCCGAGACGCCAGCCACATGCTGGAACATGACGCGAGCGTCGACATGGCCCTGGTCATAGAACGTGCGAGATTCATGGATCTGGGCGATTGCAGCAACCGTAGCAACCGTTGCCAGTCGGCGGGCGTGTTCGACTGCGTCGATCAGTTCGATCGCCTGCGCCCCCGAACGAGGGACAGCCGGTGGCGAGGTGGTCGCTTTCTTCTGTTGTGCAACAGCAGCAGGCATATGAAATCACGGTGGGAAGCTCGAACGAACAAACCCCAGAAACGTGTATCGGCCACTGGTTTAAGCCGTCGAAGATAGCCGCGGGTGTCACGAGGTGACCTCAACCCAAACGGAGCAACAACGAAGAACCTTCATCATAGAGGGAACAAACGTTCGAGTCAACCCTGTATGTATGGGTTCTTCACAAGGTGGTGTGCGAGCGATGATGCGGGGCGCCCCAGGCGCTGCAGCGGTTCCCTCGATACGGGCAATGGCCTTTATCGCCCGTAGTTCCGACTCGGTCGGGGAGATGGCTGGTGCCGAAGGTCGGTGTGCGACCATGAGGTATGAATGCGAGCGCCGAGGGGCACAAACGGTTGAGCGACAGCGACTTCCTTTACTGGGAGGATCTGGCGCCTGGTGTCTATGAGTTGGGGGAGTACGAGTTCACCCTCGACGAGATCCTTGAGTTCGCAGGTCGGTTTGACCCGCAGCCGTTCCATGTTGACCCAGATGCAGCGGCCGCAAGCCAGTTCGGCGGGCTGATCGCGTCTGGTTGGCACACCGGTTCGGTGTACATGGGGCTCTACGCCCGACATTTCTTGAAGTACACCGACTCGATCGGCTCGCCCGGGGTCGAAAATCTGCGGTGGCTTGCGCCAGTACGACCCGGCGACGTGTTGCGAGGAACCGTTGAGATAATGCGCACGCAGCCGTCGGGCCGCGACCCTGCGCGCGGTACCGCGTTTTTCCTGTCGCATCTGATCAACCAAGATGACGTCGTGGTCTTTCGAATGGAAGGCAGAGGAATGTTCGGCCGCCGCACTCCGGCTTCCAGCGGTGGGGCCGAAGTCGTGTAACCAAAAGTGGCCACGTGCGACGCGGCGGCGGCTCAGGTCATTGGTTCGGAACGTTGACGGCGACGATTTCGTGGATCTCGTAGTTATCGACTGTGGTCAACAACTCGACAGTTGTCGGCGTTCCCAGATAAGGGGACCAGGCGATGTCGGGATATTCGTCGAGTGATGCGCTGCGGCGGCTACGCACCTTTTCGTGGATCTCATAGACGATGGTCGCGCCCAAGTCCTGGGTGCCGACCTGGCCAAAGACGTGATGGCACGGCGGCAGGTCATCGATGGGGTCATCATTGTTGGCGTCGTACTTCTTCATGTCGCTCGGTGCGCATGAGGCCACGAGGTCGCCGCCGAACGTCCAGTCGACTCGCAGCAATGTGGCGCGAAGATCGATCCGGAACGTGTCGATGTCGTTCGTGGTGAAGATGTGTTCTTGCTCGAGCGGATTCTCAAGGAAGAACCACGTCGGCCATTGCGCAAACGTGTAGCCGCCATCGATGGGCGGCACGGCGCCAGGCTGTGGGTTGTACAGGCCGAGTTGACTAGTGAGCTGGATGTACAGGTCAGAGCGCACACCGGGGATGTCGTAAACCTCGTCGTAGGTCAGGTCCCAACCGAACCGAACCGACGTGATGTCGATCGGATCGAACACGCCGAATTCGTCTTGGTTGGCACACCAGTAGAAGACGGGGATGAGATCGTCGCCGGGCCGGTCGCCCAGGCCTTGGCTGAGCAGCAGGTCGTTCACGCTGTTGACGTCGAGTGCACCGTCGGGCAGCGTGGCTTCAGACGCAAGGTAGCCGACCATCTCGCCCAGGTATTCCCGGTACTTTCCAGTTGCATCCCGGCCAGCAATATCGCCGGAGACGACATCGTCGACTCGTTCGCCGCCACACACGCGCCACTTGATACAGAACGAGCTGTAATAAAAGTCGCCTTCGGCGTTGTACTCCGGTTCGGAGTACTCAACGCAGTTGTCTGCCGGCGGCGCTGCGTCTATGACGACGCTTACATCGATCAGGCCGCCATCGTCAACCAGGACATCTGGGCCTTGCTGTGGGTCCAAGGCCGGGTCGGGTATGAACAGGACGGCCGTGCGGGTGACTGTCGCGTCGCCGGGCTCTTGGGGATTTGAAACGGAGGTGAATCCATCGCCGGGCTCTGACGTTCCCGGGGTATCCACTGGATCCTCCTGGCCGAACGCTGCCGAGGTGGCCGGCCAGAAAGCTATCGATAGGGCTGCCAAGAGCAGTGAGCATGTGACCTTCACGTGTCTACGGCAGCGAGCGTCGTATCGCGTGGGCGCCATATGTTCGCTGCCCCGGGCCAGTCGCCCGTTTCGAAGCAATCGGCCCAGAGGAGCCCTTCGCCACCGGTTATACGCCATCCGACGGCTGAATCGGGATCGGGCACCAATTGGTAGGCATCGATCGAATGAAGTCCAGGGAGTTCTGGTGATCGTGAATCATCGACGAGCGCGCCAGAGCGATAAGCGCCGTAGGCGGGGTTCATCGCTCGACAAATGACAAGCTCGAGTATCGTCACTTCTTCGAGTCGATAGCGCCGAAATAGTGCATCGGCGACGACGTCGGTTCGGACGTCGCTAGCAATGAATGAGGGCTGGAAATAGATCTCGTCGTCTGCAAAAGCTGTGTTGATTTCATTGACCCTTATTTCGTAGCTGTGGGTAACGAGATCGCTTGTCCGCTCGTCGGTGGCGAAGCTCGCTGGGTTCGCTGAGATATCGGCCGAGTACAGATCGAATTCGTTGATGAAGTCGAAGGCGGATTCGATTAGGTGGGTGTTGACACAGTCGCCGGCGGCTATGGGGGTGGTCACATGGGTGACGGCGATCGAGCCGTCGGCGTCGACCTCGGTTCGGTAGAGCGAATCACGGACCGTGTCGAACACGGTGTCGCCGGTCCATGCGCAGATGGTGAGGGTGACGAAGCCTTCGGCGTCGATCTTGGAATCGATCAGGTCATAGGCGAAAGTTTCTGAGGGTCCATTTCCTGCGGCTACTTCGGCGTCGAGTTGGTTGACCGCTGCTTCGATTAGGTCATCGGCATTGTCTAACGCAGCTGCCGGTGTGGGTGTCTCGACTGTGGGCGTGGTCACCGTCTCGACGACAGGGGCTGGGGTGACCAGCGATGTGCTCTCGCTTCCCTCAGCGCAGGAGGCCGTAATTAGCGAAACAGCAAGAAATATACTGAACCACGTTTCGTGTCGTTTCATTGTTTGTCAATCTAGAACAGATCTGTCGTCTGCGCAACGCGGCCGGGCAGCGCTCTGTCGTGGATGGGGCGGCGAAGCCTCGGTGACGAGGTGCTGGGTTGGCGTTGCCCTGACTTGGCTACATCTCTTAAGGTTCCACCCAAATAGCTATTGGTGACGTGGGTGTCTCCTGACGGGCGGTGAACTCAGACCCAAACCACGGCCTCCATAGCGTTACATGCTGAGGTGCGAATGGCCGGTGCGATGTGGGTGCAACGAGCACGACGGAGGGAGGCAACGTTGCGTTGGATTACGTCTCGCTAGCGGAGAGTTACAGGACTGATTCTGCGGTCACTGACTGGCAAGGACAGCATCGCTAACGGCAGCAATGAGGCGCCAGGAGATCGGTGTACGTTGGGGCGATGGGCGAGTTGTTGGTTGGCACAGTCGAAGCGTTGTTCCGGTATCCGGTCAAGTCGATGCAGGGCGAGCGGCTGAACGCTGCGCAGGTCGGTGCCGCGGGCCTCGTCGGCGATAGGGCGTTCGCAGTGCGAGAGCCTCAGGGCCGGGTGTTGACTGCCAAGCGAACCAAAGAACTGCTGGGCTGGTCTGCCTCGTTTGGTGAAGGCGTCGATCCGGGCGATCGCAGCCCACTGATCACCGCTCCCGATGGCGAGACCTTTGAAGCCA
>Ga0307994_1000600_pt1 | contig 24980 bp, 24 predicted proteins | sample EllFjometagen261_FD_203171 | JGI IMG/M metagenome (GOLD analysis project Ga0307994, IMG submission 203171) | Marine microbial communities from Ellis Fjord, Antarctic Ocean - #261 | ecosystem: Environmental > Aquatic > Marine > Unclassified | place: Southern Ocean | collected 2014-11-02 | reverse complement strand
GGTTGCACCAGATAACACCGCGCAAATTAATATCAATGTTAACGGCACCAAGCAGCTTGAACGGATGACCGACGAAGACCTGTTGAAGATCGCAGGTAAAGATCTCGATTACTTAGAACCTAAGAGTACATAGATGAAAATAATATTTGTGAGCGTGTTGCTGACCTTATCGGGGTGTTCGTCGATACCTCAATGCGGGCAGAAGTCCATTTCGATTCAGCTGCCTAGCGCTGTACCGTTTTTTGGTAATGAACCGTTTGAGATTAAGAGGCAGAACGACCACGTCACCTGCGGCGAAACAAATGACTAATCATCTCGAATGCGCGCTGTTATCAGCTCGCGTGTATAAAGAGTGGGACCACGTCACCGCCGGAATGGAGGTGCTGTTCTCTGAGGACAAGAAAACTGTCGCGTTTGCGGGCACCGATATCAAGCAGCCCAAAGACGTATTCAGGGATCTGCGTATATTCCCGATGTGGGCACCATCTTTAGGGTTCTGCCCAGCGGGATTCCTGAAGGCGAGCCGCCGTTTGGGGTACGTGGTCCTCGATCACATGGCCGATAACGACTTAGATTCAGTGACATTGACCGGACATAGCCTTGGGGGTGCTTGCGCGCTCATAACAGCGGCTCTTATTCAGCGAGAAACAGACGGCGACAAGAAAATCGATCAGGTTGTCACGTTCGGCGCACCGCGAGTCGGGAAGCTGAAGGCGTTAAACCGTCCGGTAACCATGTACCGATTTCAAAATGACATTGTTCCGATGATCCCGCCCTTAATGGGTAGGCCCAGCACACTTTTACCGCTTGGAAAACGTGGCACCAAGGGCGATTGGATCACTGACCACTCCATCATCAATTATATCAATGCACTGAGGGCTAGATAATGCTGTATCACTATAGGGTTTCGCGAATTCACTCAGTATACGACGGCGATACCTGCACTCTGGACATTGATCTGGGTCTGAACACCGTTCGATGCAAAGAAAAGGTCCGTTTGTGGGGAATTAACACCGCCGAACTGCGTGGAGTAGACGATGCGACGAAAGCTAAGGGCATCGAGGCGCGAGATTGGCTGCGCGATCAGCTTGAGGGCGCAGATTTGAAGAATGGAAAGCTAGTTATCCGCACACACAAAGATAAAGACGGTAAATATGGCCGATTGCTGGGCGAATTAATCGTAGATGGCATCAATTTGAACGAAACGCTCGTTGAGCTGGGGTTAGCCGAAGTGTATGGCAAGTAAATGACCGAAGTTCTCAAGATCGAGTGCATCCGGTGCAAGAATTCGCACCCCGAAACGCTATACGCGGGTACTGATCGACTATGTGTTTACTGTAAAGCAGATATTGCTGAACAGGGGCCATTACCTACGGCTGCTGAACCTGAAGAACCCAAGCAGGAAACCGTAGAAGAGAAAGCGCGCGCGGAACTCGCTCTGCGGTTCTTAACACGCAAGCGGCTACTGCCATTTGTAGAACGATTCAACCACGACTACCAAGCGGGTTGGGTTCACAAAGATATTTGTAAAAGACTGGAGGAATTTAGTAAAGATGTCACTGAAAAAAAGAGTCCTAGACTTATGCTATTCATGCCGCCCCGACATGGTAAAAGCACGCTTGCAAGCGTTGCGTTTCCGGCTTGGCATCTGGGTAGAAACCCAGAGCATGAATTTATCTCTTGTTCTTATTCGGGTTCGCTTGCAATGGCGTTCTCTCGAAAAGTACGTGGCCTCTTGCGTGAAGACGGCTACAAGTCTGCCTTCAAAACTCGTCTCGACCCTAACAGCCAGAGTGCGGAAGCTTGGCTTACCACAACGGGCGGCGGCTATGTGGCAGCGGGGGTTGGCGGTGGTATTACGGGCAAAGGCGCGCATATTCTCGTCATCGACGACCCAGTAAAGAACCGTGACGATGCAGAATCCTCAAACGCAAGAGAAAGCACCTGGGACTGGTATACGTCCACGGCTTATACACGTCTTGCTCCAGGTGGCGGCGTTCTGGTTATTCTTACTAGGTGGCATGACGATGATTTGGCGGGAAGACTCCTCAAAGCCGCCGCCGATCATGGAGAGCAGTGGGAAGTCGTCAACTACCCAGCTAGAGCCGAAGTCGATGAAGAATTCCGAAAGACTGGAGAAGCCCTCCATGCTGATCGATACGATGAGCAAGCTCTAGCAAGAATCGAGAAAGCAGTCGGGCCGCGAGACTGGTCTGCGCTGTATCAGCAGAATCCCGTTGCAGATGACGGCGACTACTTTACGCGCGGCATGATTAATTACTATGACCGCGACGACATCGATCTAGACCGCATGAAATTCTACGCAGCGTGGGACTTGGCGATTGGTAAGAACGATAGGAATGACTACACCGTGGGTATGGTCATTGGTGTCGATGAGCAGGATCAATTGTTTGTTGTCGATATGGTGCGTGGGCGGTTTGACGGCTTTGAGTTAGTCGAGCAGATACTCGATCTCTATGAGCTGTGGAAGCCCTCAATAATAGGTATCGAGAAAGGCCACATCGAGATGGCTCTCGGTCCATTCCTAGAGAAGCGCGTGCGAGAGCGTGGGCTTTACGAAGCATATTTCAAAGATTTAAAAACCGGACGTAGAGACAAGGAAGCGCGCGCCCGAGCAATCCAAGGCCGGATGCAGCAGGGCATGGTGTTCCTGCCCAGAGAAGAAAATTTCACTGGGCCTTTGGTTGCAGAGCTATTGAGGTTCCCAAATGGTGTTCACGATGACCAAGTTGATGCTTTAGCGTGGCTTGGCTTAATGATGACCGAGTTCAATACTTTTGTTGAGAGGGTTGAACACATACCCACTTGGCGGGACCGATTACCGGCGCTCTTAAAAAGCGACCGATCCAAATCAGCTATGAGCGCATAAGATGAAAGACCAAAAGATTTCCCCCGACAAGGAAGAAGAGATCACACGTACCCAGTGGACACGCTATGAGCGCGCCCGCGATAACGGCCACCTAGACTACGTCTCTATGGCGCAGAAGTGTGATAGTTATTACCAAGGCGATCAGTGGGACGCAGACGATGAACGGGCTTTAGAGGCCGAGGGTCGCCCTGCCCTAACTATTAATACGATCCTGCCGACTGTAAATACTATTCTGGGCGAGCAATCTACGCGCCGTGCAGATATTCAGTTCAAGCCTAGACGTGGTGGTGATCAAGAAGTCGCCAATACGCTGACTAAGCTGTATATGCAGATCGCAGATAACAACAAACTGGATTGGGTTGAGCAGCAAGTGTTCTCGGACGGTTTGATTATGGATGGCCGTGGGTACTTTGACGTGCGTATGGATTTCAGTGATCACGTTGAAGGTGAGATCCGAATCACAGCCAAAGACCCACTCGACATACTAATTGACCCCGACGCGAAGGACTCTGATCCGAAAACGTGGACTGAGGTATTTGAAACCAAGTGGATGACGCTTGACGAGATCGAGGAGCTGTACGGGAAGAAGAAGTCCGAGCAGCTGTTGTTCGTAGCTGAGAATGGCATGAGCTTCGGGCCTGACTCAGTCGAGTATCAAGAACAGAGGTACGGAGACACCGAGAATAACGATGAGCATTTCGGCGCTGGAGTTCCTGGTGATGACGAGTATCGAAACGTTAAGTCGTTAAGAGTCGTAGAGCGACAACATAAGAAGCTAACCCGATCTGATTTCTTTGTTGACCCTGACACGGGCGACCAAAGGCTGTGCCCCGAGGCATGGAAAGAGGCTAAGTGTAAGAAGTTCGCTAAGCAGTACAACCTGACTTTAATCAATAAAGTTGTACGCAAAGTCCGATGGACCGTCACTTGCGACAGAGTGGTCTTGCATGATGATTGGTCACCCTACAATGAATTTACAATCGTGCCTTTCTTCTGTTACTTCAGGCGTGGTCGCCCATTCGGCGTGGTGCGAAACCTATTGTCACCACAAGAACAGCTGAACAAAATTGCCAGCCAAGAGCTGCATATTGTTAATACTACGGCTAATAGCGGCTGGATGGTCGAGAGCGGCTCGCTGATTGGTATGACAGCGGATGACTTAGAGGAACACGGCGCTGAGACGGGCCTAGTGCTCGAATATGCGCGTGGCACTACACCGCCTATGAAGATTCAAGCTAACCAGATTCCAACTGGGTTAGATCGTATCGGGCAGAAAGCTATGGCAAACATCCAAACCATATCGGGTATCAATGACTCGATGTTAGGTACGGATAGCGCAGAAGTTAGCGGGATAGCTATTCAAGCTAAGCAGAACCGTGGCGCGGTCATGATTCAGGTGCCACTAGATAACTTGCGAAAAGCTAGGCAGTACTTAGCGGAGAAAGTACTCAACCTTGTGCAGACTTTTTACAGTGAGCAGCGCGTTATTCAGGTCACCAATGAAGATGACCCCCTGAAGCCCCGCGAAGAAATGGTGGTTAACGAGATGACACCCGAGGGTACAATCATTAACAATCTCACGCTTGGTGAGTACGACGTAATTGTTTCTACGGCTCCAGCACGCGACAGCTTCGATGAAGTCCAGTTCGCAGAGGCGCTTAACCTGCGGCAAGCAGGCGTAGCGGTTCCAGATGACGCAATTATTGAGTACAGCCATCTAGCTAGAAAAGGTGAGCTTGCCAAGCGCATTCGCACCATGACAGGCGTTGAGCCTCCCACTCCAGAGCAAGCAGAAGCAATGGCGCAGCAGCAACAAGTTGCCATGATGGAAATGCAGCTTGAGATGCAGAAGCTCGAAGCTGAAGTTCAGAAGATTCAATCCGAAGCAGCGCTCAATACGGCGAAAGCTCAAGGCGCTAGTGAAGTTGATCCTCAGATTCGTGTTGCAGAGCTACAGGCGAAGATTCAGATGAATCAAGAACAACTGGCACTCCGTCGAGAGCTTTCATCTGCAACTAACGAGATTCGACAGAGCCAAAGCGAGACTAGTGCAGCTACTAAGATCGCGACTACAGCTATGCAGTCAGCAAAGAACAGTATTCCCCAACCCGACAAGAACAGGAGTTCTTAAATGAGTAAGAAAGAAGCTATGTCAGACGAAGAAAAAGCCATTGAATACGTGGTAATGCCAGGAGCTGATCGTCCAGAGGATGATGACTCGCCGCAGCTAGATTTGAGCTTTGACGAGGTTATGGCTGAAATATCCGATGACAAAGACGGGGATGCAACAGATGAAATTGCTGAAGAAGCTCTAGATGAGGAAGCTACAGGTGAAGAAGCGCCGTCTGAAGAGGACGCAGATGATGAAAGCCCAGATGCTGAATCAGAAGAAGCTGCTGACGAACCTGAACTCGAAGAAGCTGCGGAATTAGAAGAACCCGTAGTCGAGAAAAAACTAGCTAAAAAGACAATGGTGCCGAAAGCACGGTTGGACGAGGTTTTAGCAAAGCAGAAAGCACTTCAAAAACAGTTGGATGAAATCAATGCGGCTAATGAAAAATCTGCAGAAGCTCCAGAGGACTATGACTTTGACACAAAAGAAGTCGAATACCAGAACATGGTACTGGATGGGGAGACTGACAAGGCAGTCGCGTTACGTCGCGAAATCAGAAAAGCCGAGAGGGAGCAGCTTGAATTTGAAATGCGACAAGAAATGTCGCAAACCGTCAGCCAAGACAGACAGATGAATGCGTTGCAGCAGGCAGCGATGGCGATGGAAGAAGCATACCCTGTGTTTAGCCATGACTCCGAAGATTTTAACGAAGAAATGACGAATGAAGTTATCGAGTTGCGCGATGCTTTTATATCAAAAGGGTACGAAGCGGTCGATGCTTTGTCGAAGGCTGTTAAGTACGTTGTCAAAAGCAATGATTTAGATGTTGTTGAAGACGAAGCGCCAAGCTTAGCGGGCAAGGCAAAAAGCGTAGATGAAGTTGCTAAGAAGCGCGCCCAAGTAAGTAAGAAGTTAAGGGCTGCGGATGCACAGCCTCCTGAACTACCAGGAGAGAGTAGCTCAACACACGGGGAAAAAGGTATAGACCTAGCGACGATGACTGAAGAAGAGTTTGATGCGCTACCTGAAGCGACGTTGAAACGGTTGAGAGGCGACATTCTGTAATGGCCGCTAAAAAAGACCCGCGATTAGCCCGAGCAGGAGTGTCGGGCTTTAACAAACCTAAGCGAACGCCCAGTCACCCAAAGAAGTCGCACATTGTTGTGGCTAAACAAGGCGAAAAGATTAAAACCATTCGCTTTGGGGAGCAAGGCGCTTCTACTGCTGGTAAGCCCAAGGCTGGTGAGTCTGACAAGATGAAAGCTAAACGTAAAAGTTTTAAAGCCCGACACGGGAAGAACATTGCCAAAGGGAAAATGTCAGCGGCTTACTGGGCAGACAAAGCTAAGTGGTAGCAGGTAGAACATTGATCCCACACTCAATGTTCGGTAACGAAAGTTGTTGCTTTACAATAATACCTAGACTAATATTCTACATACGTCCATCTCTACGATATGAGGTCGCCCCGTAGGCGTAAAAAACGTACCTCGCCTGCACAAGGCGTAAAACCTGTCGAGGTCGCCCCTCGTTAATCCGCGCTAGTTCGTCGCCCTACGATACGGGGAGAACGGATTAGCCGCTCCAAAAGTCGGCTGATAAAGCAGCGTGTGCTGCATAAACGTCAATCTTATTTGGAGGCCATCATGGCTTTAACGAATTTCGGGACGCTTTCGGGCGACCAGCTGCAAACATGGAGTCGCGACTTCTGGAAAACAGCGCGTAACCAATCTTTTATTAATCAATTTGCTGGAACTGGCTCAAACGCGATGGTTCAGCGAGTCACAGAACTCACCAAGAACCAAAAAGGCACCAAAGCTAACATCACGTTGCTTGCTGATATGACCGGAGACGGCATCACTGGTGATTACACGTTGGAAGGCAATGAAGAAGCACTCCGCGCTTACGACATCACCATTGAGTTAGATCAACTGCGATTTGCAAACAGAATTGCTGGCCGAATGACTGACCAGAAGACTGTTGTAAATTTCCGTGAGCAATCTCGTGACGCACTTGCCTATGCAATTGCAGACCGATGTGACCAGCTTGCGTTTTTGACTCTGTCAGGTGTCGCATATACCAACAAAAACAACGGTGCGTTGCGTACTGTAGTTGGTGGAGCTGTCAACGGACAAGAGCTTGTAGACCTTGAGTTTGCATCAGACGTGTCAGCTCCTACAGTTGCTCGTCACCGTCGTTGGGATGCAACTGATGGCCTAGTGGCTGGCGCTACTAACGCCGTCGCTGCTGTCGATAAGATCGGCTACGAGACTATTGTTAACCTGAAAGCTTACGCTAAAGATAACTACATCCGAGGGATTCGTGGTGCTGGTAACCAGGAAACTTTCCACATGTTTGTTACTCCGCAGCAAATGGCTGACTTGAAACTCGACGCAAACTTCTTGGCGAACGTCAGGAACGCTGGTGTACGTGGCTCAGCTAACGGCTTGTTCTCAGGAACTAGCTCGTTGATGGTTGATGGCGTCATGATCCATGAGTTCCGACATGTGTTTAACACATCTGGTGCTACATCTGGTTCTTCCGGTAACGCTGGTGCAGCTGGTTACAAATGGGGCGCTGGTGCCAACATTGACGGAGCGCGTGCTCTGTTCTGTGGCGCACAGGCTCTGGCTCTGGCTGACATTGGACTGCCTGAAATGGTCGAAGACACTTTTGACTACGGCAACCAGTCTGGTATCTCAGTAGGCAAGATCTTCGGTATGCGAAAGCCTAAGTACAACTCTGATATCTCAGGGTCTGTACAGGACTTCGGCGTGATCTGTCTCGATACAGCGCAGTAGTAGTACTCCCTCCCCCTCTTCGGAGGGGGGTTTTTTACCCCACAGGAATTAATCATGAAGATTGTTAGTAGCGAGTCATTACGAGTGACCACCCTTAGTGGAGCCGCAATAGTGTTTGAAGCAGGTGTACCAACAGAGATCTCGCAAGAGATAGGTCTGGTAGCACTTCAAATGGGCGCAACCGAATATAAAGAAGGCGAGGCTAAAGTTGAAGCAGATGATAGTGAAACCCCTGCTGATTCCGAAGAGCCAAGTTTAACTGGCATTGTTTCTCTAGACCTCGTCACAGCCTTAGAAAAGCTGATGGATGAAGGTAACCCCGAAAACTTTAAAGCTGATGGCTCTCCTAAAGCCTCAGTTGTAAATAAAGCATTGGGCAAGACAATAGATTCAGACACCCGTGATGCAGCTTGGGAAGCATTACTTAATTCATAGGTAAAGCATGGCGGTTACAGTACAGAGTGTAATAGATCGAGCGCAAGCGGTACTTCAGGATACTACAGGAGTGCGGTGGCCTGTTGTTGCTGAACTGGTTCTCTGGGTTAACGATGCTCAACGAGAGATCGCGTTACTTAAACCAGATGCTACCGCGACAAATGCAACTGTCACGCTTGCAACCGGAACAAAGCAGTCAATCCCAGCGACTGGCAATAGGCTATTAAATGTTGTTCGCAACATGTCGGCGGCTAGCGGCGGTACAGGCAAAAGAGCAGTACGGTTGGTTGCACGCGAAGTCTTAGACGCACAGACCCCAGATTGGCATGACCCTACAGCTTCGGGAAGCAGCCAGCATACAACAGTCGTGAAGCACTTCGTCTACGACGATACAGATCCTAGAAATTACTATGTCTACCCTGGTGTTGCAGGTAATGCATACCTCGAAATAGTTTATTCGGGCAATCCTGTAACGGTTGCTCAAAATGGGAGTCTTGGTGTACCCGATATATTCGCTACTGCCGTGATGAATTATGTTCTGTATATGGCCTACCTTAAAGAGTCAGAAACTGCAGCTAACGCACAACGCGCAGGGACTCATTTCCAATTATTTACGGCATCAGTAACAGGTAAGGCGCAACTCGACGTTGTACTGAATCCGAATGCTGATGCTAGACAGGCTGGAGGAGTTTAGGCATGACGATTAGCTACGAGTCACTTCTGCCAGACGTTTTACCAATGGTAACGGGCTGTACCGACACTCTTGTCGAGAATGCTATTCGCTCTTCTGCTATTGAATTTTGTGAACGCACAAGCGCCTACCAACAAGAGTTGGACCCGCTCACAACAATTTTAAATGTTTATGAATACGATCTTGAGCCGCCGACAGGAACTACTGTTCACAAAGTATTGTGGGTAACACACGCGGGAGAAGACTTAGAGCCTGTATCTACGACTCTACTAGAGCAGCGAGTACCTAGATGGAGGTCTGGTAACGGCACGCCTGCTTATTATGTCCAACAAAGTACTGCACTAATTTGGCTGGTCCCAGTACCAAGTTCTAAGTCAGTTAACAGCACCATTATAAGAGCAGTGTTGAAACCAACACATACCAGCAGTTCTTGTGATGACGCGGTAATGAATGATTTTAGAGACACCATAATCAATGGTGCGTTGAATAGATTATTAAGGATACCAAACAAAGATTGGACGGATTTGAATGGTGCTCAATATTACGGCACCTTATTTAATCAAGGTGTAGACGAAGCAGAACGTCGAGCACGGAATGCAGACACAGGTGTACGCAGGAGGGTTATGTATGGCGGGATCGGCAGGTCACGTTCACGAAATCGTTACGGAAGAGAAAGGGGGTGATCCTATCTACGCCTCGATCCGCGACCATTGGGATTGGGCAAAAATGGGTCTGGAGGAGATTGTCGCTGAGAATCCTCGGCTGACATACATGCCCGAAGATGTTTACGCCAGTTGTATTAACGGGCAAGCGCATTTTTGGATGGCTCCAGAAGGTTTTGTTATTACCAGTACGGAGGTAGATAGCTTTACAGGGAATCGAACTTTTTACATCTGGATCGCATGGGCCAAAGAGCGCGGCCAAAGCTGCGTCATAAAGTATTACCCGTTTTTTGAGCAGGTGGCAAAAGATGCAGGTTACAAAAAGATTGAAGTTAGGACAGCCGTAAGCGAGTTAGAGCCTTATTTGCTCAGCGAAGGTTGGACGAAAGAAACAGTTGTTTACACAAGAGAATTGTAATGGGCGATAAACCAGAAAAAGCACAACCCTCCGAATCAAATAAAGCGCTCGCGTCGGTAGCAATGGCCGAGAAATCTTACTTTAAGGAAAAGTACGGCCCCAAGTTAAGAGAAATGAGGGATATGGCTCGTAGTAGTGACCCTACAAAGCAGCTAGCAGGAATAGCGAACGCAGACACAATGCAGGCGCTATCTGGGCAAAACGCTCAGCGAACAATCAGGGGGCAAGAAGATGGCGGGATGATGGCGAACGCTTTGACAGGTCAGCTCGGGATAGCCAGGGCTTCTGGCTTAGGCATACAAAATCAAATGGGCACGAACGTTTTAGGTACTGCCCGCCAACAGGCATCTGATGCAATGACCGGCATGGCGCAAGCGTCGAGGATGGCAACGTCTGAGGCACTGACGAAAGCTCAAGCAGCCAATGATGTGTCGAACGCGAAGTTTAAGGCACTCGGCGGTGTGGCAGGTGCCGCACTTGCTAAGGGCTATGGAAATATGCAGACATCAGGCGTGGATGCCGGCGGGAAAAGCTCCTCGGGTACTTTCTTTAAACCTGTTAATAAAGACGGTAAAAAACTTGGATTTATGAGTCAAAAAGGAGGGTACTCATGACTGTCGATGTCCCATTAACTCCAGAGCAGCGAGAAGCAATTGCCGCTTCTTCTGGTGGTGGAACCGGACTGCCGAATGTAGCCAATCCAGATGCAGCTTTTGCAAAAATGACACGCGATGATTATTTAGATTACGTTAAAGATTACCGAGGCTTTGAAAATGAGTTGCTAGATAAAGCTAGCAGCGACACGTCTCTTATTGATCAAGCCCGCGATGATATAGGAACAGCAGGTACTTTATCGGCAGGCGTAAACCAGAGAAACCTTTCACGCTATGGAGTGGCTCTAACACCAGCTCAGCAACAGCAGCAAGGTAGATCACTTGAAAGAGCAAATACATTAGGCGGGGTTCAGTCAATGAACGACGCGCGCATTCAGCAAAAAGAACAAAACACTCGGCTTATGTCAGACCTTATTAATATAGGTCAAGGCGTGAACCGTAGCTCTTTGAGCGCAATGGGTTCGGCGGCACAGGATGCTACTCAACGTAAAAATGCATACACACAAGCGAAAGCAGCATCTAAAGCCCAAACCATGAGCACGATAGGTGGTTTGGCGATGCTGGCGTTCATGATCTAACAGGGCAGGACTATGAGTTTTAATAAAGGTAGTTTTGGGGCAGGCATCCTTGATGGGTTCAGAGGAACGCTTCAGTACGGCAACCAAAATCGGAATGCTGCACTACAACGTGACAGGTTAAAGTTTGATAGGGAAAAGTTCGATTACTCTAAAACAAGGGATATCAGAACTGATTCTAACTGGGACAAAGAATATAAAATTGCTGTAGACACTTATAATCTCAATTCTGGAAAAGACACAAGAGATAAAACAACGTGGACTCGTACAGAATTTGAAGCTGATGAAAAACAACTTTACAGAGATAACGACCGTATTATTGCGGCAGGCCAAGACTATGGGTTTATAAGTAAAACGGACCCCAGTAAGTTAGATAGAGAAAACACCATTGCCTTGATCCGAGAAGGCGGTAGAGTTAATGATAGTTGGGTTATGGATCGAGCAAATGCCAGCAAGGGTACAGGTATACCCGAGGGTTTTACTATTACTCGACTTGACCGCGATCCTACCACTGGCGAAATAGCGGCGTATGGAACGCACGCCAATCAAAAAAACCCCCAGCATCTTACTGATAAGTTAAACCCTGGGGTAATAACTACAGACGGGTCTTCTGAGGGCGATTCCCCAATAGCGGTCTTCAGCCCCGAAAAACTGGCCGGACTCTTAGACGATGAGTACCGCTTAACCATCCCATTGAATAGTGGGCTGGGTAGTACTAGCGCGCTAGCGCAGTTTGGCGCTCTAACAGAGATGTCGGACGCTGACGCAGAAGTGGCAACAATGAAGGAAAACGAAGCACGTCAAGCACAGGCGGCACTAAATACATTACATGTGAAAGTTATAACGGCTAATGATAAAGCCGCTGCAGATCCTGCGACGGGTGAAGGCACTAACGTCGAAATGATGCGCGATTTCAGAGGCATGATAGCTTCTGCAGAATCCGAAGAAGAAAGGCTTGAGATTTTAATAGAAGCAGCAGAAACCTATGGGGTAGAAGTACCAGATGTTCTGATGGGTCAAGGTGCTTCCAACGAACCATCTGCGTCTCGGAGAGACGGCTCAAAAAAATCAACACAAGGTTGGATAGGGCCGATGAAAAACGAAGTCACTGGTGGAACAATGACTGAGTTTTCTACTGACTTAGGTGACGGCTCTGGGCGTGAGATTCCCACGATGGTTGAGGCACAAAGCGAAGAAGCTTTAGCTTACATGCGTAAGATGCCCGAAGGAAAAGGCTTTGATTTAAGCATTCCTATGGAAAAAGAAATCGTAGAGGTTGCTAGGCGTGAAGCTAACAAGCGAATCGACGCTGGTAAGAGTCAATGGTATCAAGATACTGATTCAAATCCTCCCAACGAACCACCTATTTCTGCAGAGCGCCAACTTGGAACTTCCCCTGGACGTATGGGACAAGAACCGATAGAAGGTGACGACCTGTTAATGACAGGTGATAACCCTAATCGGTATCAAACGCTCCAGCACGGCCTTCCAACTCGATACAGACCAGCTGTATTAGAAAAGAAAATAACTGAGCACAAAGCGGTACTTGAGGAAAACGGTCTAGACACCGAAAAAGGAAGAGCTGCACAAGACAAATTAGATGCCCTTATGCAGCAGAAATATGGAGAGGATTCTTTTGTAGATAATGCGGTGTCTCCTGAAGCTAAAGCAGCTGCTGAGAAATTGCATAATGGCATTCTTGCAAAGTTCGATCAAATGACTAATGAAGAAACAGCAGCTGCAATTACGACGGGTGAAGCTGTTGCTACTGAGGAAGATAGGGCAAATCTGGCGACAGTACTCAGGGATGGGGGCGTAGCAACAAGCGATGATATTAAGAATTTGCCGCTTAAAACGCAACGCCATGCACGCGCACTATTAGCGATAATTGCCCCAGAATCGGCCCAGCGTAATCAATTTGCAAAAGAGCTGGTTAGCATAGGTACAGGCGGCACAGCATTGTCGTCTCCGAGAGAGCTAGACGCTCAAAGAACAGCCGAAGATACACTTGCTGTTAACCAAAGAAATGCAAAGGTTAATGAAAGAAGCGCTGCAGTTGCCGAAGCTAGAGTTCCAATTGACCGGCAGCGAGCGGCTACAGCCGCCAATACGCTTGAATTAAACAGGCTTGAGCGTGGTGACGCATTATTAAAATACGTAGATAGTCAAGCAGACAAAATTGGTAAAGAGGTCACGGACCAGCTTAACAATGTAATCAATTCTATGTATGACCTGGATGATGAGGACAAACCGATTCCTGGTCAAATTTCTGATTTTAATTATGCCCGTGTTTCGAGCGCACTAAGCGAGTCGCTAAGCGTAATATCACGCAAACTCGGAACTACAAGAGAAGACAGCGCCGCCGAGGCGCAGTTAGAAAACGCACAGAATGCTATCTTCAGCATGGGAATCCAAGCGCTAGCAGAAAGCGAGGATTACGGTTCTTTTGGTGAAATATTTCCTGACGGTGAAATTGATTTCTTCGATCAAAATGACAATGCACTTAGCCGTGTAGATATATTCTCTAGGGTAGAGAGTGGGAAAAATAAGGGGCAACCGCTCAGATGGATGATAAGGTCGTTAGGTTCAAAAACACAATTAGAGGAGACGATACCCTCTAGTGTAGTAAAAAATATGTTTGGCGATGAAGGTTACAAAGCGTTTGTTGAAAGCTTTGAAAAAGTTGAATTAGAGCGAAGAAGAGAAAAAACGCGCGTCAATGCTAAAGTTAAACGAGACAAGAACGACGCTAAGTGAATTATTTACCACTTAGAGAGGCTATGCTCCAAAGAGAGTCGTCTGGTAATTACGGCGCTATTAACAGATTAGGTTATGCGGGGGGTTATCAGTTTGGTGCAGCAGCATTAGAAGATAGGGGTCTTCTGAGGGCGGGAAGCTCAAAGCTGGGAAATAAGGCCGCGATGAACGATCCAGCTAACTGGACGGGTAAAGGCGGCGCTACTAACCTAGAAACTTTTCTAGAAAACCATGACCTGCAAGACCAGCTGTTTGAAGAAAATGCGGATGCCAATCTACTCCACTTAAAAAGAATGGGCGCGGTTGATTCAAATACACCTCCTGAAGATGTGTTTGGCTATGTAGCAGCATCTCATTTGTTGGGGGCAACAGGTGCTAGCAATTTAAACACAACTGATGCAAATGGGGTTTCAGGCCAAGACTATTTTCAGCTTGGTAGTTCTGCATATACTTCGGCTCAGTCAGATCCTGTACAAGATCCTGTACAAGCTCTCTTAGCGAGTACGACACCGTCGCAATCACAACCGCAATCACAACCGCAATCACAACCGCAATCACAAACACAAACTCCGTACACTTATACTCCAGCTCCAGCTCCAGCTCCAGCTCCAGCTCCAGCAACGGCTGAACCCCAGTCAGCGGAGCTACCTGAAGAGGAGAGAGTTCCTTATGACCGTCAAGAATACAGGACCGCTGGTTTCGACCCTGTATTAGCTCTTTATGGTTCGCAAGACGGGCGTACTCGGAATCAAACAAGGGAGTTGACTGAGGTTAAAGCGGAGCAACCGTCCCCCTACGGTGAAACGTTTACTCGTGGTGTAACTGCTGGTTTTGCAGGTATTAGTACTGACACTGAATATTTTAAAGGTATTTTCAATACCCTTGCTGGAGACGATGAAGCCGCAGCAATTAATATCGGTGCCGCCCAACGTAATGAAGAGCGTATTGCAGAGTCTATGGCAGGGCTTGAAAACTTTGAAGAATTTATAGATAACCCTACTTTAGAAGGTTTTGCTAATCAGCTGTTCAAGACTACGGGTCAGTTAGCCCCATATGCAGTCAGTACGTTTGGAACAGGTGGTACAGCTGCAGTCGCAGGGATGATTGGTAAAGGCGTGTTAACCGTTGCTAGTCGCCAAGTAGCAAAAAAAGTCATAAGGGAATCTATAGAGCGCAGCGTAAAAGGAGCAGGAACTCGAAGCGAGAAGGACTTAGCAGAACTTGCTTATAAATTAGCGCGCAGGAACTCACTTGGTAGGACAGCAAATGCTATTACACCTACCCGAGCAGCTCTTGTAGGCCAGTTCGGCGAAGAGTTTACCCTCCAGGCAGGCGCTAACTTTGGAGAGAACTTAAATATAGAGGGCATGTCGCAGCAAGAAGCGGCAATGCGCGCATTAACAGTGGCAGCACCCCAAGCCGTACTTGGTGTTACTGGTGAACGGATTATTCAGAACGCTATTTTTGGCAGTTTAGGGAAAATTGCAAAAGAGCGTGGTGCTGACGGCTCTATGCTATGGAGTCTTGGGAAAGAAATTACCAAAGCGACAGGCCGAGGCGCAGTTGGCGAGTCAGTAACAGAGGCTGGGCAAGAGGCTCTCCAGCTAGCTAATGTCATGCAAGCCGACTCAACTTACACCAAAGAAGATGCCCTTATGCGATTGGGCGAGTCTTTCTTTGCTGGGTTTCTAGGTGGTGGGGCAATGACTGCAGCGGGTCGAACCGCAACAGGCTCACTAGAGTTAACAGGAGAGGTATTTACTAAGGCTGGCAAGTTTATTGAACAGGCGCGAGAGCAACAGGTCGGCGCTAAGTTTGAGCAAGAGCAATATGGCGTAACCAACGATGGTCTTACAGCACCAGAACCCAAGGCTCACATTAATGGGCAGATCAGGTCACTGACAGACCCAAAGACTTCTCGAAACAGCATCTGGATGGCGGGTAACACGCCAGAGTATGGCGCATCTCCTGATAGCGTTAAGCGAGTAGAAATTGAAGGTAAGACATTTTACACAAAGTTTATTCCTGGCCGTGGCACCATTATTTCAAAAGACTTTGATGTGGCTGAAGCCGTTGCTAACGATGCAGCAAGTGATGCGTCTTTGCAGGTTGCGCTTGGCTATAGCAGCACTAAGCCAGTAGACGCAGATGTTGTTATTGAAGCGCGAGATGCAGAAGGTAATGTCGTATGGTCAGAAGCAACCAATGAAGCAGGAGTAGACGCTGCTATTGCGGCAGCTCAAAAGCAGGCTCCTGAAGGTGGGTCAATAGGACGACAGTCTGTAAAAGCTGCTCTTGAGGAGCGCGCAGCCTTGTTTGCAAAAGAGCAAGGCCCACAAGTTCGTAATATGGACGTAGAGGACGGCGACGTAACTAACGAAGAAGTCGTTGATTTATTTGCTACAGGCACAGAGGTGCAGGAAGCGGCATCCACTAACAACGTCGGTAGGCAAGAAAAATATAAAGCGCGAGATCCTTCTGTAAAATACGCTAAAACTGATGCGGCGCGGCAAGAGTTTGCCGAAGAGTTCTCTGACTTAGACATGGAGGAGCTAGGCAAGAGCATGGCTGATGAAATCAGCTTTGAGCCAGATAGCCCATTCGCTTCTATGCCAGACTCACTTATGGAGCAAGCGGTTCGGGCTAAGAGAGAAACAGGTAATACCTCTATTTACCCCCAGCGTAATAGCGATGGCACTTGGTCGCTCATGCAAACCGTCAGCCCTGAAGCTGATGTGTATAGCTTTGATTCTCGAACTGACACGCTGGTTGATCAAGAAACAGAAGATCAATTAGCGCTTGCCGAAAGACGGGCGAACACTCAGGCCCAAGAAGAGGGCGAGACTACTGTCCGAGAGCTGTTAGGCGAAGTCAAAGGTATTGGCCCAAAAATAATAGAGCGCGTTCGGAAAAACATGACGGTCACGCAGATGCTAGAAGCTGCGGCTTCCGATAATGCTGTTGAGCTTTTTAGCGCAATACCAGGAGTGGGTAAGAAAACCGCAGAGAGAATTGCAGCGGGCTTACAAAATGCTCCAAAACCAGCTCCTAAACCAGAAGCTAAAAGTGAAACACAAGCGATTACCTCAGTAGCTAGTTTCCTTCGAGGAGCGCTGGCGAAAGCCAAGAAGAGCCGTTATGCCCGCCAAAAACAAGTCGAAGGTAAGTGGGTAGACAAGACTAAAGACGAATTGGTAACCGTAAATGGTCAGGCAGTAAACCTAGTCGATCTTGTCAAAGATGGACAGCGGCTGTTTTCAATTGAAGAAACCCTAGATTTTACAGAGGGCGGCAATTTAACAGCGCAGCGCAATGGCGTTACACAAATATTGTCGGCGCTAATAGCAGAAGGGTTTGTAATTAGAATCGGCGGGTATGACATCCGGTCGAAACAGCTTAAAGAACTTAATGACCTCATTAATAGTATTAGTGATGAAGAAGCCGCGATAGCTAAGGCTGCTTTAGACTGGGATGTAGACCCAGATGATGCTCAATTAATGGGGCGGCTTGTAGAGTTAGAACGGACTCTTTATGAAAGTAATCAGCCAAAAGCAAAGGTAAATTCTCCGTTAGACCGGCTTAAAATACAACGAAAGGAATGGGCAAAAGCGTTCCAAGGCTATATGAACTATATAGATGGCCTACCCAAGGATGCAGATGGGAATCCTATTCTAGAAGCTGATCCCGCTTTCACAGAGCCAAAGAAGGGGCCGTTACTTGCACTGATGGACGTGGACGCAGGTTTTGAAGGCGGCAAGTTAATAACGTTAGGCAAGTTAATAAATACGACTCCGATTGACCCCACACCAAAAGACGCAAAGTACCAGCTAGTTAATGAAGATGGTTTTGTTGTTGTTGAGGGGACCAAGCAGGAAGTGCAAGAGGCACTAGAAGCATCTGGGCAGGCTTACGCTATTAACAAATTGACGTGGAATAACGTTACGAAAGAAATGGATAGCTCTCGTCTGACGGATGAAGAGTTCGCGGCAGAGCGTAATGTTGGATTTAACGAACGCACTGAGGACATAGGTGCCGACACACCAGTAGCTGACCAGTCAGAAAGCACGATGGATTCTATGCAGTATTCTGATAATACTGAAGATGGCTCTCCTGATTATACGTTTAACCCTGAAGAAGAGAACATAGGTACTTTAAAGCCGATTGGCTTACCAACTAAAACCCCTCTACAAAAAATAGCTGCTCGTGTAGTAGATGTCGCACGCCGCACACTAAATTTAAAGAAGCCAGTGTCCGTCATTTCAATACAAGAGTTGTTGGACAGCGCCAGCATAAGAAAGCTCTCTGACCTAGAGACAGAGTTGTCTTCACTCGGCAACGTGCTAGATGCTGATCCGCGTAAAGTAAAAATAAAAAAAGATATCGCTCGGTTAAGAAAAGAAATTAAAGCCAAGGAAGCCAAAGCAGCTGCTTATTTTGGTGATCCAAAAGTCGCGCAGTATGTGGTAGATGTGGCGAAGGAGCTGATAAGGACACCCAAAGGCGGCGGTCGGTATATTGGGTTTGGCGATGCTCACATAATTTTGATTGACCCGAATTCAGGGATGAACGCATTAGACACTGCAATGACTGTGGCTCACGAATTAGGTCACGCGCTGTTCACAGAGCAGCTTTCTTCTACGCTTCAGAACCCTGCATTGTATAACCGTTTGTTTAACGAGTTTCAGAAAGCCCGTGACGCGAAAGGCGCACCCGCAGCTTATAAAGGCAAACATGGTTTTGAAGAATGGTATGCGGATCAAACCGCAAATTGGGCGATAGGCGAATATACGAAAGATCGTAAAAAAGGTTTGGTCGGGGCGCACTTTAGAAAAATTGCCAAGGCTCTGATAAATTTCCATAAAGCATTTTCTGCGGAGATGAAGAAGCGTTTCGGCAAAGATGCGTATTCTCCAGAATTTGATTCGTACATGACGGAAGTACTGAGAAGGCGAGCTACTGGCAATTCTAATTCAGGCGCTCAAGCAGCGACTTTCCAAGAAAAAGTGATTGTTCGGAAGATGGCAGAAGCCCTTGAGAAAGAGGCTCCAGGTTTTGCTAATTCTGTTAAGAAGCAAGTTGCTAAGATGATCCGAAGCGATAACTTCACTCCAATATACAACTTCATGTTTACTGCTGATTCGCGTATGCGGAAAATCGCGAATGACAAGATGGCAGATATATTTTATACCCGCGCCCAAGACTCTAAGTCTAAAACAAAAGGTACGTTAGGGTTCCTCAAAGCCGCTGCCCTTGAGGGTAACGCTTGGTATAACAAGCTCGACGACATGATTGACGGCGATCTAAAGTCAAAAGAAGTTCAAGATAGCCTTGATGAAGCTTTTTCTAGTACACCAACACGCGATCTGACTGGCAATGCAAAAGCTGTAAGGCTGTGGCTAGAGAAGTTTTACGACGAATATATAGAGCCTTCAAATACAGACATCAAACGACAAGACAACTACACACCCATAGTTTTAAAGCTGTCGGAAATTGAGAGTGACCCGTCAGGGCTTGTTGACTTAATCATGGAGCAAGACCCAAAGGCAGATAGGAAAAAAATAGAATCTGCTGTCTCTAAGTTAGTCGCATATCAGCACGCTGTGATGGATGACAAGCCAATTGATATAAAAAAGGAAGACCCTGCAAGCAGTGTAGAAAAAGCGATTCGCCTAACAAAAGGAATAGATCCAGAGCTGTTGCGGGAGAAGGGGTATCTTGAAGACTCAGACGTTGCCCTTCTCCGTTATACCAACCACGTAATAAAGCGCGTTGAGTGGAACCGGCATACGAAAGATAACCAAGGTAATAGCATTTATGAGGAAGAGCTAAAGAAACTCGGAAAGCGCGACCAGGAAGAGATAAAGAAGATTGTCGATAAGTACCTTGGATATAACACTTCACCTCTGTCACCTATGTGGCGTGCAATAAATAGTTGGGGGTCTGTTCTTCAAATCTTTGCAATTCTACCTCTTGCTACGCTTGGTTCTTTGCCCGAGCTTGCTGGCCCAGTGATAGCGAGCAAGGAGTTCAGTAGTGTCATGGTTGGCATGAAGGAAATATTCAACACGATAAAGAATCGCGACGAAGCACGCCTTCTTGCTAGGGATCTTGGCGTTACGACTAGCCAATCTGTTGCAAACGCGATGATGTCTCAGTCAGAGCTGGAGTGGATGGATACTCAAGCTAGAAAACTAACTGACGGTTTCTTCAGGGTAATCTTGCTCGATACTTACACTAAGTTCACCCGAGAGTTTGCGTCAAACATGGGCGTTAGATTTCTGATGAAGCACTCTGACCCAAAGACTAGTGGCGCTTTTTCAACTCGGTACTTGCAAGAGCTGGGGGTTACAGCAGCTGAAGTAAAGGTTTGGTCTGATAGTGATCAAGATTTTACTACTCCTGAAGGGAGAAAAGTTAGAGAAGGGCTACAACGGTTTGTAGAGTCAGGGACGCTTCGCCCGAATGCTGCTGAGCGCCCTCTATGGGCATCCGATCCTCATTATGCTTTGTTCTGGCAGCTAAAAGGGTTCTTCTATAGTTACGGCAAGGTCATGTTGGCGGGTTCTAAGAGAGAAGCAGCCGCTCGGCTAGAAGGCGTGTCGTCTAAGGACGCGAATACATATGCTGCTATGGCTGGGGCTGGAGGCGTATTCGCTCTTATGGGTATTGCTACGATGCCGCTCGCGATGTTGGGTATGGAGCTACGAGAGTACGCTAAGTTTGGGTTAGCTTGGGCAATTCCTGGGATTGATCATGAAGCTAAGAACTACTTCCGTACAGATGACCTCACTTGGCCTCAATACGCTAGCGCAGCTTTTTCTCGTTCCTATGCAGCTGGTCCTGTAACTATTGCATCTCAGGCTATGCAGGCAGCTGACTGGGGACGAGGCGTGACAGGAGCAGCAGCTGTTGTACTGGGACCAACCGCAGAAACACTTGAACGAATGACTACAGATGGGGTTCGCAGCGTCGTAGAACATAGAATGTTGCCAACGGGGCTGCTGTGATGAGCGACAACGATATAGGCCGCAGGTTTGACCGTCTCGAAGACAAGATTGACCGCCTGACCGAAGTACTTACTTCTATCGCTGTTGTAGAAGAGCAGATCAATGGTCAAAACGCTCGACTCAAAAGGCACGAATTCCGTCTTGATGAGAATGAAAAAAAAATTGAGGAGGTTTCGGAAACACTCGCGACTAACTCACAAGTGATAAAAGTCGGGCAAGCGATTGTCGCGTCAATCTGGGCCGCAATGTTGGGCACTGTTTTGTATTTTTTTGGGGGTTCCTGATGTTTAAGTATTTCAAGTTAGATGAGTTTGATTGTCAGGAGACTGGCGATAACGAGATTTCAGAAGATTTTGTCCACGAACTAGACAAGTTACGTGAAGCTTGTGGTTTTTCATTTCGAATCACCTCTGGCTATCGGTCAAAAGAACACAGTATTGAAAAACGGAAAACATCTCCAGGCACTCATGCTCAAGGAATTGCTGCTGACATAGCAGTAAGCGGCGGTGCTCAGAGAATGCTATTAGTTCAAAAAGCCTTAGAGCTTGGGTTTACGGGGGTTGGTGTAGCAAAGACCTTTATTCACGTTGATATAAGAGAAACAACTCCCGTACTTTGGTGCTATTAAAGGCTGGATAAATAATATCTGGACTAATATAATTGATTAATCTATAGGTAGACGAAATGGCGTATTCAGATACTCTGAACTTAGTCACGGGCGACACTTTGCCTGAACTGACTTTTACATTAAAGAACAGCCACACAGCTGCTTCGGGGATGACGCTCGACCCAAATAATAGTGCTACATGGGCACCCATAAACGTTACGGGAGGCTCAGTTAAATTCCGATTGCGGGAGCTGGGTAGCACGACTGTCAAGAGCACTTTGAGCTGCACGATCACTAATGCTGCCCAAGGCCAAGTAACCACTAACTTTCCTACTGGCACGCTGGATACTGCTGGCACGTTTGAGGGTGAGATAGAGATCACTTTCGGTAGTGGCGGCATACAAACGGTTCACGATCTAGTCAAGCTAAAAGTCAGGAGTGATTTCGACTAATGGCTAAGAAGGCTGACGTAACTTATGTAAACGTAAAGGCAGCTGTCGCGTACCAGTTTGCGCGCGGCAAGATTACGTGGACGGAGTTAAAAGCTACAAGCGTGAGTCTTAATTATTACTCACTGAACCAGTATTTTGATGACGCAGTTAGTTTTTCAGATGTCTCTGATTTTAATTTATCGAAGATCGCAGACCCTGACAGCCTAACACTCAGCGATAGCCAGCAACTGAGTTTACAAAAGCAGCTTATTGAAACGCTGTCGGTAAGCGACAACGTTGACATTGTACTTACTGTCTTTAGGAATTTCTCAGACTCTACGGCTATTTCAGATGTCGCAGTACTTACTGTAGAGAAAGGGTTTACCGAAACGGTAACAGTGTCAGAGCTGTTAACGATGAACTTGGCGGTGGCTAAAGCAGACGCAATACCAATTACAGATGCGTTTAGTTTCTTTGTAGATACACCGTATGCAGACGCTGTAAGTGTCAACGACTCATTCGGAAGGACTGTTAGTTATGTTCGTTCATTTACGGACGCATTTAGCTTAGATGACACTGAAACACATATAAACGGGGCTGCAATAAACAAGACAAATGTCTTTGGATTTACTGACGTAAACACTTTTTCCCTACAGAAAAACGTCGCTGACTCTGTCGCTTTATCTGAGTCTTTTAGTCACACGCTCGCTCGACACAATCACTCTGTGCTGAATACATCAGCATTTAACACCTTCGCACTTAACTCTTAAATGAGAGGAATACACCATGTTTGAATCATCCTTAACGTTAACAGGACACCTCTCTGTTGAGCTGAATGGGGAGGTAGTTCAAGAAATACCTAATCTAGTAGTTACAACAGGTAAAGGTTATGTAGCTAGTCGCATGAAAGATGCCACAGCGACCGCAATGAGCCATATGGCCGTTGGAACAGGAAGCACTGCTGCCGCTGCGGGCGACACAGCCCTTGGAACAGAAGCAGCACGCGTTGCATTAACCTCAACTACAGTTTCAACAAACACTGTAACTTATGTCGCCACTTTTCCGGCAGGCACGGGCACGGCTTCTCTTACAGAAAGCGGAATCTTAAACGGGAGCAGCGGCGGCACACTTTTGTGTAGAACTGTTTTTGCCACCGTTTCAAAAGGCTCTTCGGACGTAATGACGATAACTTGGACGATAACCGCTAGCTAAGGGGCTATTAATGGGCATTAAGTTCGCCAACAATTTTCAGACAACCATAAGCGGCGCTATTAATAGTAGCGTCACGACAATCCCAATTACTAGCGCCACAGGTTTCCCAACGTTAGGTGCTACTGACTATGCGTTCTGCACCTTGCAGAAGGAGGGACCAGTCGTTATGGAAATTGTGAAAGTTACTGCAATTTCTGGGACGAACTTAACTGTTGTTCGCGGGCAAGACGGAACGTCAGCAACTTCATTTGCATCCGGTGATGCGTTCGAGCTTAGAGTTACAGCGGGCGGGGTAAACGAAGTTGTAGCTACCGCTGCAAGCGCAGCTTCTGTTGATACAGCGACCGCCTTAGCGATAGCTTTAGGCTGATAGGAAAATAAAATGGCTAATACATTTAAAAACGCATTCGCGGCAAACGTAAATCACTCAGCATACGTTGATTTATATACTGCGCCGTCGGCAACAACGACTGTGATTCTGGGACTTGCGATTTGTAACAAACTGGGAAGCTCAGTTGATGTAACAGTGCAGTTGCAAGACACCTCTGCGTCTAACGCTGACTTCCAAGTTCTAGATACTGTAAGTGTTCCAGGTCGAACAACATTGGAAGTGCTGAGTGGTCAGAAATACATTTTGGAAACAACTGATGTCTTGCGAGTCAAATCGGGAACGGCTTCGGCGATTGATGTCACGCTTGGTCTGATGGAGATCACCTAATGGCTCTCACGAAATTAGCGGCAAGAGCATTAAGCAGTGATGTCGATACAAACGCCACACACACAGGTGATGTGACGGGGGCTACAGCCTTAACGATAGCGAATGATGCTGTTGATATTCCGATGCTGTCAGCAACCGGCACTGCTTCGTCTACAACTTTTTTAAGAGGCGACAATGCGTGGGTTGCAGTAGGCGGCGCTTATAACGATTTTTTAATTAAGACGGCTGACTTTACTTGTTCGGCAAAAGATCAAATTGTTTGCAACCATGCGAGCACTGCTTTCACAATTACTTTGCCAGCATCTCCGTCTCCGACTCAATCGGTAATTATTGCGAATGCTGGCGCTGCACTAGTCACAGTGGGGCGAAATGGATCAAACATTAACTCTGCCGCCGAAGATGGCACGTTGCCACAAGGCAACAGCGTTCAGTTAGTTTATGTCGATTCCACCATTGGCTGGTTCGCGATTTAGGGGAAATATATGGCAGTTTTAGGAGCAAGTGGCGGGGGCGGAGCATTACCTCAAATTACAATCAGTAGGTCTCAGACGTGGATTGCTCCACAAGCAGGCAACATAGCCATTCATGTTATTGGTGGAGGTGGATCTGGCTCCCTTTCTTTATACACCGGAGCAGCATTTTATAATACTGCTGGAGCCGGTGCAGGATACTGCAAAAAGAATAGCTTGGCGGTATCTGCTGGAGATAGTTTTACCATCGTTGTTGGCGGTGGCGGCGGTTCTCGAAACGGGCCAGATACCTATTCAGCAAATCACCAATACGGTGCTACTGGTGGAAATAGTACTGTGGCAGGACCAGGACTTTCTGCGACTCTGACTGCTAATGGAGGGCAAGCTGGCTTTAAAGGTGACTCGCCTTATTACAATCAAGCTTCCACTGGCGGAACTGCTAGTGGCGGCGATGTAAATAATCAAGGAGGCGGTGGTCGAATGGGTGGTGGTGGTGCAGTAGGAATATACGGCACTGGTGTAGCTGGAAATAATTTTCGAAGTAACGGCACAGGAGCAACGTGTTTAGGTGGCACTAGTGAC
>Ga0307994_1000598_pt1 | contig 24995 bp, 23 predicted proteins | sample EllFjometagen261_FD_203171 | JGI IMG/M metagenome (GOLD analysis project Ga0307994, IMG submission 203171) | Marine microbial communities from Ellis Fjord, Antarctic Ocean - #261 | ecosystem: Environmental > Aquatic > Marine > Unclassified | place: Southern Ocean | collected 2014-11-02 | reverse complement strand
GGTCGCGGTCCATAGGTCGACGTGTGCAGACCTGTCGGTTGTGGTGGACGTAGGTGCGGACGTCCGATAGCCTCGCCTCAATAACAATCATTATCGGACGTCTGGGCTGATGGCTCCGGACCACACCAGACGAGAAGACTTCCCATGACTGATTTCAACCCATCACTTAACGAGGACCAACTCACGATCCAGAAATGGGTCCATGACTTTGCCGAGGACGTCATGCGGCCTGTGGCCGCAGAGTGGGACGAGAGGGAAGAGTTCCCGTGGCCCGTCGTTGAAGAGGCGGCACAAATCGGCCTGTACGGCTGGGAGTTCCTGGCCAACGCCATGTTCAACGATCCCACTGGCTTGACCGTGCCGGTGGCAATCGAAGAGATGTTCTGGGGCGACGCCGGTCTTGGTATGGCCATCATGGGATCCGGTCTGGCCGCAGCCGGTATTGCTTCATCGGGATCACAAGAGCAGGTCATGGAATGGATCCCGCAGTGCTACGGCACACCGGACAAGGTGCAGCTCGGAGCGTTCGCGGCGAGCGAGCCAGACGCTGGTTCCGACGTCGGTGGCTACCGCACCTCGGCCAAGTACGACGAAGCCACCGATGAGTGGATTCTGAACGGGACCAAGGCGTGGATCACCAATGGCGGCATCGCTGACATCCACGTGGTCGTCGCTGTTGTCGCCCCTGAGCTGAAGACCAAGGGTCACGCCAGCTTCGTGGTACCTCCCGGTAGCAAGGGCTTGAGCATGGGTCAGAAGTACAAGAAGCACGGCATCCGTGCCAGTCACACCGCCGAGGTTGTGCTCGACGATGTTCGGGTTCCCGGCCGCTGCCTGCTCGGCGGCAAAGAGAAGCTCGACGAGCGTCTCGCTCGTGTCCGCCGTGGCGAAAGGGGCAACTCGCAAGCCGCCATGCAGACGTTTGAAGCGACCCGCCCGACCGTTGGTGCCCAAGCGATCGGCGTTGCTCGCGCCGCGTATGAGTACTCACTCGACTACGCGAAAGAGCGCGAAGCCTTTGGTCGCAAGATCATCATGAACCAATCGATCGCCTTCATGCTGGCCGACATGGCGACCGAGATCGAAGCCAGCCGCCTGCTGATCTGGCGTGCCGCCTGGCTCGGGAAGAACAACGCCTTCGTAAATGCCGAAGGTTCTATGGCCAAGCTCAAGGCTGGCCGTGTCGCCACGCACGTCACCGAACGTGCCATCCAGATTCTGGGCGGCTATGGCTACACCCGCGAGTACCCCGTCGAGCGCTGGCACCGCGACGCCAAGATCCACGACATCTTCGAAGGCACCGAGCAGATTCAGCAGCTGGTTATTTCTCGCGCTATCTCTGGTCTTCGCATCGAGTGATCTGACCTGTTCGCCGGCGTCGAAGGTCGCTGGACTCTCGTCTTCGTTCATCGGGACCACCGCTTGTTTTATGACCCTGCTATCGCTGACGGCCAGCTCTCTGGTGTATCTGCCACCTGTGGGGCTGCCTTTTGGTACTCGTTGACGAGTCCCTCGCACTTGGTGCTGTCTTGAATGGGCTGGCCGGGTCCCCGCTCTGGCTGTTGCCAGTGGCTTGTCGCATCTGTGTGTATTATTCGCGTGTTGTGTGATGGGACGTTCAGGCTTCACACAGTTCAGAAGGTCGTAGCAATCAGCGAGCGAAATGGGGACCGGGTTGTGGAGAGTTTGGCGAATCCGCCGGGTGGGTATCGATACCTGTCAGGCATTCCGCCGTATTCGGCTGGTGTTCGCGCCGACGACGACCACGTGATCATGCGGAGCACCGTCTCCGAGCGGACGCCATGGCGCGACGGTTTTTCGCTCATCGACGCGGTGCTTGCCGAGGCTGGCCGTCCCTCGCAGGCGCTCTGTGCGATCGAATTGCGCTGCCCGCGTGCTCATTCCTTTGACGGTTTCGGTTCATTCAACGACGATTACCGACAAGCGCTGGATCAGCGGGGCATTCTCCTAGACCGTGGGATCAACCCGGTGGCTCGTACGAACGTGGCACCGGCGATGCCCGGTCTTGAGGCGGCGTTGGACACCGAGCTGTATGCGTTCTCGTTCACGGTGCCTCGAAGCTCGGCTCCAACCGGGGCTGCAGCTCGCCCATCGTTCGTCATCGCTGGGGCTGGCGACTTATGTGACCAGTCCGATCTTCGCCCCGAGGCAATCGTGGGCGGTGGCCAGGATTGGCAGGCCTCCGGCGAGAATCGGGCGAGAGCGGTGCTCGACGAGATGGAGGCCCGATTGCAGGCGCTCGACGTCAGCTGGGGTGAAACTGATGCGGTCGTGACCTACTCGGTGGAGCGGATCGGTGCCGTCATCGAGTCAACGGTGCTTCCCCGCCTCGGCTCAGCAAAGCAACGCGGGGTCCAATGGATCCACGCCCGACCTCCGATCGAGGGTCTCCGTTTCGAGATGGACACCCGCGGCGGCACAATCGAACAGCGTCGCTGATTGGCCACAAGCTGGCCGTCGCTCAGCGCTCGGGCCGCAATGCCGATCAGCTCCATGCCGATCAGCTCCATGTTGATCAGCTCAGGCGAGATCGACAGCGCGGCGAGATCAACAGCTCGGTGGGTGAATGGCTCGGCGGGTGAATAGCTCGGTGGACGAATGGCTTGGAGTCACGATCACGGCATTAAACGACCGGCATTAGCACGTTCGCCAGAATTAGATCCCGAATGTCACTCGGTGCGGTGTCTGCGCTTTCACCCTGCTGGCTGGTGCCTGTGGAGGGAGTAACGCCGGAACTTCAAACGAAGTTGCTGCTCAAGGAGGCACTACGGAACCCGCAACAGCGGCGGCTCCAGCAACGAGCTCGGAGCCACCCGAAACCACCGAATCGCCTCTCGCCGATCTGCTCGGTATCCCGTTCAATGACAGTGACGCAGCCGAGCAATATTTCAATGATTTACAACGCCAGGCCGAGATCAAGATCGCCGAATGCATGTTGACGCAGGGATTTGAATACCAGGTTGTTGACTACAGCCAGATCAGTGGTTTCGACAGCAAGGTCGACTTCGAGTCTCGCGAGTTTGCGGCAGAATATGGCTTTGGCATTGCATCGAACCCGTTCGAAGAATCGTTCGAAGCCGTGAAGTCCTTCACCGATCCCAACCAGGAATATGTCGAAAACCTGACCGAAGGCGAACGAGACGCCTACCAGACTGCGCTCAGCGGTGGACTTCCCGACTTGAGTTCCGACGACGCCCGGGGGTCCAAACCAAGTGGCTGTCAAGGCAACGCCTTCGAAGAGGTCTTTGCTTTCGGCGAGGTCTTCGAGCAGTTTGGTGATCAATTCGAAGAGATCGAACAGGCCTTCGAAGCCGACCCGCGCATTGTCGGAGCAACCACAGGATGGAGCTCATGTATGGGCGAGGCCGGCCATAGCTACAGCGATAAAGAGAGTGCCGAGAGCGATGTGCGGCGACGTTATGAGTCGATTGTTCGTAGCCCCGACGCCTTTGCCGACGGCGGTGATGCCAAGAGCGGCTCCGTCGTGTTTGAGGATGGCGCCGACGTCGAAGAGTTCGTCTTCGGACCCCAGACGCTAAACCTCGAATTCCAAGCGCAGGTCGATGCGTTGGCTGTCGAAGAACGAGTTATCGCGCTAACTAGCTGGGATTGCAACGAACCGCTTCGAGCGATCGAAGACGATGTGCGAGTCGAATACGAACAGCGCTTCGTCGACCAAAACGGCGCCGCCATCGGAGAAGCACTCGACGAATAGACGCTGCGTGAGCACCATCGACTAGCGGCGGGCGCCTTGGTGCTCATCAAAGGTCTTGTCCCTGATGAACGTTAGTAGGCGGCGAGGGCGTCGGCGAGTTGGGTGCGGTAGCGCTCGACGTTGCCGAGCTTGATCTCATCGAAGCCACGCACCATGTCGTAGAGACCAGCGATCGTCGCGGCTTGCTCGTAGTTGTCGGCGTTGAGCTTGGCCACGAGAGTGGTGAGCAGACCGCGGTAGTCGTCGATCAGTTGACGCTCGACACGGCGTTCTTCGGTGCGCCCAAACGGGTCAAGCGCCTTGCCTCGTATGCCCTTGGTGCGCTTGAGGCTTGCGAACATGGCCCGGCCTGCCACCTCGGGGATGGCGATCTTCTTGTCGTAGCCAGCAGACTTGAGCATCGGTGGCTTGAGCTGATAACTGACCTTGGCGTTGGGCCCGAAGCGGGCTTTGGCCTGGCCAACAATGTCGGACTTGAGCGCCAAACGGGCGACCTCATACTCGTCCTTGTAGGCCATGGCCTTGTACAACATGCGGGCTGCAACCTGGCTGAGGTCGCTGCGATCATTGCCGAGCGACTGTTCGACAGCTCGCACGGCGGCAATGTCATCGGTGAACTGCTGGGCGTACTTGACGTTCTGGAAGTCGGCCAGTTCGGGAAGCCGGTATGAGAGGATCTCTTGGAGTTCAGCGCCTCCACCGATCTGGTCAGCCATGCGGGCGAGCTTCCCCGTGAGTGGCGCCGGGCCGGCTTCGTCGGTGTCGACGACATCTTCGAGATCAGCTAGCAGCTGAGGTTCGGCGGCAAGTCGGCGTCCCAGTCGGAACGCTTCCAAGTTGGCCTGCACAGCAACACCGTTGAGTTCGATGGCTCGTTCGATGCTCGCCGACGAAACCGGCAACAGCCCTCGTTGGTAAGCCAGGCCGACAACAACGACGTTGGCCGCTGGTTGGCTGCCGAAGACTCGCTGGGCGATACCGGCGGCGTCGATCCACACGTTCTCGCTGGCTCGGGTTGCGCCATCGATAGCGGAGCGGAATCGGTCGAGCTCGGGGAAGCGGTCAGAACCGCGACCCGAAACCATGGAACCGGTCGGTACCAGTGTGGTGCTGACGACAGCTCGCGTCCGTTCAGGATCAGCCCGGCTGATGTTCTTGGTTGCCGAGACGAGATCGAAGATCAGCATGGCGTCGGCACCACCGTCGACGATCCGGTTCGAAGCAGTGATGTCTGCGTTCTCATCGGTGCTGGTGATGCGAAGATTCGAAACGACGGTTCCGCCCTTCTGGGCTAGGCCGGTCTGGTCGAGGCCGTTGGCGAACTTGCCGTCGAGTAGTGCCGCGGTAGAGATGATCTGGTTGACAGTCACCACGCCGGTGCCGCCAATGCCGATAAGCAAGACGTTGCCGTCGACAGGCACGGTTGGGTCGGCGGGTAGGTCGCCGGCTGGCACGCCAGCTAGGTCCTTGCTTGGCCGGAAGTCGGGGTCGATCTCGACCGTCACGAATGCCGGGCAATTGCCACCCAGGCAGGTCAGGTCAAAGTTGCATGACTCTTGGTGAATCTGCGTCTTGCGGCCAAACGGTGTCTGCACCGGGTGCACCGAAGCGCAGTTCGAGACCTCGCCGCAATGACCGCAGCCTTCGCAGATGTCCTCGTTGATCATGACCCGAGTCGTTGGCGTTTCGATTGTGCCGCGCTTGCGGCCTCGGCGAAGCTCAGCCGCACACGCCTGGTCATAGATCAGCACGGTGACGCCTTCGACGTCGCGTAGTTCGCGCTGCACCGCATCGAGTTCGTCGCGGTGTTCGACCCGAGCGTTCGCTGCGAACCGTGCGCCCTTTGGGTACTTGTCGACATCGTCGGCAACCACCACGATCTGGGTGACACCTTCGGCTGCGAGTGACTGGGTCAGATCAGGCACCGCAAGTGCGCCCGCGGCGTCCTGGCCACCGGTCATGGCGACCGTGCCGTTGTACAAGATCTTGTAGGTCACGGTCGTGCCAGCCGAGACGGCCTGGCGAATGGCCAACGAACCCGAGTGGGCGAGCGTGCCATCACCCAAGTTCTGGAAGCGATGGGTCTCATCCAGAAATGGCGCCATCCCAACCCACTGCACACCTTCGCCGCCCATATGGGTGATGCCGAAGTTCTCGCGTTCCATGCCAAGGGCCATGCCGTGGCAACCAATACCGCCGCCGGACATAGAGCCGTCGGGTGTCATGGTCGAGCGGTTGTGAGGGCAACCGGAACAGAAGTACGCAGCGCGATCGGGTAGAGCGTCGGCCTCGGCCGCGACCGATACGGGGATCATGGTGCGTTGCTTTACGAAATGTTCGGCAGCGATGACACGCTGCAAACGGGCCTTGACCGGTGCGGCCAAGTCTTCGGCGAGCAGACCACCGAAGTCGGCAATCATGGTGCGGCCCTCATCGTCCTTCTTGCCGAGAACCCGAGGTGCGTCAGTCCGCCCGTACAGGATGTCGCGGATCTGTGATTCGATGAATGAGCGTTTTTCTTCGATCACGATGATCTCTTCGAGTCCGTCGGCGAAACCGGTTAGGCCGTTCGGCTCGAGCGGCCAGATCATGGTGGGCTTGTACAACCGAATGCCCACTTCGTCCAGGTCTGCATCAGTGGCGAAGCCCATCTTGGTGAGTGCATCGCGGAGTTCTCCGTACACCGGCCCAGCAGCCACAATCCCGATGCGGGCGTCGCCGGTTGCACCAAAGGTCTTGTCCAACCCATTCGCCGCAACAAACGCCTTGGCTGCTTCGAGGCGAGGACCAAACATTTCCCGCTCGGCACCCATTGAATGTGGTGCGATCAGCGTGACTCGCTGGGTGTAGGTGAACGGGGCGCCGTCGACTTCGAACTCGGGCACGACGACGGAAATGCGGTTGGCATCGGTCGTCACCGTTGCATAGGCATCAGCGACATTGCTGTGGATCTTGAAGCCGACCCAGGAACCACAAAAGCGAGATAGTTCATAGCCGTAGCGGCCCATGTCGAGGACCTCTTGCACACTGGCGGGATACAGCGTGGGCATGGCCAGATCGGCTAGCGCCCATTCTGATGCCGAGGCAATGGTCGATGATTTGCAGAACGGGTCGTCGCCAGCGACAGCAAGGACACCGCCGTTGGGATGTACCCCAGTCGAGTTGGCATGGCGAAGCGCGTCACCGCTGCGGTCGACACCCGGTCCCTTGCCGTACCACATGCCAATCACGCCATCGAAGCGGCTGGTGTCTTCGAGGGGCGCTTGTTGGCTTCCCCATACGGCGGTTGCGCCCAGGTCTTCGTTCACACCGCTAATGAATTCGATGTTGTGTTTCTGCAGGATCGCAGAGTCAGCTTCGTAGGCATGATCCATGCCGCCAACGGGTGAACCGCGGTAGCCCGAGATCAGCCCAGCGGTACGCAGACCAGCAGCCGCGTCGGCGCGGTTCTGATCCAGCAGCACGCGCATCAGCGCTTGGATTCCCGACAGAGCGACCGTGCCGGTCATCGATTCCATACGGTCAGTCAGGTTGTAGTCAATCGCAGTCACAAGTCGATCTTATGTTCTGTGTCGCTGCTGGGCGAATAGACGTCCTTCGCAGGACGGCGTAGAGAGCGAACTTGGCAAGAACAGCGAGCACCCCACAAGATGGCTAGATGACACCGGCTGAGCGCATCAACACATATTTCATGGCTTGCGGCGAAGGCACCGCAGCCGACATTGCATCCCATTTCACCGAACAGGCGGTGATCTTTGACACCAACGTTCGGCCGATCGGCGGTGCCCAACAGATCGGTGAAATGTGGGTGATCGTCCGCCAGCGTTGGGGTGGCGCTCGATGGTCCGTGGACTCGGTGATCGAGGGTGAGGCAACGGCGGCAATCGAGTGGTCCATGACAGGAACCGATCCGACAACCCAGCGGCAATTTACCTTTCGAGGGTCCGAGCATTATCGCTTCGCCGGTTCGCTGATCGACGAGATCCGCCAATACTGGACGTTCGATGCAGAGGCTCTCGACACCGGCCTGGTCGGCTTCAGCTATCTAGTTCCTGACGCTGTGGATACGAACGGCTGACCTGTTACACACGCTACATGGAACAACTTGCAGGCAAGACTGCTGTAATCACCGGCGGTGCAAGTGGCATTGGTCTGGCCATGGCCCACCGATTTGGGGCCGAGGGTATGAACCTGATGCTGGCCGACATCGAAGTTGCACCGCTCGCTGCGGCCGTCGAGGCGCTGCGAGCCAACGGCTATGAAGTCGACTCGTTCGAATTTGATGTGCGTGAGCTCGATCAGGTGAAAGCGCTCGAAGCTGGCACCCGCGAGCGGTTCGGCAACATCCATGTGTTGTGCAACAACGCTGGCGTGGGTGCCGGTGGTCAAGTCGCGGGGCTCGACGATATCGAGCGCTGGCGATGGACGATCGACATCAACCTGTGGGGCGTCATCTATGGGTGTAAGACCTTTTTGCCGGGCATGATCGCGCAGGGTGAACCCGCCCACATCGTGAACACAGCGTCTATGGCTGGTCATCTGGCTAACGCCTTTATGGGTGCCTACAACGTGTCGAAGTACGGCGTTGTTGCGCTGTCCGAGACATTGTCCCGCGAGATGCAGGTCGCAGGAAACAACGTTGGGGTGTCGGTATTGTGCCCCGCGTTTGTGCAGACGGGTATTGCCGATAGCGGTCGCAACCTTCCGGCAGAGCTGCACGAAGAGCCGACCGAAGAAGGCGAAGCCATGAAGCAGATCATGGACGCTCTGGTCGCCGGTGGCATCGAAACCGAGGTGGTCGCCGATGCAGTGTGTGATGCCGTTATCAACGATGACTTCTGGATCCTGACTCACGACGACATCAAGCCAGCGATCACGAGTCGAGCCAACGACATCATTTCGAACGTAAATCCTGTGCCCTACATGGGCGGCTAAAAACCCAACACTCAACCAAAAACTAATTTCTCTGACCCGAGAGGTTGAATAATTCAACCTACGGGGTCAGAAATTCTTGGTGGAGGCCTACCAGCGGTTGAATCGGAGTGACGCGCCGAGGGCTGCCAACAGCAGGGCTAGTCCTGCGGTGGTGAACCACACGCTGATCTCGACTTCGTCTTGCTGCAGCTGGATGTCGGTGGGCAGGTTTAAGAAGACGTCTACGAGCTGGTCGGCATCTTCGGCACGGAAGTATGCGCCGCCGGTTATCTCGGCGATTGCAGACAGCGTTGGCTCGTCGATGACCAGTACCTGTGGTGGCGTGCCGTTGATCTTGCCGCCGCGACCTCCACCTCCGCCGAAGCTGCCTGTGATGCCGCCGAAGCTGTCACCGCCATAACCATCACTACCGAACTCGCCGTTGCCGAACGCGTCGGCGCCGATCTGGGTACCACCACAGATCATCTCGGTCGGCTGGTCGGTCCCGAAGCCAATTGTGTAGACGCGAACCCGTCGATCGGCCGCAGCCTGCGCCGCTTCGAGCGGATCTGGGCCACGGGAGCTCGCTCCATCGGTCAACAAGACGATGATGTCGGATGCAAATTCACCGGACTGTCCTAGCGGCGATGGTTCAACGGCTTCGCCCGCTGGTGCCACGTCTGGGTTGACCTCGGCAATGGCATCGAGAGACTTGAGCTGGGCGCTGCCCAGCGCGGTGCCGAACGCGGTGCGGAAGTCCTCGACTGCGTCTAACAGCACCTGGGTATCGCCGGTCGGGGGTACCACCAGTCGTGCTGTCCCTGCGAACGCGACGATGCCGATCTGGGCGCCGCCCGCTTGTTCAGCGATAAATGCGCGGGCTGCGTCCTGAGCAACGGCAAGCCGGTTGGGTTCGACATCGACCGCACACATCGATCGCGAGATATCGAGAGCCAGGATGATCGACGTCTCGTTCTGGCCAACGTCTCGCACGGCATGGGGTCGGGCCGCTCCGATCGCCAGGCTCGTCAACGACAGCAAGATCAACACAAAGGGGAGAAGGCGTCGCCATGTCGATGTCGAGGGCATGGCTTCTCGAATGAGCGACAAGCTCGAATACTGCACCGCGTATTTGCGCTTGCGGCGCAGCCAGAACCAGTAACCAACTGCGAGCGCTGGCGCAACAGCCAACAGCGCCAAGGCATAGGGCCAAACGAAGCGCATCAGACTCGACCGAACCAGTGGACCGATAGCGCCGTGGCGAGCGTGATGAGGGCCATAGCCGCCATCGCAAGTAATGCGGTGACCTCGATGCGTTCGCCCTGGCGCTCGAACCGTCGGTCGATCTCGTCGAAGATGCCCTGCAGATCTGGGTCGTCGACCGCCAAGAAGTGCTGGCCGCCCGTGGCGTCCGCGATAGCGGCAAGCATGGTTTCGTCTAGAGCGGTGGCAATGCTGAATCCGTCTAGCGCAACGACGGCTCCTCGTTGTGTCCCGACGCCGACCGTGTACACGGGCACCCCTGCGTTGGCGGCCAGGCGGGCGATGGCTAGAGGGTCGGCGCCGCCGATGTCTTCGCCATCACTGAACACGATGATGGCCGCGTTCGAGAACGTGCCAATGTCGAGTGCGGAAATGTCGGCCGCGATCGCTTCTGGGTCGAGTTCGATGGGCTCGTCGGCGATGGCAGCCAGTGATGCGAAGATGCCTTCGCCAATCGAGGTTCCGCCATCGGCGCTGAGCCGCTCGATGGCAGTCCGAATGTCGACCTGGTTCTTTGTCGGTGGTTGCACGATCAGCCCACCGCTGGTGAACGCCACTACGCCTATCTGCACCGAGCCTGGCTGGCGGTCGACGAACTTGAGCGCCCGCGCTTTCGCGACTGCCAAACGAGTCGGGGCGACGTCGGTGGCGAGCATCGAGTTTGAGGTATCGAATGCCAACATGACTTGGCCGGTGCGTACGGGCAGCGTGATGGTGGCCTCGGGTCGGGCCAGGCTCAGCAAGATTCCACTGAGGGCAACCAGGAAGATCACCGTGGGTACATGGCGTCGAGCCCCAAGGGTTCGGCCGCCGCTGAGAGTGGTCGGCGTGAAGGCCACAGGGCGCGTCGACCAATGTCGCCAAGCAACGACGGCATAGACGGCTATTGCGACCGGCACGATGAGCAGCGCCCACAACGCTTCAGGGCGCAGGAAGGTCACCGGCGGCCCTGCTTGCGTCGGGCGGCGATAGCGACGATGGAACGCACCAGGTCGTCGTCGGTCGAGATGGTGTGCAGGTCCATGCTGGCGCGGCGAGCACATTGTTCGATGTGCTCTTCCCGTCGCAGTGCTGCCGCGGCGAACCGTTCGCGAAGTCCTCGGTCGCTGGTGTCCACCATCAGCTGTTCGCCAGTCTCGGCATCTTGCATGACCATCAGGCCGACGTTTGGCAGGTCGATCTCGGCTGGGTCAAGGATGCGAAGAGCGATGACTTCGTGGCGGCGGGCCAACAACGCGAGGGGACGTTCCCAACCGTCTTCGGTTACGAAATCGCTGACGACAAAGATCAACGATCGCCTGCGGATACTTGCCAGGGCCGTATGGCCGAGGCGAGCCAAGTCGGTCGGTTCATTACTCGGGATTGGGGGAGTCAGCATGTGCTTTGCGAGCCGCAGGACCTGTTGGCGTCCGCTGCGGGGTTCGATCACCGACTGAACACGATTGTTCCAGAGGACGGCGCCAACCCTGTTGCCGCCCCGAGTCAGCAGCCGGGCTATCGCAACCGCGGTGTCGGTGAGCATCTGAGACTTGTTCGGATCGCCGCCAAACGCCATGGATGCCGAACGATCGAGCAGGAACCATGCAGTCAGGTCGCGATCTTCGATGTACTGGCGCACGAACGGTGTGTTCATGCGAGCGGTGACATTCCAGTCGATATGGCGGATGTCGTCCTGTGGCTGGTAGTCCCGCAGGTCGGTGAAGTCCAACCCTCCGCCGCGGAACAGCGAGCGATAATCGCCTTGCAGCAACCCATCGAGTCGGCGCATCACGGTGAAGTCGAGCCGGTCAAGCACCTGCTCAGGAGTGGGCGTGGCAGTGGTTTGCGAGGTCGTGGTTTTCGCCTTCAGCTGGGCTGGGGACAGAGCGGGCACGGGGACTAGCGGACCGGTTCCTGCATGGCGACTTCGGGTAGAGGGACCGCTTGCATGAGCTGGGTGATGAGATCGTCGGGTCCGACCGAATCGGCAAGTGCCTCGTAAGACAGCACGATCCGGTGCCGCAATACATCGGCTGCGATGTCGTGCACATCCTGGGGCAGCGCATACGAACGGCCTCGAAGGAAGGCGAGAGCTCGTCCGGCCAAGATCATGTTGATCGAGGCACGAGGGCTGGCGCCGTAGCTCATGTACTTGGCGAGCCCGTCCTGGCCAACGAGTGCAGGCTCGCGGGTGGCGGTGACGAGTCGCACCGCGTACTCCTTCAGCGAAGGATCAACGTAGACCCGGTCGGCTTCAGCTTGCAGTTCGCCGATTTGTTCGGTGCTGATCACCGTTTTGATTGTGTCGAGGGTTTTGGTCATCCTGTCGACGATTACAAACTCTTCTGTAGCTGAGGGATAACCAACGATGACCTTGAGCATGAACCGGTCAACCTGTGCTTCGGGAAGTGGGTAGGTGCCCTCGGATTCGATGGGGTTCTGGGTCGCCATCACCAGGAAGGGTGAGGGCACAGCATGGGTCTCGCGACCAATCGTTACTTGGCGTTCTTGCATGACCTCCAGTAGTGCACTCTGGACCTTGGCAGGGGCCCGGTTGATCTCGTCGGCCAGCAACAGGTTGGTGAAGACAGGCCCAAGCGACGTGTTGAACTCGCCTGTCTGTTGGTTGTAGATCCGGGTGCCGATCAGGTCAGCGGGTACCAAGTCAGGGGTGAATTGAATGCGTTGAAACTCGCCGCCGATTGCTGCACTCAAGCTCTTGATCGCCATCGTCTTCGCCAGGCCGGGCACACCTTCGACAAGTACATGACCGCGAGCCAACAAACCAATGATCAGCCGCTCAAGAAGTAAGTCTTGGCCAACGATCACCTTCTTTACCTCGAAGATGACCTGCTCCATGAGCTTGGCCGCTGCGGGGGACGGGCCCGGTTGCGTCGGTTCGGGACGGGAAGGCTGCTCGGTCATGGTGTCTGTCCTGGGATCATTCGTGTCCTATCGAGTGGTTATTGTGACGGTCCGTCGGCAGCGCCACTGGCAGCGAGATCGATGGGCACCGCGAATCCGATGCCGATGAAGAAGCCTTGACCGGCGGGGTCGGCCAACGCGGTGACGATGCCCACGACATGTCCATCGGCATTGAGTAGCGGCCCGCCTGAGCTTCCTTGATTGACGGCAGCGTCGAACTGAATCAGGTTCTCAAAGATCAGGCCTTCGTCGCCGGGGAATGGGATATCGCGGTTCAGCCCCGAAATGATTCCAGCGCTAATGGAGCCCGTTAACCCAAGCGGGTTACCAATGGCATAGATCGGATCACCGACCTGGAGCGTGCGAGGGTTGCCCAATACCGCTGGCTGAGCGGTGGCCGGTTTGTTGGCAACCGAAAGCACTGCGATATCGAGGACGGTCTCGTTCGTCACCAGTCTGGCTTGTGTGACGGTGCCGTCGGCGAACTGCACATCGATCTGATCGGCTCCGAACACGACATGATTGGACGTCAGGATCTGGCCAAGGTCGTTGATGATCACACCCGTACCAATGTTGGATTCGTCGTCGCCGCGAATCGCCCGAATCGCTACCAATGACGGTGACGCCCGTTCGTAGATCTCTGACGCCAACGGAGGGCCCGCCTGATCTGACAGGGCCTGGGCGATTGCAGCATCGACGTCGGCGGGGGTAAGTGCCGCTTCGTCAATGGGCCAAAAGACAACAGCTGCCAGGGCTAGCGCAAGGCCAGCTAATAAGCCAACCGTGGCGTAAAACCATCGATCGCCTGTCGCTGTCGACGGCTGGTATGGGCTCGCGGTGGTCTCGGTTGGCGCGCGGTGTTGTTCGTCCGGGCGTGGCAGATCGGGGTCGAACACCATGCGAGTCAAGCGCCGCGACCGGCGCGGGTGGCACCCCATCGGGCGATGTCGGCGCCGAGGTCGAGTGGGACGTTTGTCGGTGCGTCGTCGTCGACCAGCTCAAGGGGAACTTCCCACATGATCTCGAACTCGATGCCATCGGGATCCTGGCAGTACAAGCTGCGGCTGATGCCATGATTGTTCTCGCCAACCAACGCTCCCATATCGGCCAGGCGTTGTTTAGCTTGCACCAGTTCGGTGAGCGTTTCGACCTCCCAGGCAATGTGATAAAGGCCGATGTCACGCTGTTCGCCTTTGGGCCCTGCAGCCTTGAAGAGGCCAAGGTCGTGATCGGTCGCGGAATCGGGCGAGGACATGAAGACCGCATCGCCAGAGACAGTTTTGGTCTTGAGCCCCAGTGCCTGCTCGTAGAACCTTGCGCTGACTGTTGGGTCGCTCACCCACAACACAGCATGTCGCATTCCCGTAGTGGCCACTGACCGTCTCCAAGTCTTTGGTGAGGATTGTTCGTCCTAGCGATGATCCCATGGATCTGCAGTCTGCGAGTAGTAACCCGGCGATTCCGTAGATCGTTCCGCCAGATCTTCAATTCTTCAACAAATTGCGTAGCGCTCAGAGCGTCAGCCACACCTGGTGCTGGCTTTTCAGACTGCGGTGTTCGGCGTTTCCGCGGAGCTGTCCTATGTCTTCAATAACTGTCTTCATGAACGACAACCGCGACATGTGCCGCCAGATTGGTGACATGCAGCCCGAAGAACTCACCGAAGAGCTCCAGCACCTGATCGATTCCTAGTGCCGCGTCCGGTTGTCCCGGTTGTTCTGGAGGTCAGAGCGGTTGGGCGATGGCGACTTCGTCGGCGGGGCGCTCGTACTGAGGTGTGTCATGGCGTTCGCTGCGTTTGTCGCTGAGCTCGCGCGCCTTGGTCTTCCACTCGGTCGGCCACACATGGGGGAGAGGTGTGATCTGCCCTGGCGCAGTTGCTGTGTCGATCAGGCCGAGGGCGGCGGTGGCGATCTGGATCTGCTCTTGCAACTCGTTTGGCCGTCCCGCGGTATGACCGAGCGGGTAGTCAAGAAACGCGGCCCGCGGCGGGTTGGCGCTAGCGGTAATGACCCACGACGAGCTGAGCGAGGTGGTCGGGTAACCCAAGGACTCGAGATGGCGAGCGATCAGTCCAACTGACTGATGGCATACCGGTCAAACGGGCACCAACAGCACAACGTCTGGCTCCATGGCTGCGATCTCGTCGGCCAAGGCCGGCAGAAGGTCTTCCTTCAAGCGACGCTGTGAATAAATGCCACCCATGAAGGTCAACGCATGGGTGGTGAGAGAGCCAATAGTGCCGCTTTGCTCCATGCTGCGAAGTGCATCAAGTGGGAACACCACGTTGGGGTCGACCCGGGCACTTGTCATGTCATAGGCGAAGTGGCTCGTGCGTAAATCCTTGGTCGAGGCGCTCGTTGGAATGCGACGGTACGAGGTGTCGTCCTTGTGGTGAAACGCAACCTGGCCTTGGTGGTAGATGCCGCCTGAAGCAATGAGAGCGACCTTGGACTCGGCCAGCGGTTTCGTCGGGCGCACGAACGCCGATGGTTCTGGTTCGTGAGCCCACCGATAGCTGTCGTAGCCCAGCTGCGAGTAGCTATCACGAGTCTGCTGAATATGGTCAACGACGTCGAGTTCAGCTGGTGGGTCCATAGTCATACACCAACCTTAGGACCTGGGTAGGACGCATCCCAGACTCGGTTCGTTGCGCTTCTCTCGCGTTACGGCAAGTGGTGCCCGAGAGGGTCAACCTGTAACAGGATCAACCAAGGTGAGAGCTGCGGGCATGAATCTGGCATCGAGCGGGTTTCGAGCAGATGATCGAAGATCCCCGACACCGATGGATCGCTCTGCACATGGGTGTTGGTGCAGCAGCTCCGTTGTCCGCGGAGGACGCAGCTGCGCTGGTCGACATCATGACAGTGCGCAAGGCGAAGGCTGGCGAAGCACTGTTCTGTCGTAACGATGATCTGCACCAGGTCTTCGTTCTCGAATGCGGGTCTGTCGTGCTGGCGCGGCCGAACGTTAACCGCACATCGTTCCTCAATCTGCTTGCACCTGGCGACATTTTTGGCGACGTTGGCCAGCTGATCGGCCGTCCAGCACCCGTTGACGCCGTCGTTCTCGAAGACGCAACAGTGCTGGTTATGGAAGGCGAAGCGCTCATGGGACTGATGACGACGCGGCCCCGCGTCGCCATGCGTTGGATGGCATCGCTCGCAGCCCGTCTTGCTGTCGCCCAAGACCGGCTCGAAGAACTGCTCGCCGGCCCCCTCGACTATCAGCTTGCGTCGATGCTGATGCACCTTTGCGACGCCGAGGGTGGTGTCGCTGTCAGCCAGCAGACGATCGCCCATCTGTTGGGTTCGCGGCGGCCGAGCATTGCCCGCAGCCTGGCCAACCTGGAACGACGAGGTTTCATCCAGAAGCAGTACCGCCGCATCCAGGTACTCGACGCGCGAGGCCTGAAGGCATTGGTCTCTGCCTGAATAGCTGGTCAAAGGATTGGCGGCACCTGGCACACTTGGCTGATGCGAGTCGTCGAAGAAGCCTCTATCCGTGTGGTTGTGTCTGTCGCCGACGCCAGGAAGGCAGTCCACGATGCCTTCTGTGCACTGGCCGATGGCGCCGTTCTGGCACCTGACGAGATGGCAATGAAGCTAAGTCACGGGGGAGAACTGCATGTGAAGGGCGCCTACCTTGGCGGCCCGTTCATTGCGTTCAAGGCCGCGACCGGAGGTTTCCCCGGCGGCGAAAATAGTGGGTTCACTTCGGTGATCGATGCCGAAACCGGCGCCCCAGTCGCGATCCTGCAAGATGGGGGCTGGTTGACCGAGATGCGAACCGCGGCGGCATCGGCGGTCAGTGCCGTTGCGCTCGCCAGAGCAGACTCACGGCGGTTGGCAATCTTGGGTGGCGGGTTCCAGGCTGCATTCCAGGTCGAGGCGTTGCGCGATGTATTTGCATTTGAGTCCGTGTCGGTGTGGAGCCGAACCGCGGAGACGGCATCTCGGTTCGCGGCTGCGAATCAAGCCGCGCAAGCCAGTTCGGTCGCCGAAGCGGTCGACGGCGCCGACATAGTCATATGTTGCACGCCATCGCACGAGCCCCTGTTACATGCTTCGATGCTCGACGCAGGTGCACACGTGATTGCGATGGGTGCCGACATGACCGGCAAACGCGAGTTGGCCTCAGACGTGCTCGAAACGGCCGCCCTGATCACCGCTGACTCGCTCGAAGTGACATCTCGCGTTGGCGAGCTACAACATGCTCCGGACCAACTCGACCGAGCGGTTGGCCTGGGTGATGTTCTCACCGGCCGGTCGACTGGTCGGAACGCAGCCGAGGATCTGACCGTCACCGATCTCTGCGGGCTCGGTGTGCAGGACGCTGCGATGGCCCAACTCGTTATGTCCCGCCTCACCGATTAACCCTGCCGCCAGACCCTGGCGAGTAACCATCTGGCTTGCACGCGGTGGTAATCGGGCCATGACGCGCCAGGATGCAGCCCATGATTGATCCCGCCGAGATCGAAGCCGCTGCGACTCGTATTGCACCCCATGTTGTGCGCACTCCGCTGCTGCACTCTGAACCACTATCTGAGCGTCATGGCGCCCAGATCCTGATCAAGTCAGAGCATCTGCAGCTGACCGGGAGCTTCAAGGTCCGAGGTTCAGCGAACTTCGTGCACTCGTTACCCAAAGAACAAGCTGAACTTGGTGTCGTCACCGCGTCCTCAGGCAATCACGGGATCGGCGTGTCGACCGCAGCAGCGAGTCGCGGTATTGCCGCCACGATCTTCCTGCCGTCGAGTGCGTCACGATCCAAGGTGGATCAGATTCGCCGGCTCGGGGCCGAGATCGTGACGGTGGACAGTACCGACAGCAACGATGCCGAGAATGCCGCCCGCGACTACGCGACCGAACGCGGCGTGCCGTATGTCTCGCCCTACAACCACCCGCTGATCATCGCCGGCCAGGGGACGATCGGTAAGGAAGTCACCGAAGACGGTGGACACATCGACACCGTGGTCGTCGCTGTTGGTGGAGGTGGCCTGATCTCGGGCATCGCAACATGGGTCAAGGCCCATTCGCCAGTGACTCAGGTCATTGCGGCGTCCGCGTTGAACGATCGAGCCATGGCAGCCTCCATTGAGGCTGGTCAGATCATCACTCCACACTTCGAACCCACATTCTCCGATGGGACCGCTGGCGGGCTCGAAGACGACAGCATGACCTTCGATATCTGTCGTGAGCTGGTCGACGAATGGGTAGACATCACCGAGGCAGACATCGCAACGGCGGTGACGAACATGATCGATGACCATCACCAACTCGTCGAAGGTTCCGCGGGTGTAGCTATCGCTGCTGCGACTGCCCACGCGGTGAAGGCACCAGGCTCTCGCATCGTCGCCGTGAGCTGCGGTGCAAACGTCTCGTCCGATGCCCTGGCTCGGATGATCGCCGCCGCTAGCTGAATCTGCGCATTGTCACGATTGTGACAATCGGGAACTAGTGGCGCGCCCCCGGCGTGTTTCTTCTACATCTCCAATCCCTCCCTGCGTCTGCCGGATCACCGAAGGCGCAGGGCTAGATCGTTAGAAGAAAGCAAAGCTCATGGGCGAAGAAACTGCACAAACCACACCTCAAGAAGTCGATGTCATCATCATCGGTATGGGTCCGGCCGGCGAATCGGTGGGCGGCCAGCTCGCCGAAGCCGGGCTAGATGTCGTCGGTATCGAAGGCGGGCTCGTTGGCGGCGAATGCCCCTATTGGGGCTGTATCCCGTCGAAAATGATGATCCGAGCCAGCAACTTGCTCGCCGAGAGCCGACGCATCGGCGAGCTTGCTGGCTCATCAACGACGACAGCCGACTGGTCGCTCGTTGCCGATCGCATTCGTGATCAGGCAACCGATAACTGGGACGACACCGTCGCCGTCGATCGATTCGTGAACAAGGGCGGCACGTTCGTGCGCGGCTACGCCAAGATCGTTGCGTCAGATCAGGTCGAGGTTTCTGGCTCGCTGTACCAGGCCCGGACTGGCATCGTGATCGCTACCGGCACCCGTGCGGCTGTGCCGCCGATTCCGGGACTGGCCGATACACCGTTCTGGACCAACCACGAGATCATGGAAGCCAAGGAACTACCAGCGTCGATGCTGGTTCTTGGTGGCGGTGCAATCGGTGCGGAGGTCTCCCAAGTTATGGCCCGCTTTGGGGTCAAGGTCACGGTGGTCGAAGGTGCCGAGCGGTTGTTGCCACGTAACGAGCCCGAAGCCGGGGAGGTGCTGCAAGAAGTATTCGAAGCCGAGGGGATGGAAGTACACACCGGGCAGTTTGCGTCGAGCGTGTCCCATGAAGATGAACTCTTCACTCTGACGATGCCCGACGGCACCGAGCTCACCGGCGAACGGCTGCTGGTCGCTACGGGCCGCCAGACCTTTCTGCGAGAACTCGGTGTTGAGGCGCTGGGCATCGACCCAAAGGCGCGCTTCCTGAACACGACTGGCAATCAGCGAGTGCAGCCCGGTGTCTGGGCAGTCGGCGATATCGCAGGCGATGGGCTGTTCACCCATCTGGGAACGCGTCAGGCCGATGTTGCCATTGCCGATATTCTCGGCGAGCAGATTGAACCTCTCAACTTGGACGCTTTGTCCGCAGTGACCTTCACTGACCCCGAGGTTGGAGCGGTGGGCCTGACCGAATCAGGGGCACGCGAGCGCGGCCTGAACGTCTCGACCGCTTTCAAGCTGGTCGGCCACACCGCTCGAGGCTGGCTGCACTCGGCTGGCAACGAGGGTTTCATTAAACTCGTCGCAGACGCTGACGAACAGATCCTGGTTGGTGCAACATCGATGGGGCCTGTCGGCGGCGAGGTACTTGGCCTACTTGCGCTTGCGGTGCACGCCAAGATCCCGATCGCGACATTGCGGTCGATGATCTATGCCTACCCGACCTTCCACAAGGGCATCGAAGACGCCCTGAAAGAACTGAGCTAGGCGAGCGAGTCGCAGGCCCGTGAACTCATCGTGGCTGCTCGAGCGGGACGTCGTAATGGCTTGGCAACGACATGCCCTACGCCCTGCCGCTCATTCCGCACAGCCACTAGTGGACGTACGTCCGTTAGCCCCTATTGGCTTCGAGGCGACCATGGAAGCGTTGCATGCCGGCGATCCAGCGGTCAGGGTCGGCAGCCTTGCGTTCCATATAGGTAGCCACCTGCTTGTGAGGCAGCAACAGGAAGTTCTCTTCGCGGATCGTGTCGACGACCATTTGAGCGACGTCCTCTGGCTCGAGGATGCCATCCTGACTGGCCTGACCGCTTGACGCGAACTTGTCCCATGCGCCGAGGTCATCGCCGATGATGTTCGTACGCACAGCCTGGGGGCAGAGCACCGACACCTTGACGCCAGCGTTGCCGTAGTTGATCGCCAGCCATTCGGCGAACGCCACGGCAGCAGCCTTTGACACAGCGTAGGGGCCCGAGTCCATCTGGGTCAGGAGTCCTGCGGCTGAGGCCGTGCTGAACAGGTAGCCCTCGCCTCGAGCGACCATGCCAGGTACCAATGCACGGGCAACAGTGAGATGGGACGTCATATGAACGTCCATCATCCGCTGCCAGGAGTCGTTGCTCAGGTCCAGGCCGCCGGGTGCGCCGTAGCCAGCGTTGGAGAAGAAGAGATCGATCGGGCCGTCGTTGTTTTCGACTGACTCGCACAGGCTGGTGACGGCGGCTTCGTCAGCCACGTCGAGTCCGACACCGCGTGCATTGCCGTCGATCGACTCGGCGACTTCGATCGCCTTGGCCTCGTCGAGGTCAGCGACAATGACAAGGCGAGCGCCCTCAGCGGCGAAGGCGTGTGCGCTGGCCCGGCCGATGCCGCTACCGCCGCCGGTGACTACACAGATTCGATCGTTTAGTTCCATGGTGCAGAGCGTAGATGTCCAGGCTCGCCCAGACCGAACGAGCTGCACGCAGACGCGGCAGGGTAGTCTCGCCAGATGGCCGATATCACCGCACCGGAGTCGATCGAAGAACTACGCAACTCGTTCATGTACGGCAGCCGAAGCGACCTGAACTTCAAGTTCGCTCGTGACCTGAGCGATGCAGAGTTTGGTGAGTTCCTGTCTGACATGTTCGCAGCAACAGCACGGGTGGCCGACGGCGGCGACCCGCTCGACGTCGTGAATGTGGCCTACGAGTGGCAGGTCCAGGCCTATGCCGGGCACCTCGGCGATCCCGAGAAGTTTCCGCATCGCAAAGACGACACGCCGATGACGGCGATGACCAAACCGTTGGCTGAAGCGAAAATCATGTTGCTCACGTCGAGCGGCCACTTCGTGGACGGCGATGACCCAGAGCCGTTCGGCGAAACCGATATGACTCAGACCGAAGCCGAGGCTCGCATCATCGAGTTCGTGAAGTCCGAGGCAACGCTGTCGGCGATCCCGGTGGATACGCCGAGCGATAAGATCCGAGTCCGCCATGGGGGTTATCCGGTGCAGGCCGCGGTAATAGATCCACAGGTCGTGTTGCCGCTCGAGCATCTGCGTTCACTCGTAGCCGACGGCACCATTGGCAGCCTGGCCGAGAACGCCTACTCGTTCGTCGGTGCGACTGCTCAGGGCCACATCAAGCGCACCTATGGACCAGCCTGGGCGCAGCTAGCGAAGGACCAAGGCGCCGACGCGGTGCTGCTGGTTCCCATTTGACCGGTGTGTCACGTGTCCGTGGGACACGTTCAGCGAGCAATGGAAGAAGCCGGCATGCCGACCGTGAGCGTCTACGTGAAGTCGTTCGGCCACATCCCCGAACTTATGGGGTTGAGCCGCAGCGTCATCACCCAACACCCGATGGGTCGACCACTCGGGGCCCCCGGTGATGGCCAACGCCAACGCGCCGTCATTGACATGGCCCTGGGACTACTCGCCAACCCCGACCCAACTATCGTCGAGTTCCCTGAGCTATACCGCCTGCCCTGAAGCGGAGAAGTCGCACCCGTCGTCATCGACTGTCATGGCGTTGGTGGTGGCAGGGGGCGCAGCGGAGCCGGAGCTCGGCGGTGATGGTGTGGCCGGTTTCTTCGTAGGCAGGGACGTGGTCGTATTCGAGCAGCTCCTTGCGGCCGCAGTCGATGCAGTGTTGGTCGCGTGCCTTCACGAGTCGCTTCTGCCGCATGTTTGGGTGGCGTCGTCGGTTGGTGGCGTCGATCGGGTTGTTGTGGCTGTCGTGGATGAGCGCCCGAATGAATGATTCGGGTATGAGCTTGGCAACGACGCTGTCAGAGAGTGGTGTTCCGTCGTCCAGAGTGTTGCCGTCGCCGGAGACATGCATGACAATCTCGGTGTCCACGCTGCCGGCCCCGTCGGTGAGTAGTGCCTCGATAGCGTCGGCCCCTTGTTGAGCAACCGACGGCCATGCGGGTAGTCCGCCACTCTTGCTTCGCTGCGCGTGGCTGTTCGAGTTCAAGACTCCTCGGTCCCGGTCAGCGCTCGATGGGCTCTGCGACGGTTTGCTTCTCATGATCCAGGTGGTCAGGAACCTGATGAGCATGGCGGCCAGTGCCGGCGGCAACCGCAGGTTGAACGTGACCATGCCGTCTGGTTCTGTCCGCCATTTGGCCGACCGTTGACGTTGGTGGTGGGCGTCGATGTCTTCGGGCTCAGCATTGCGATGCAACCAACCAGCAAGCGCCCGTCCGAGATCGGCCGCCGTTGTTGTGGTGGCGATAGCCAGTAGCTCACACTCATTCTCAAGTGTGGCCAACCGGGTGAGCGTCCGGACCTTCGAATAAGAGATCTCGCGGCTTCTGAACGCGTCCGCTGTCGCTGGAAGCGTCTTGAGGAGTCGTCCGATGCGTATCCACTCGCGGCATGTGCACGGTTCGACATCGGCGATGATTGCCAACCAATGCGCAGCGGTCGGTGAACCAGTCAGTATCCACTCAGGCGAGTCGGCGAACTCGGCGGCCAATGTGACCAGCTCATATTGTGATGTCGCCCAACTCTCGACAACATCCTCAATCTGATCGGTCAACGGACGCTGGCGGGATGGATCTTCGGCTCCGGCAGGGGCTCGCGGACGCGTGCCGGGACCGTAGAGGAGGGCGCCGTCGACAGGATGAGCGGAGCGAATCCGGCCTACCCGCGTGTCTGAGACAAAAGAAACGGTTCCTGGTGAGGCTGTGGTGGCCATGCCACTCCCTAACTGGGTGCTCGCAGATGCAGGACCGCCAAGACGGTGGCTGGGTCAGCGAATCAAATGTGAGGGGACCGAAAGGTCAAGCCGAAACGTTGGGATCCCGCTTTCTTTCTCAAGCTACGAGGCGAAGTGTGTCGGTTGAGCTCCGCTCAACTAAGCCTAAAACAGGGGTGTGACATTTTCGAGAGAAAACTGACCTTATGCCGAAGAAATCCGAATAAATCTCTCCCAGGCACGCGTCCGCAGTGGCGTTGACCTCGGACCTAGCGGGTGGGAGTCCGACGTCGTGTTCGTTCTCGCCTGATCGAGTCGGCGCCACAGATTTGTAGCGGTCAAATCGTGGCGCTGACAGGTGGTGCGATGAGAGACTGCACTGATGTTCACACCACTCTCCACAGAGCGGCTGCTGCTGCGGCCAGCTCGGGTCTCAGACACCAATGCTCTGTTCGAGCGCCGGGCCGACCCCGTTGTCTCTGACCTCCAGGACTGGCCCATGCCTTACTCGCTTGAGCGCGCCGAGGCGCAGATCGCACGGGCCATGGCGAGCGATACGCCGTCGGTCGGCGCCGGGTGGATGCTGACGATTACCGACCAAGCCGATTCGATCATCTATGGCGATATCAACATCTTTCTTGAAGACGACGGCCGCACCTCTGGTGTTGGCTACTCGATCACACCGGCCTACTGGGGACGCGGTTTCGCCAGCGAGGCACTTGTCGGCGTGGTCGACTGGTTGTTCGATGTACATGGCGTTTCGCGTGCATACGCAATGCTGCATCCTGACAATCATCGATCGGCTCGAGTCCTTGAGACCTGTGGCTTCGTCTACGAAGGCCATATGAAAAACGCGTGTTGGATTGAAGACGAGGTCTCTGACGACCTGGTGTATGGCCTGACCCCGGCGCAGCGCTCCGAATGGAATTCGCGACCACGGACCCGACCTTCGACAGTCGAACTTGTGGAGCCCTACGCGACGGGTCTGCGCCAGGTGATCAACCTGGGCACGCACCGATCACAAGAACGTATGGTCGCCCCGATCGTGATTTCGTTGGCCCAGGTCGCGGTGCCTCCGTACGAGGAGGGCTTCGACGGCAAACCTGGAGACCCACGGGTCGTGCCATGGCCTCGGGTCATTCGAACCGACCGGCGAGATCGACGACGGCGAGATTGTCGGTCGTCTCGTCTTGTAGCAGAGCGGGTGCACAACGGGTCTGACTCCGGTGCCTTAACGGCTGCTGCCTCCGCCGTCGATGGTGATCGATGTGCCGGTGATCTGGCTGGCGCGATCTGACAGCAGGAAGACCACGACGTCAGCGACCTCGGCGACTGACGCGGGCGCTGGGTCGTCGGGCATGAGTTCTTCCCAACGATCCGGGTTGTCCCATTTTGCGCCGGCTTGTTCGCGCAGCAGGTCGGTCATCCGGTCGGTGATGGTGAGACCCGGATTCACACAAAGAACACGCACGCCCGATCGCAGCGACGTTGACCCCATGGCCTTGCTGAAGCCGACCAGTGCGCTATTGCCTGCTGCGCCAGCGATGTACCCCGGGCTAGGCCGATCTGCGGCGGCGCCGATCACATTCAGGATCACGCCCTTACCGGCTGCCTCAAGATGGGGGAGAAGCAGTCGGGTCAGGTTGATGTAGCCAAAGACCTTCAGGTCCCATGCCTGGCGCCAGGTCTCTTCGTCGATGGAACTCAGCGAACCGCCAGGGATCGCACCCGCGTTGTTGACCACGATGTCGAGTGGCCCCGACATGGCGATTCCGGCAAGGCGAGCCTGATCAGTGGACTGTGACAAGTCACAAGGCACCACGGTCACGTCGACGCCGTGGGCTTCGCGGATCTGATCAGCAGCAGCTTGCAGGGTCACCACGGTGCGCGAAGCCAACACCAGATCCACCCCTTCGGCAGCCAGCGTGTCGGCAACACCAAAGCCGATGCCTTTCGACGAGCCAGTGACGAGCGCACGTTTGCCGCGTAGTTCGAGATCCATCTTCCAACCATAGGTAACTAGAGTTGTGTCATGTC
>Ga0307994_1000596_pt1 | contig 25054 bp, 24 predicted proteins | sample EllFjometagen261_FD_203171 | JGI IMG/M metagenome (GOLD analysis project Ga0307994, IMG submission 203171) | Marine microbial communities from Ellis Fjord, Antarctic Ocean - #261 | ecosystem: Environmental > Aquatic > Marine > Unclassified | place: Southern Ocean | collected 2014-11-02 | reverse complement strand
TAAGCAAATTGACTAATTTTTAGAAGTTAAAATTAGTGAAATTTGTTGAATTTAATCTAACTTTCTCCATTTAGAATTATTGTTTGGAGAAATTTTTCTTAGAGATTGTATCAAACGTTGTTTGTTTCTAGTCTTTGCATCGTCAGAATACATGCTTACAATTTCGTCTGCTTTTGCATCAAAAAATAATCTAATTAAATAATTACCAACTGTTTTATTGAAGATACGCTCTAAAGTTAATAAACTCGTTTCAATAGTTTGCTGGGCAGAAGCTTTAGACCTTACAATGTTATCAAATCCATTTCTATGATAATTATAAAGTAAGTTTCTATAAACCTTCAATTTTGGGGATAATAAGTTATCTATTAACGCATATCTATTTTGTTTACCTACCACATTTTGCCATGAAGAAAGGCCACTTTGCTGCGCTTGTAACATTGCATTTTGAGCTTCTTTTAATTCCGTTTCACCACCATATTTGGAAAAGGTATCTGAATCTACACCTAAAATTATATTTGCGTAAAAAACAATAGATGATACCAAATTGCTGTCAAAAGAATTTTTATTATAAATTAAAGGATCAAACTCATTGTATTTAAAATTGAATTCTTTGTCCTTAATATTCAATATTGGTGAAGCATAACTAGAATTATAAACAGGTCTTGTAGATTGCACTTGAAGCGTTGCAGTAAAATTATTATTATCCCTAGAAGTTATAATAATTGTCATTGCACAATTAACACGTTCCTCTGGCTTTACAATTCTATTTGTCCACTTGGTTTGATTTATATATTCATTTAATGATTGTTGCAAGGTATTAAACACTTGTTTATTAGAACCCCCAATTTGATCTGAATTTACTGTAACCAGACAGTTTAACTCTTGAGCATTCAAACTAAAAAATGAGAATAGTAGTATAAAAAGTGATATTAATTTATGCATATTCAATTTTAGATATTAGAGCGTCTTGATACAAGAATTTTAGTAGACTCAATATGTATTAACCTATTCGTCTTGTTTCTTGATTCGATTTATAATTTCATTCATAATGTCTTTCGCAACTGCTACTTTAGACTTTAGTTTGAATGCTTTTTCATTAAATTCTTTATCAATAAAAGTAATTTTATTTGTGTCTTTAGCAAAACCAGCACCTTTATCTTTCAGAGAGTTTAAAATAATAGCATCTAAATTTTTTCTTTTTAGTTTGCCTTTTGCATTTTCTATCTCGTTGTTGGTTTCTAGTGCAAAACCAACCAAATACTGCTGTTTTTTTATAACTCCTAAAGACGCTAAAATATCTTTAGTAGGCGATAACGATAATTCTAACGCTGTATCTGTCTTTTTTATTTTCTCCGAAGCGCTATTTTTTGGTTTATAATCTGCAACTGCAGCAGAAAGTATAGCAATATCTACCTCTTTAAAATACATATGGGAAGCATCATACATTTCTTCAGCAGAGACAACGTCTACTCGATGCACTAAAGAATGTTTTATTTGTTGATTGCTTGGCCCAGAAATCAAAAATACTTCTGCACCTAAATTTGCAGCAGCACTTGCAATCGCAAATCCCATTTTTCCTGAAGAATGATTTCCTATGAAACGAACAGGGTCTATTGCTTCATATGTTGGACCGGCCGTAACCAACACCTTCTTTCCTTTTAACGGTAGTTTAGAGCTTATATCCTTCTCTATAAATGAAACAATATCTTCTGGCTCTGCCATTCTACCTTCGCCTATTAAACCACTTGCAAGCTCACCTGAAGTTGCAGGAATTAAAATATTATCAAAACTTTGTAATTTATTTAAACTCTCTATAGAAGATGGATGTTTATACATATCTAAATCCATTGCAGGTGCAAAATAAACTGGACATTTAGATGATAAATAAGTTGCTAATAATAGATTATCACAAGTTCCGTTTGCCATTTTAGACAAAGTATTTGCGGTAGCGGGTGCAATTAACATGTAATCTGCCCAAAGGCCCAAATCTACATGATTGTTCCAAAGTTCATTTTCATCTTCTTTAGAATAAAAAGTAGAATGAACTGGATTTTTAGAAAGTGTAGAAAGTGTAAGAGGTGTTATAAAATTTTTAGACGCAGGAGTCATAATAACTTTGACTTCTGCGCCTAATTTTATAAACAAACGAACTAGACTCGCCGTTTTGTATGCTGCAATTCCAGCAGTAATTCCTAAAAGAATTTTTTTTTCTTTTAAGATAGACATTACTCTGTTTCTGGAGTTCTGTGATATACTTTGTCATTTAACCACTCTTCAACTGCCATAGCCGTTGGTTTTGGTAACCTTTCGTAAAATTTAGAAACTTCTATTTGTTCTTTATTCTCGAATACTTCTTCTAAAGAATCGTTGTATGTTGCAAATTCATCTAATTTGTCTACTAATTCTCTTTTTAAATCAGAATTAATTTGATTAGCTCTCTTTGCAATAATAGAAATAGCCTCATAGATATTCTCTGTTGGCGCTTCAATTTCATTCTTATTGTAAGTAACTGTACTTAACGGTGCTTTCGTATCTTTATAATCCATCTTAAATAATTATTTCTTTTGTAAATTAGCTACTAATGCTGCCTGCTTTGCTACTAAAGCATCAACTCTTGTTTTTTCTTTTTGCAATGTTGCAAACATCTCATCTGCATCCTCCAAATACTTAGATTCCGGGAAACTCTTTTTAAGTCTCTCATAGTCTTCTGTTGCATCTGAAATTCTTTCTAACTTTCTTCTATCATAACTTTTCAAAACAAAATCATGTCCTGCTTTAAAGCTATAATAAATTGCTTCTTCTTTATATTTAGTTCCTAAAAAGTCTTCCAATAAATTATCAAAAGCCTTAATTGCTGCTTTATAATTTCTTAAATCGTAATCTGCAGTTCTATAATATGTTTTTGCTATCTCGAAATATTTTTTTTCTAACTTTAATCTTATTTCTGAATAGTGCGTATTCGCTTCATCAATTTTATCTGAATCCGGATACGTATTTATAAAACTTTGAAAAGCCTCTAAAGCCTTATTTGTGTCTGTTGGATCAATACTAAAACGAGGAGATGCTAATTTATAACTATAAGCTGATAAAAACGCTGCTTCTTCTTTTTTAGAACTTTTAAAATAATCTTTTGTAAAACGGTCAAAATTATAAGCTGCTATTCCGTAATTTTTTTCGTTAAAATTAGATTGCGCAATCATAAATTTAATTCGCTCCATTTGAGGCTTACCTCTATAGATAGGTGTAATTTTATCGAATAAGCGCAAAGCCTTACTGTAATTTTGACTTTCGTACATTTTTACAGCCATTTTGTACTGCTCTTCTGAGGTACCTTTATTTAATACTTTTTGATATTCACCACATGAAGAAAGTAGTAAAGTAAATAGCACTAAATACGCTAAATTTTTAATTTTTTGCATCGGGCAAAATTAGTGATTAATTATGGATTAATAAAACGTTTTTCAACACACTTACTAGTATAGTGCAATAATCTATAAAAAAAGAAGACATTACCACATATTTGGTACTAAAAATTTGTTAATCTTACAGTTTAATTCCTGTTTTCTGTATTAAATATAATCAGGAATTAAACTTTAAGACTTAATAAAATCTGTGCATTTAACAAAACTTCCTTTAAAACGTATTTACAAAATTTGCAATCTTTTGATGTAAATCTTTAGAGGCTTTTACTAATGGCAAACGCACTTGGTTGATTCCAATACCTAATTCTTGTAATACAGTTTTTATTCCTGCAGGATTATTTTCTTCAAAAATAGCATCAATCACAGCCATCATGCTAAAATGAATGGCGTACCCCTCTTTATTTTTACCTTCTAGACCACAATTTATTAAGGTAGAGAATTCTTTTGGATATGCTTGTCCAATTACAGAGATAACTCCAGAGCCTCCTGCCAAAGTTATACCTAAAGCTAAATCATCATCACCAGAAATAATTAAAAAATCTTTGGGTTTATTTTTTAACAACTCTAAATATTGCTGCATATTATTTCCAGCTTCTTTAATACCAACAATGTTTGTAAAATCATTTGCCAAACGAATTGTTGTAATTGCATTCATGTTTTTTGCGGTTCTACCAGGAACATTATATAAAATAATTGGTATCTCACTTGCCTCAGCTATTGCTTTAAAATGCTGATAAAAACCCTCTTGTGTTGGTTTACTGTAATAAGGCACTACAGATAAAATACCATCAATATTACTTAAATCTGTTGCTTGTATGTCTTTGATAACCTCTAACGTATTATTACCTCCAATTCCAAGTAATAATGGCACTCTGGCTGCATTCGTTTTTATAATAAGAGCTATAATTTGAAGTTTCTCTTCTTTAGATATTGTTGCACTTTCTGCAGTTGTACCATTGATTACTAAATAGTTAATTCCATTCTCTATATTAAAATTCACCAACTTTACCAGTGCATCAAAATCTACACTCAAATCTTCTTTAAAAGGGGTAATTAAGGCGACTCCCGTTCCTACAAATTTTTGCATTTCTATATATTTAAAGGTACAAAATTACAATATTAAGATTGATTTATAAAACAGATTTATGATCGAATTGCAAGAATAAACAACTTTATATGGAAAGTTTAATTTTACAGCTTTTTAAGAATTTGAAGGTATCTTTTTAATTCTGAAGTAAACCCTGTTATATTTTGTGTTTTTTCTGAAATTTCTATCTCGTATAATTTAGAATTTACACCTGCAAAACCAACTTTAAACTGTGCTCTTGATTCTAAAACTGCAAGCTCTAAATACAGGTTTTTTTCATTGAAATATCCAATTAACAAATCAAAGGGTTCTTCTAAAAAGCATTTAAAGCTGTCTTCGGTAAAGTGTCCTTTCCAATTTACATTTTTTTTCGTAAAGTGTTTATAAGAAAATTCATCACTTTTATTAAACTTTCGTAGGCTATAAATCTTAATATTCCTAGCTTCTAAAATAATTTCAATCTCTTTTTGTAAATCTATTTCAGAAGAAATATCTTCATTAGAAATTATGGCTATCGACTTTATTTTTTCTGAAGATGGTGTACGGCTATTATCTGTCTGAGATAATAACTGATTTAACTTCTTTTTTAAAACAGCTTCCTTAAAACCTTGAAACATTATTTATAATTAAAATTGAGAATATAAAAATAGTAATTATTCTTTTACTATTTCTAATAATATAAACTGATTTAATTGTTTTCCATATAACTGAAAATTATCATCTGAGACCAACACAAGAGATTGATTGCCATTTTCTAAAACGGGCCCCAAAGTAATACCTTCTATATTGTCTATAATTCCTTCAGTTAAATGCTCTTTAAAATCTTCAAAGTTTACAAGTAACCTTTTTGTTAGCGGCGTGAATTTGGAATTTATTAATCCACCAGAACCTAAAATATTGGTGGTTTCTAAAGTTATTTCTGCATCAAAAATTCGTATTATATTACCATAAGCACCGTATCCATTTTGATAGGTTCTTTCAATGATAAAAAATTTATTTTCCTCATATTCTAAAATTGCAGTAACTCCGTTTAAATTTATATTTCCTTTAGCAACTTTAGTTATTGGTTCTAATTGATAGGCAAATTGTTTACTGGCTTTTTTAGTTTCTGTATTAAAATAAGTAATTCTAACGGGAGATTGTGTTTTAGTAAAGCCCGGTTCAACTCCATCATTTTTTAGGGGAGCCTCCATAACAGCCCAAAAACCTTTTTTATCTGTACTTTTAGAAGAGCCTTCTAAAACTCCATTGTGTTTTATGTTTTCTAAATTCTGCAGGCTTTTTGGTAGTTCATACTCAGAAATAAATTTCCCAGAAAAGTCTGTAGTAAATATAGTAGGTCTTCTTCCATTTCGAATAGCGCCTTCGCTAGAAAAATTGATTTGTTGCTTTTCTTCATCCACAAAAATAGATTCTAAATCCAGCGTATTTTCATTGTAAAAATTGGTATTTGAGTCTTTTAGTACAGTAACCTCTTCAAAATTAATTCCCACTATTTTTCTTTTTTCGATGCCAATATTTCCTTTTAAAAATCTTGGAGATTTTGGATCGTCTACAACAAAATAATAAAAATCGTTACTATAATCTAAACCAGAAAGACCACCAATTGGAGTGTTTTTAAACAATACAGTATCTTTTAGAACATACTCACTTAAAAAATTTAATTGTAAGTCTTTTCCTGTTTTACAAGAAAATGCACTACCAATAAAGATCAAAAAAACAACTATTCTTTTCATATATATGATGTTTTTATATCTTCTTAAAACTTCCTTCTGTTGTCGTCAGACTTTGTATCTATCAATTTATTGTAAGGATCAATACCTACTTCTGTAGGTTTTTCATCTACAATTAAAGTAATCTTATTATGTATCTGTGTAATTTTATGTTTCTTAAAATACAATTGCTTTTCTTTCTTTTTTCCATCTATTTCTTCCTCAGAAAAGATACCCAAATCTATGTAATCTGCTAAAGGCAGAGATAAGAGAGGTTTACTCATCTTCTCTGTTTTATAACTTAAAGTATCTCCTACTTTTTCACCATAAAACTTTTTTCCTTTTTCATCATTTCTATATTTAGAAACTTCAAACTCTATATCTACTTGGTACTTGCCATCTTTTAACTCCGTAGATTTTAAATCTACAATTCTATTTTTATAAAGCGTTATGGTTTCAAACATGTCTTTAATTACGTAACTTAAAGAATCTGGTGTTACTTCTCTAATATAGTTTACCATTTCAATTGAAGTTGTATAAGGTGGTTCTTGAAACCTCACCTTCTCTACATACTTTTTTAAAGCCCCATTTAATTTTTCTTCTCCAATATAATCGCTTAAAGCGTAAAAGACTAAAGATCCTTTTTGATACCGAATATAGCCTTGCCCATCATTATACATCAGCGGATTTTCTCTTTTAGACTCTAAAGTTCGCTGCAATAAATAACCATCTAATGCCTCCTTTAAAAAAGTGCGCATTTTCGGTTTACCGTGCTGGTGTTCTAAAACTTTTAAAGAAACATATTCAGACATACTTTCAGACAACATGGTAGCACCTAAAACATCTGCTCCAATTACTTGATGCGCCCACCATTGATGTGCAACTTCATGCACTGTTACCGCAAAAGGGTAATCTACACCATCTTTATTTTCGTCATCTACGTCTGCTATAAAACCAAAGCCCTCTGAAAAAGGAATTGTATTCGCAAAAGCTTGTGCAAAGGTACCTGCAGTTCTCGGAAACTCTATAACTCTTAGTTGCTTGTGCGTATACGGACTAAAATTCTTCGCATTGTAAGCCAGCGAAGCTTTCATTCCTTTTAACATTCTATCTAAATTATAAACATGTGGTTTATGATAGTAAATTTCTAAACTAATGCCCTTCCACATTTCTTTTTTAACTTCATATCTAGCAGAATTAAAAGCATAAAAATTTAAAATTTTACTATCCATTTTATAATGGAAATAACGACGCCCCTCTTCAGTCCATTCATTTTGTAAATAACCGGGTGCAATTGCAATTTGATCATCAGAAGTAGAAACCGTTGCTTCAAAATCAATCCAATCAGAATCTTTAGAAATATAGGTGTTTCCTAAAGCATTTGTATCTGACGGATGAGGACGTAGATTGTTTGGCGGCAAATCGTATTTTTTACGTGTTTTATCGTCTCTTAATTCTCCACTAGCCGAATATCCTAAGGTAGGAAACATAGAGTTATTTATAAAAGTTCCATTTGCTATAATTGGCGATTTACGCTGAAACATTGTATTTTCCTTACTCTTTAAATGGATTGTTAATTGTAAAGAATCTCCTGGCTGTATGCTTTCAACAAAAGAATAAATATCAAAATTAAAAACCGTGTCTTCTAAGACTAAGTTATTTGGCCTATTAAACTCAAAGGTACTTTCTAAAGAATTATGATTTAAGAAAACACTATCTATTGCTTTATTTGTTTTATTAACCATTGTAAAAATAGCACTTGCTTTGTAGGTTTTCTTCTTTGGATAAATAGCAACATTTGCACTTACAGCTACAATTCTGGGTTGCTTATAAGCTTCATATTTTTTATAGGTTTTCTCCCACTTAACAGCGTTTAACTCTGCTTGCTTAGAAGCAGAGTTCTTATCTTTAGATCTTGTTTCTGAAAAAATAGTACCTCCTAAAGCTAAAAATGCAATTAAAACAACTACTAAACTCACTTTTTTAGGAACTGTAAAACGTTGTTTTGCTATGTAAATTCTTTCTGCAAAAGAATTTGGCAAACCTCTAACCCACATTAATAAACTCAAAATTAAGAGCAACGTACCTCCCAAAACCCAATAAAGCTTATACCATAAATATCGAGACAAATCAGAACCATAACCATTCATATCTGAATAACTATAACCCGGACCTTCATTATATTTTAAAACCGAATTCTCAACACCTATTAAAGATAAAAATGGAATACCAATCGCTAATATCAATAAAATAAAAAATCCTAAATATTGATTTTTAACCAGTGTTTGAATAAAAATCGAGAGCAAAGCCCAAATAGCATAATTCAAGAACTTTAAACCGAATAGCTCTTTTATATAATGCCCAATTTCAAAATCATAGTACCCTTTGTATATTTGAAATGCCATACCAGAAACCATAATTACAAGCAATAAAACAAGTTGCATTTTTAACAAGGCTATTAACTTAGAAAATAGCAGCGTCCAATCTGGTATGGGTGTGCTATCTACTAGATGACTTATTTTTGCAGTTCTTGCTCTTTGCACCAACATACCTGCATATAAAAAGGTACAAACGTTTAAAACCAAAAGGCTAAAAATATTTCCACCTCCTAACATTTGCCAAGTTACAGGCAATGTATTTGTTCCAAATATTTCTCCAGAACTAAACAAAGTACCCACCAGCATTAAAACGCCAACTATCAGGATACAAATAAATGGCAAACTCTTAAAAATATATTTAAAATCGATATAAGATAATTTCCACATCGTTTTTAAATTCTGACCAAAAGAAAAATCTTGCGTTACTTTTGGTAAGGTTATTTTTGTTATTCCGCTAAAATTTGTCTTTGTAACGCTCTCAGCTTTTGTTTTTCTAAAAGAAATAGAAATTGCATTCTGACTGAATTTAAAGTATTTAAAAACCAATCCAAATATTACAGATGAAACTATTAACCATAGTAGTCTGTTGTAAATAATTAATTCTTTTATGGGGATTTGTAGTTCGTTCTGCTCAGAAACTGTCCAGTACTTTGTATAATATGCCACTGCGGAGGAACCAAAAGGATCTAAAATAGCCAACAAACCTGCTTGCTCGGGTTCTGATAAGATACTAGCCACAGCTCCTTGTGCAAACAATAAAATAATAACTGTAATAAAACCTGCTGCAATATTTCTAGAAAAAGTAACCACTGCAAAAACTACTGCACCAAAAAACAAAACATTTGGTAATATATATATTAAATAGGACTGTAAATAACTCATCAAATTAAAATTACCTACAATTTCTGCATTGGTTCCTGGAAAACGAAAACCAATAATCATTCCCAATGCAATTACTAAAACGATCGCAGAAACTACTAAAATTCCGCTAAAGAACTTCGCAAATAAATAATTGGCTTTTGTAAACGGATACGAATATAAAATGGTGTGCATTTCACTTTTAAAATCTCTATAAATTGAAACACCAATAATAGACGGAAATAAAAAGAAAATTATAGTAGTAAAACCATTAAATAAGCCCGTTACATTAATTGGTGAATTTACAATTCTAGAAGAGCCGGTGGTTCCTGTAATCCCATCAAAAATTCCAGCAGTAGTTGCTGATATTAAAAATGAAAGCAGTAAAAATATAGCTACATAGATAAAAAATACAGGTTTATTAAACCAATATTGTAATTCTTTTTTGAATATCGTTAAAAACATAAGTTTCGTATAAAAGTTGAACAGTTAAATTGTGTAATTAAAATGATTATGCAATAACGGGTTCATCTTGTTTTAAAGCGAAAAAATATACATCATCTAATTGTGGCTCTGAAGCCACAAAATCATCTGAAGGTTTAGTTTCTGAATGCACTCTAATATTTAAGGTATTGTCTGAATTAAAATTTCTAGATAACACGTTATATATTTTCATGTTCTCTTCTAAATCATCTTTTTCAATAATTTTTGTCCAAATAGTATTTTCTAACTCTTTAGTTGCTTCCTGTGGTGTGGAGTGTTTTAAAATTTTACCCCCATTTAAAATTGCCATTTCATTGCATAATTCTTTTACATCTTCTACAATATGTGTAGAAAAAATAACCGTACAATTACTACCTACTTCGCGCAAAACATTTAAAAAACGTTGTCTTTCTGCGGGGTCTAATCCAGCAGTTGGTTCATCTACAATAATCAATTTAGGGTTATTTAAAAGTAATTGCGCAATACCAAAACGCTGTTTCATTCCCCCAGAATAACCAGCTACGTTTTTAAGTCTTACACCGTATAAATTGGTGATTTCTAAAACCTCTTTTACAATTGCTTTTCTTTCTACCTTATTCGTAATTCCTTTTAATGTAGCAAAATAATCTAGCAATTCTTCTGCAGACATTTTAGGATAGACACCAAAAGATTGTGGCAAATAGCCCAGTACTTTCCTAAGAGACATATTATCTTCTAAAACATCAATATCGCCAAAAGTAATAGTACCTGAATCTGGACTTTGCAAAGTTGCAATTGTTCGCATTAAAGAAGATTTTCCAGCTCCATTAGGTCCTAACAAACCAAACATTCCTGTACCAATTTCTATACTTAAATTGTCAATTGCTTTTACACCGTTTTTGTATGTTTTTGTAAGGTTGTTAAGTACTAGCTTCATCTTTTTTGATTTAGTGATATTTACTTTTATAGTAAGTGTAAAAATAACACCTTTTGTTACACTTTTTTATGATTTTTTTAATGGATTTACTGAAAAATCGCTTTATTTTTGACAAATAACAAAGAAATTAGAAAATCACAACTTTTTAAACTCATAAATAATGGCAACAAAATCAATCTTAAATAAAGGATCACTTACATTTTTAGAGAAATATTTAAATAATGCGGCTCCTACGGGTTATGAATGGGAAGGGCAGAAAATTTGGATGGATTATTTAAAACCATATGTAGATACTTTTATTACAGATACGTATGGCTCTGCAGTTGGAGTTATAAATCCGGATGCAAAATATAAAGTTGTAATTGAAGGACATGCAGATGAAATCTCTTGGTATGTTAATTATATATCTGATAATGGATTGATTTATGTGATTAGAAATGGTGGTTCAGATCACCAAATAGCACCGAGTAAAATTGTAAATATTCATACTAAAAACGGAATTGTAAAAGGAGTTTTTGGCTGGCCAGCAATTCATACAAGAAATAAAGCTAAGGAAGAAGCGCCAAAGCCAGACAACATTTTTATTGATACAGGCTGTGCAACCAAGGCAGAAGTTGAAAAGCTAGGTATTCATGTTGGTTGTGTAATTACCTATCCAGATGAATTTCATATTTTAAATGGAGACAAATTTGTTTGTAGAGCTTTAGACAACAGAATGGGCGGATTTATGATTGCTGAAGTTGCTCGTTTATTAAAAGAAAATAAAAAAGAATTGCCTTTCGGGCTATATATTACAAACTCTGTACAGGAAGAAATAGGATTGCGTGGTGCAGAAATGATTACACAAACCATACAACCAAATGTTGCTATCGTAACAGATGTAACACATGATACAACCACTCCAATGATTGACAAGAAAAAGGAAGGTCTTTTAGAAATGGGGAAAGGACCAGTTGTTGCTTATGCACCAGCTGTGCAGCAAAAATTACGTGATCTAATAACAGAAACTGCAGAAGCGAACAAGATTCCTTTTCAGCGCTCTGCTTTATCTAGAGCAACAGGTACAGATACAGATGCCTTTGCATATAGCAATGGTGGTGTTGCTTCTGCGTTAATATCATTGCCATTACGCTACATGCATACCACTGTAGAAATGGTGCACAGAGATGATGTAGAAAATGTGATTAAAATGATTTATGAAACACTTTTAAATATCAAAGGAGGAGAAACTTTTTCTTATTTTGAATAAATAACAAAGCGTTATTGTGAAAAATAATGACCACGCAATCTTCTTTTATGGGGTAGTTTATTTTTTTTACAATAACGTTTTTCTTTTCATATGGACGAACTCATTGATATTTTAACCCCTGAAGGGAAATCAACAGGCAAGACTGCTTTAAAATCGGAAGCACATAAAAACGGCTGGTTTCATGCAACTGCACATATTTGGTTCTTTACTTCGGATAAAAGGATACTACTTCAAAAAAGAGCGCTTACAAAAAAAGTGTTTCCAGGAATTTGGGACATTTCTGTGGCCGGACATATTGGTGCTGGTGAAGGAATATTAGATGGAGCTAAAAGAGAAGTATTTGAAGAAATTGGCTTAATACTTGAAGATAAAGACTTCATTAAAATTGGAACAAGAATTCACCAAGTTAACCATGAAAATGGTATACAAGATAATGAACACCATCATGTTTTTATTGCTGAATTAAAAACACCCATTTCTGAGCTTACAATGCAACCAGAAGAAGTTGCTGGTTTAGAATTATGGGACTTAAAAGTACTAAAAGAAACAAAAAACCTTGAAAACGTTTTGCTTCCAAGGTTTCATGAATATTATGTTACTGTATATAATAAGATTATTTCACACTTAAAAGAAAATTAGATTTTTGATTGGTACGTATACAAATCAAAATACCTGCCTTTTGCCATTATCAATTCATCATGAGTTCCTCTTTCTACAATACTACCTGCTTCTATTACTAATATTTGATTTGCTTGTTTGATAGTACTCAATCGATGCGCAATTACAATAGTAGTTCTATCTTTTACCAATTCAGACAAACTTTTCTGAATTAAAGACTCACTCTCTGTATCTAAACTAGAAGTTGCTTCATCTAAAATTATAATTTTTGGGTTTGCTAAAATTGCTCTTGCAATTGCCAAACGCTGGCGCTGACCACCAGATAACTTCACCCCTCTTTCTCCTATTAATGTATCTAAACCGTCATCAAAACGATCTGTAAATTCACTTACATACGCAGCTTTTACAGCATTTTGTAATTCCTCTTCGGTTGCATTTGGCCTTGGAAATAAAATATTTTCTCTAATGGTTCCTTCAAACAAAAACTCATCTTGTAGAACCACACCCAAATGTTTCCGATAACTAGACAATTTTACATTGGCTAAATCTTGATTGTCTATAGTGATTTTACCAGATTCCGGATTTAAAAAAGTAGCAGACAAGCCTGCAATGGTAGATTTTCCTGAACCAGAACTTCCAACCAATGCTGTTACAGATCCAGAAGGCACTTGAAAACTAATATTATTTAATACTTCTTTTCCTTCTTCATATGCAAAAGAAACATTGTCAAAAACAAGTGCTCCTTCCATATTTTCTAATTCTATTGTTCTATTTTCATCGTCTTCCTCTGCAGACATATTCATCAATTCTTCTGTTCTGTCCAGACCTGCCAATGCTTCTGTTAACTGACTTCCAATATTACTCATTTGTACAATTGGTGCTATCATTAAACCTAATAAAAAAGTAAAGGATAAGAATTCTCCAACTGTCAGTTCTCCAGTCATAATTTTATATCCACCAATTCCCATAATTCCGGTAGTTGCAAGGCCTAATAAAAAAGTAGCAGCACTTGACATAATTGCAGTTGCGGTTAAACTCTTTTTTACATTTTGAAATAACTTGTCTACTCCTTTTTCAAACGTTTCATTTTCTTGCGCTTCTGCATTAAATGCTTTTATAACTCTTACGCCCGATAATGTTTCTGTTAATCTTCCTTTTACTTCTGCATTAATAACGCCTCTGCTTCTAAAAATAGGACGAATATATTTAAACGCATTTAAAGCAACTACTCCAAATACAGCCACAGGAACCAATACAAAAAAGGTCATAGACGGACTAATTTGAATTAGCAATATCATAGATATTACCGCAGTAATTGTTCCACCAACGAGCTGAACCAAACCAGTTCCTATTAAGTTTCGAACTCCTTCTACATCGCTCATAATTCTAGAAACCAATGCTCCTGATTTTGTATTGTCAAAAAAACGAATAGGTAATGACAATACCTTCTTTTGAACTTGTGCTCTTAGTTCTGATATTAAGTATTGTGCTTGTACACTTAAAATACGTGTTAGTAAAAAAGAAGTAACTGCTTGCACTAAAATTGCCAAACCAACAATAAGTAATAGACTATATAGTTGCTCATAATCCTTATTAGGAATTACGTCATCTAGCAGCGTTTGAATTTTTAAAGGAGCAACCAAACTAGACAATCTGCTCAATACAATAAGTATCAACCCTATAAAAACCAACTTTCGCTTTGGCCAAATAATAGTTTTAAATGCTTTTAAAATAGAAACTTTTGGTTTCTTCTTCTCTTTTTTTAAATCTTGTAAGTGTTGCATTAATGCTTTTGAATTTAGAATGTGGTTACTTCATTATTGTCAATTTATATGCCAATGAAAAGAACTATGACAGATTAGCAAAAGTACAACATACAGAAAGACCTGTCAGCTTTTTAAAACAGAACAGGTCTAAATAAATTTATTTCAAGGTTTCTTATAATCTATTACCTATAATATTTTGCACAATTTCCGGATTTAATAAGGTAGAAACGTCTCCAAGGTTGTCAATTTCATTACAAGCAATTTTGCGTAAAATACGACGCATAATTTTACCTGAACGTGTTTTTGGCAATCCTTCTGAGAACTGAATTTTATCTAATTTTGCAATCGGGCCAATTCTATCTGTAATTAATTGATTGATTTCTTTTTTTAAATTATCATGATTTCTACTTTCTCCAGTATCTTTTAAAGTTACATATCCATACAATGCACTGCCCTTTATATCATGCGGAAAACCAACAATAGCAGATTCTGCCACAGCTGGATGCTCATTTATAGCATCCTCAATTGGCGCTGTTCCTAGATTGTGACCAGAAACAATAATTACGTCATCTACTCTACCTGTAATTCTGTAATAGCCAACCTCATCTCTTAAAGCACCATCGCCTGTAAAATACATATTCTTATATGCAGAAAAATAGGTTTCTTTATAACGTTCATGATTTCCCCAAATAGTTCTTGCAATACTTGGCCAAGGAAACTTTACACATAGTCTTCCCTCTACCTGGTTCCCTTTTAACTCTTTGCCGTTTTCATCCATTATTGCAGGTTGAATGCCTATAAAGGGTAAGGTCGCATAGGTCGGTTTTGTTGGCGTTACATAGGGTATGGGTGTAATCATCATACCTCCTGTTTCTGTTTGCCACCAAGTATCAATAATCGGACTTTTCTTTTTACCAATATTATCATTATACCAATGCCAAGCTTCTTCATTAATAGGCTCTCCTACAGACCCCAATACTTTTAAAGAGGATAAATCGTGTTTGTCTACTAATTCTGTTCCGTGTTTTGCCAGTGCTCTAATTGCTGTTGGTGCGGTATAAAACTGATTTACCTTATGTTTCTCTACAATTTCCCAGAAACGTCCGAAATCTGGATAACTTGGTACGCCTTCAAACATTAATGTAGTTGCTCCGTTTGCTAACGGACCATATACAATATAAGAATGACCGGTAATCCAACCAATATCTGCGGTACACCAGTACACATCTTCTTCTTTATATTGAAATGCATTTTTAAACGTATATGCTGTATACACCATATAACCAGCAGTTGTATGCACCATTCCTTTCGGCATCCCTGTAGAACCAGAAGTATATAAAATAAATAAGGGGTCTTCTGCATCCATAATTTCTGCTTCACAATCTATAGAAGCATTATCCAATAATGGTTGCAACCATTGGTCACGGCATTCTTTCATTTGAATGTCTGAATGAATTCTTTTCGCTACTAAAACAGTTTTTACACAAGAACAATTTTCCAAAGCTTCATCTACAATTCCTTTTAAATCAATGGTTTTCGCACCCCGATAAGAACCATCAGATGTAATCACCATTTTACAATCAGAATCATTAATTCTTGTTGCCAATGCAACTGCTGAAAAACCTGCAAAAACTACGGAATGGATAGCACCAATTCTAGCACAAGCAAGCGTTGCAATAGCCAATTCTGGAATCATTGGAACATAAATACATACCCTATCTCCTTTTTGAACTCCGTTTTCCTTTAAAACATTGGCAAACTTATTTACTCTTTCTGATAATTGCTTATAGGTAATATGCTCTGCAGCTTCACTTGGATCATTTGGTTCAAATAAGATAGCCGTTTTATCTGCCCTTGTTGCCAAATGCCTATCGATACAGTTTTCTGTAATATTTAGTTTTGCCCCTTGAAACCATTTTATTGTTGGCTTAGAGAAGTCCCATTCTAAAACCTTGTCCCATTTTTTACGCCAAACAAAATGCTCTTCAGCAATCTCTTCCCAAAAATTTTCTGGTTCTCTAATCGATTTTCTGTATACCTGATAATATTCTTCTAGATGTTTTATATGATAATTACTCATAGTTTGGCTAAATTATTTATTGTTTGGACTCTAACAAAAAGACTAAACTATAAAAAACAATCCTTATATTTTTATTTTTTCTAATTATAACACCTTTTAGTATATAAAATACAAAAAATATTAAAATTCAATATCAATTATATTAGAAGAACAATATATTTGTCTTGTATGAATTTTCACATTCTTTTAGAAACTTTTATTGAGAATTGGCATATTATTCTATTATTTTTTGCCGTAGCAGTATTATATTCTTCTGTTGGTTTTGGCGGTGGTTCTAGCTATTTGGCTATTTTAGCTTTAACGGGTATTGCATTTACACAAATTAGAGCTACAGCTTTGTTATGTAATATCGTTGTGGTTTCTGGTAACGTTTATCTATTTATTCATCAGAAAAAAGTAAATTTTAAAAAAATAATGCCCCTAATTTTATTTAGTATTCCTTTGACTTTTTTAGGCGGAACTGTAAAAATAAATCAGCAATTCTTTTTCATTTTATTAGGTTTCACTTTATTGTTCGCAGCAATAACTATGTGGCTTTCAAAACAAATTGTTACTTTCAATGAAAAAAACAGCGATACCAAAAGTATAAGGAATGCAAGTTTTGGAGGTATTATTGGTTTTATTTCTGGAATGGTTGGTATTGGTGGTGGTGTTTTTTTAGCTCCTTTATTACATCTTACCAATTGGGATACTCCCCAGAAAATAGCGGCAACTGCCAGTATTTTTATTTTAGTAAATTCTATCGCTGGTTTTATTGGTCAATACTCAATGCCTAATTTTCTAATTAACTGGAATTTAACGGGTATTTTATTAGTAACTGTTTTTATTGGCGGCCAAATTGGAAGCAGAAAAAGCTACAGCTTCTTTACACCTATTCAATTAAAAAAAGCAACTGCCATTTTAATTGCCTTTGTGAGCTTACGTATCTTATATAAATATATATTTTAAACGTACACTTCTTTCTATTTAAAACTTACACAAATAAAATATTGCATATTAAAAGCAATCCAAATATCTTTGAGACAAAAATAAAAAATGCTAGAAAATATATTTACACTCTTCATGCTAATTATGTTGCAAGCTGTCTTAGGTTTTGATAACTTGTTATACATTTCACTAGAGTCAAAGAAAGCGCCAGAAACAGACAGAAAAAGAGTTCGGAAAGTAGGAATTTTAATAGCTATTGTCTTAAGAATTGTACTTTTATTTCTTTTGGTTTCTATAATTGGGTATTTTCAAAAACCTTTTTCTTTTTTGACAGGTGGTTTTGAAGACGTTATAAAATTTGCTTTTAATGGGCATAGCATTATTGTTTTATTAGGTGGAGGATTTATAATTTATACCGCTATTAAAGAAATTTGGCACATGATTGGTACTCAAAATTTAGAGCAATCTGCAGCAGATCAGCGCAAAGGAACAAAATCTTCTAAAACCGTTATTTTTAGCATTGTATTAATGAATTTAGTATTTTCTTTTGACTCTATTTTAGCTGCTATTGGTCTTACAAGTGCTATAGAAAGCACTACAACTGCATTTATTATTATGACTATTGCAATTGTTATCAGTGGTTTATTAATGTTATTCTTAGCAGATAGAATATCATATTTCTTAGCAAAAAATAGGATGTATGAAGTTTTAGGGCTCTTTATTCTTTTTATAGTTGGCATTATGCTAATTACAGAAGGTGGCCATTTAGCACATTTAAAACTCTTTGGAAATGAAATTGTACCTATGAGTAAAACTACCTTCTACTTTGTAATTGCTATTTTAGTTATTGTAGACGTTGTACAAGGAAAATATCAAAAAAAGTTATTCGCTAAGAAGCAATAAATACAACCTCAAAAATAAAAAAAGAGCATTCATTTAGAATGCTCTTTTTTTTTATAATTATATAATATTTAACGTTATTAATGATTTATTGAATAAAACATAAACTATCTTTGATTTAGAAACAAATAATGCTTTTTTCGCATTTTCTTTATAAAACTTCTAAAAAGTAGTTTTAACACGTTCGTGTTAATTTTTCTAATAGGAAGGGTTTGGTTGATTGTAAGTTGGTACTGGAGAGTGCCAACTTTTTTACTTATATAATTTCAGGAAGACTGTCCTGAACTCTTTGGATAACAATTTGAATAATTCTTTTATTTAATTCTGAAGCATTTAAACTATAATAGGCGAACTCTTCTAATGAAAAAGCACCAATAATAAAACCTAACGTAAGGTTCTTATAATTAATATCTTTGACAAAAACTGCCTTTGTTTTACTTCTCTTTTTTTGATCTGTTAAGCTAGAAAAATCTATTTTTCTTTTTGCTTTATACGTATTAAAAGATGCAATTAATAAATCGTGTTGCATTTTAATAACGGGTCTTAATGTCTGATTTTGAAACAATTCTAATGCAGACATATTGTCTTTAATTAAATCTTCTAAAACGGGTCTTTCTTTATTCATTATCTAATAATTCATCTAATTCTAATTGAAAATCATACTGTAAATCTTCATGTAATTTTTCAATTACTCGCTTAATCATTCTCACTTGTGTATCAAAAATACTTTGCAATCTTGTGCTTCTTTGAATAGAAGGTTTAAAATCCTTTAACTTCTTACAGAAATACAACAACAACTCTGCTTCTGTTTCTTTCTTCTTAGAGTACCGAATGTGTTTTTTTATAGACGTTAATATTTTACGACTTCCCTTTCTAATGTAGAAAAAACTCTTTGTATTAATTTCTTCAAACTGAGCGTCTACCTCCTCTTTTAGAGTCTGAATATAAGTTTCCTCATCATGAGACTCAAACATTAAGTAGGTAAGTAATTCTTTGTTTTCTTTTTTAAACCGGGCCAACTGCAAGCACAACTCTTTTAAATCTGCAGCAGATTTATGAGCTAATTCATCTTTAAGTTGTTTTATAGTTACAGCCTTCAAACCCTATTTTTATGCTAAAAAAAGCCTCATGATTTTAAAAAATGAGGCTTGTATTATCTCAGATTATTGTTCACTAGGAACCATAACCAATTCATTTACATCTGCAGTATAGTCTACACCTGGCACTTTAAAACCAAATAAGCTAAAAAACTCATCACTATAACCTTTTAAATCTCCTATTTCTGGTAAATTTTCTGAAGTTGCATTTTTCCAAAGTTCAGCTATTTCTTCTTGCACATCTTCGCGCATTTCTAAATCATCAATTCTAATTCTTCCCTTTTCATCTAAAGCTAAATCACCTCCAAATAAACGCTGGCTGAACAAACGTTGTATTTGCTCAATACAACCTTCGTGAATTCCTTTTGCCTTCATAATTTTATACAATAAAGAAATGTATAACGGAATTACAGGAATTGCAGAACTTGCTTGTGTTACCAATGCTTTGTTTACAGAGACATAGGCTTTTCCTTTAATGGACTTTAAATCTTCTGTAATTGTAAAAGCAGTTGCTTCTAAATGATCTTTTGCGGCACCAATAGTTCCATTTCTATAGACCGGTCTTGTAACATCTGGGCCAATATAAGAATATGCAACTGTTGTAGCACCTTCTGATAGTAGGTTTTCAGCTTGCAAGGCATCCATCCACATTTTCCAATCTTCACCTCCCATAACAGTAATTGTATTCTCAATATCTTCTCCTTCCGCAGGGTTGATAGAAATTTCTGATACATTTCCGGTATGAAAATCTACTGTCTTATTTGTAAAAACTTCTCCAATAGGTTTTAACACCGATTTGAATCTTTTCCCACTATTTGGGTGCGTTCTTACAGGTGAAGCCAAACTATAAATCACTAAATCTATCTGACCTAAATCTTCTTTAATTAAGTCTACAACTTGTTGTTTTATTTCATTTGAGAATGCATCGCCATTCACACTTTTAGCATACAAACCTTGTTTATGAGCATGCTTTTCAAAAGCTGCAGTGTTGTAATATCCTGGTGAACCTGGTCTTCCTGCAGTTGGTGGCTTATCAAAATAAACACCAATTGTTGCTGCTTCTGAGCCGAATGCACTTGTAATTCTAGAGGCCAAACCAAAGCCTGTAGAAGAACCTAAAACCAATACTTTTTTGGCTCCTTCAATTTTTCCTTGCGTTTTGATATATTCTATTTGATTCATTACGTTTTGCTCGCAACCTGTTGGATGTGATGTTAAACAGATAAATCCTCTTGTTCTTGGTTCTATAATCATATTTGTATGTTTTTATTATAATTCGTTATTATGCTTATGTATAACGAAGCAATCTATTTATAATTTAAGAGATTACCACGTTATTTAATGCTTACAGCAGTTAAATTCCTCGCAATGACAAACTCTTTATTCTCTTATTTTAAAAATTGAAGCACATTCTTTTCAATTCTATTCATTACGTTATCTGTAGTTGCTTTTACAAAAGCTTCTCCCGTAATTTGTTCGTATAACTCTATATATCTATTAGAAATTTCGCTGATTTTAGCATCAGACATTTCTGGTATTTGTTGTCCTTCTAATCCTTGAAATCCATTTTCAATTAACCATTGTCTTACAAACTCTTTAGACAATTGTTTTTGAGGTTCCCCTTTATCTTGTCTTTCTTGATACCCTTCTTCATAAAAATAGCGAGAAGAATCTGGAGTATGAATTTCATCAATTAACACAATTTTTCCTTCTTTTGTTTTTCCGAATTCGTATTTCGTATCTACTAAAATTAGACCACGAGAAGCCGCTATTTCTGTTCCTCTTTGAAATAGTTTTCTTGTATAGTCTTCTAAAATTAAATAGTCTTTTTCAGAAACAATACCAGTTGACAGAATCTCTTCGCGAGAAATATCTTCGTCGTGATCTCCGTTATCTGCTTTAGTTGATGGAGTAATTAAAGGTTCAGGAAATTTATCATTTTCTTTCAAACCTGCCGCCATGGTAACACCACAAAGTAGCCTTTTCCCTAATTTATACTCTCTAGCCGCATGACCAGATAAATAACCACGAATAACCATTTCTACTTTAAAAGTTTCGCACAAATGACCAATTGCTACATTCTCATCAGGATTTGCTAACAACCAATTCGGAACAATATCTGCTGTATTATTCATCATTTTAGTTGCAATCTGGTTTAAAATCTGCCCTTTAAAAGGAATTTGACGCGGTAAAACAACATCAAAAGCAGAAAGTCTATCGGTAGCAATCATTACTAAAAGAGTATCATTAATGTTATAAACCTCTCTTACCTTACCTTTATAAACAGATTTTTGATTGGGAAACTTAAAGTTAGTTTCGTTAATTGTATTCATTCTTGGTTAATTGTTTGTTGGTTGTTCTTTGTTAATGGCTGCAAAAATAGTCTAAAGACTATTAACCAACAACAAAAAATAAGACCCTATTCTGTTTCTATGCTTTTGTAAGCGCTAATGATACTTCTTACTAATTTATGGCGCACCACATCTTTGTCATCTAAGAAGACTTGTGCAATACCATTTATATCTTTCAAAGCTAATAAAGATTCTTTTAATCCAGATACTTGTTTTCTTGGTAAATCTATCTGACCAGGATCTCCGGTGATGATAAACTTTGCACTTTTACCCATTCTAGTTAAAAACATTTTCATCTGATTGTGCGTAGTATTTTGCGCTTCATCTAAAATTACAAAGGCATTGTCTAAGGTTCTACCCCTCATAAATGCCAAAGGTGCAATCTGTATTACGCCTTTTTCTATGTACGATTCTAGCTTTTCATGTGGTATCATATCTCTTAATGCATCATATAAAGGTTGCATATACGGATCTAACTTTTCTTTTAAATCTCCTGGAAGAAAACCTAAATTCTCTCCAGACTCTACCGCGGGTCTTGTCAAGATAATTTTTCGAACTTCTTTTTCTTTTAATGCTCTAACGGCCAATGCAACTGCTGTATAGGTTTTACCCGTTCCCGCGGGCCCAACAGCAAATAACATATCATTCTTATCCATTAGCGCAACCATTTTACGCTGGTTTTCTGTTTGTGGTTTTATCAATCTTCCAGCAACACCGTGCACTAAAACATCTTTAACTCTTTTAGACGCTGCAGCTTTTTCCTCTTTCCCATTCGAAGTTAGAATACGCTCCATGCTGTTTTCATCTAACTTATTGTACCTATTGTAATACTTTATCAAACGCGTTAGACGGATTTCAAATTCATCTAAAAGAGCTGACTCTCCAAAAATCTTCAATTGGGTACCTCTAGCAACAATTTTAATTTTAGGGTAATATTTTTTTAAGGCTTCAATAGTACTATTATGTGCTCCAAAGAAGTCTTTGGGGTTTATTTCTTCTAACTCTATAATGCGTTCGTTCAAATGTTTATTTTTTTTAGAGATTGATGTCCATTTTATTTAAACTAAAAATAGCGAATTAAAATTCAAAATTCATTAGATTTGCTTAAAATAATTAATAACTTTTACACAATTAATTAAACGTAAAGCACCCCATGGCATTTATAACGCTAACTACAGACTTCGGAACAAAAGACCACTTTGTAGGTGCTGTAAAAGGAGCCATATACACAGAACTTGCAGATGCTAAAATTGTAGATATTACACATGAAATAGCGCCTTTTAATATTACAGAAACTGCATATATACTAAAAAACTCTTATAAAAGTTTTCCTAAAGGAACCATACATATTATTGGTGTAGACTCAGAACTTAGTGCAGATAACAAGCATATTGCCTTAGAATTAGATGGACATTTTTTCGTTTGTCCAGACAACGGTTTAATTTCTATGATTGCCTCTGAAATTAAACCTACAAAAATTGTAGAAATTAATATTCATGACAGAATAGAGAGTAGTTTTCCGGTGTTAGATGTTTTTGTTCAGGTAGCTTGTTTTATAGCTAGAGGTGGAAATTTAACAGTTATAGGGAAAGTAATTAAGGATTTTAAGAAATTAATAGAGATTCAGCCAAAAGTAAATCAGGCCCAAAACCAAATTATTGGAGGTGTGTTATATATTGATAATTACGGAAATGTAATTACAAATATTAGCCAAAAAATGTTTCAGGAAATTGGAAAAGGAAGAACTTTTAACGCAACCGCTAGACGGTATTCATTTTCTAAAATTTTCACAAAATACAATGAAGTTGCTAATAACAGTTTGCATGAGAGCCATCAATATGACGGACATAAATTAGCCATATTTAACGCCGCAGGATATTTAGAAATTGCTATTTACAGAAGTAATTTAGATACTGTTGGTGGTGCATCTTCTCTTTTAGGATTAAGCTATAGAGATCAAATCACCATCGATTTCACAAATGATAAGAAACCCGAATTTACACCAATCTCATAAGTATGTTTGTAAGAATTGTAAAGTTAAGTTTCCATCAAAAACACATTCCTACCTTTTTAGAAATTTTTGAAAAGAAAAAACAATTTATTAGAGCGTCTAAAGGATGTACTTTATTAGAGTTATATCAAGATAAAAATAATCCTGATATCTTTTTCACATACTCGCATTGGAACGAAGAAAGCGATTTAGAAAACTACAGAAAGTCTGCTCTTTTTAAAGATGTTTGGGCAAAAACAAAAGTATTTTTTAATGACAAACCGCTTGCATGGAGCGTTGATAAAAAGTAAGTTTACAAAAAGAAACAAGCAAAATAATATAAAATGGCATTCAACTTTACACCATTTCCAGTTTTAGAAACGGAAAGATTAACATTAAGAGCATTAGAATTAAACGATGCAAAAGCCATTTTTGGTTTGAGAACAAACAAAGGGGTAAATACCTTTATAACTAGAACTAGGCTAAACAATCTTTCTGAAACGAGAGCTCTTATAGATAGTATTTCTAATTCAATTGCTAATAATACCCATATTTTTTGGGTATTAGAATCTAAAGATACTGCTGAATTGCTAGGAACCATTGGTTTAAATAATTTCGAAACTGAAGAAGATTATGCAGAAATTGGATATGACGTGCACCCAGATTTTCAAGAGAATGGTTATATGAGTGAAGCTTTTAAAGCAATTTTAAACTTCTCTGCTAAGCAAATGGAGTTAAAATTTGTAGAAGCCTTTACACATCAAAATAACATTGCTTCGGTGGCGTTATTAGAGAAATATAACTTTGAATTGCAGCCAGACAGAAAAGATGCAAATGTTGAGGAGAACCAAATTTATAGATTTACTGTTGACGTTTAGTTTTTAGTTGAAACAAAGCAAAAAAAAATTACCAATAAAAAATCAGACATTGATCGCTATTTTAAAAAAAGAATTTAACTCGTTTTTTGCAAGTCCCGTTGCGTATTTAGTCATTGGAGTTTTCTTGTTGATTAATGGATTGTTCTTATTTATTTTTAAAGATGATTTTAACATCCTAAACGCTGGCTTTGCAGATTTAAATCCGTTTTTTTATCTAACACCTTGGGTATTTATATTCTTAATTCCGGCAATAACTATGAAAAGTTTTGCTGATGAATTTAATAACGGAACCATAGAACTTTTAAAAACAAAACCAATTTCTAATTGGCAAATTGTATTGGG
>Ga0307994_1000595_pt1 | contig 25057 bp, 16 predicted proteins | sample EllFjometagen261_FD_203171 | JGI IMG/M metagenome (GOLD analysis project Ga0307994, IMG submission 203171) | Marine microbial communities from Ellis Fjord, Antarctic Ocean - #261 | ecosystem: Environmental > Aquatic > Marine > Unclassified | place: Southern Ocean | collected 2014-11-02 | reverse complement strand
TTACTACCAAAATGGCAACCAGCGAAGCAGGAATTGCCTTGGTGAGTCTAGGCAGTCCCCAAATAATTACCATAGTGAGCAAGACTAAGCAGAGCATAATGTTTAATTGGGGGCCGGTCATCCAGCCCAGCTGACCGTCAGCGTCCATGACTTTAAAGGAAGCCACCTGCGCTAGAAAGATAACGATCGCAAGTCCGTTAACGAAGCCAAACATAACGGAGTGTGGGACCAGTCGGATAAATTTTCCCAGCCTAAGGAAGCCGGCGGTCATCTGAATAATGCCAGCTAGTATCACAGTAGCGAATATGTATTCCACGCCGTGACTCTGGGCCAGGCTGACGATCACCACGGCAATAGCGCCAGTTGCTCCAGATATCATGCCGGGTCGGCCTCCAAAAATAGAGGTAATCAAGCCGATGCTGAATGCTGCATAGAGCCCGGTGAGCGGAGAGAGGCCAGCGATCAGCGCAAATGCGATAGCTTCGGGGACTAGTGCGATTGAAACGGTTATACCGGATAGGACTTCGATTAGGACATTTATTTTTTTTGAGCGGTCGTACAGATTAAACAGGTATTTCATCTAGGTGTTTCTTAATCCAATAGTGTGAACCACTAGAAGCACAGAGCGTCGAGTGGATGGGGTGCCCTGAAATTAGTCAGAGGCACCCTAGTACTTAAAATCTTTAGGGTAGACTGCAGCCGTTCGGATAGGGAAGTACGACAAGGGCGCGCACTTTACTATATTAAGCTGGTGAAGAGAACAATAAAAAAGAGCCAAAGGACAAAATTACCTTATTTTTGCTTTAAGGAAAGAAGCCGTGATTTCTCATCTGGGAATCTGAGTAATCTCAGTATTAAATATCTGCTATGATGCGCTGCCCAGATCATCAGGCAACTCCAATGAATGCCGTTCCATTTGCAACTCTACCCCTTCGGCCCGAACTCTTAGCTAGTATCGCGACCCTGGACTATGATTCGATGACGCCAGTTCAGGCGCGGGCTCTGCCGCATCTGCTCAGCGGCAAAGACCTTATCGCGCAGGCCAAGACTGGCAGTGGAAAAACGGCGGCTTTTGCAATCGGTCTACTTAATAAACTCGACGCGCAGTTATATAGCACCCAAGCGCTAGTTCTATGTCCCACCCGTGAGTTGGCGGAACAGGTTGCGGCAGAGATTCGCAGGCTTGCGAGCGCTATTCCCAATATCAAGTTGCTCACCCTGTGCGGTGGCAAACCGATGGGTCCACAATTGGCTTCTTTGCGGCGTGACCCGCACATCGTTGTAGGAACGCCCGGGCGCATCCTAAAGCATCTCGAGAAGGAAACCTTACATCTCAATGCAGTAGAGACACTCGTGCTAGACGAGGCTGACCGCATGTTGGACATGGGTTTTCTCGAGGATATTACAAAGATCATCGATAAGACCCCAGCTTCTAGACAAACACTGTTGTTCTCGGCTACCTATCCTGAGGGCATCAAGGGAATAAGCGGTAGCGTGCAGCGTGATCCAATTGAAATTTCAGTAGAGGATAGTCACCATAGTCCAGACATCGAACAGGTCTTCTTCAAGGTCGAGAAAAGCGAGAGAATACAGACGCTTTTCAATGTGCTTGCGCACTATCAGCCAGAGTCGACTCTCATATTTTGCAATACCAAGCAGCAGTGCCATGATCTGAGCGGGGAATTACGTGAGCTTGACCTCCACGCATTGGCCCTGCACGGTGATTTGGAACAGTTCGAGCGTGATCAAGTTCTTGCCCAATTCTCTGGTAAGAGTAGCTCGATACTTATAGCCACTGATGTGGCTGCGCGCGGTCTCGATGTTAAGGAGTTGGCTGCTGTCATTAATTTCGAGCTTAGTCGCGACCCTGAAGTACATATTCATCGTATAGGACGCACGGCTCGGGCAGGCAGTAAGGGGCTCGCGGTGAGCCTGTTCACCGCTTCGGATAAGCGGCACTTGCAAGCGGTAGAAGAATACCAAGGCTCGGCAGCGAAAATAGTGAGTACGACTGTGCTAACTGACCCTACAAACTTCAAGCTCTATCCGCCCATGGTCACACTATTCGTAAATGGTGGGCGAAAGGAAAAAGTTAGGGCGGGAGACTTGCTTGGTGCGCTGACGGCTAGTGGTGAAATCACCGGTGCTCAGATTGGTAAGATTACGCTGTTCGACAAAATCGCTTACGTCGCCGTCGAGCAACAGGTAGCGAAGCTGGCACTGACGATTCTTGCAGATGGCAAGATTAAGGGCAGAAAATTCAGAGTGCGCCGACTGCGGTAGTGCAATTCTGAAGTAATAAGTACGCTTATCGCTGCCTTAGTTTTCTACGGTTATCGTTGGGCTGGGGGCAAAGCCTATGCGGTGTGCAATTACCAGCAGTCTTTGATTTTCTCTTACAGCTAGAGGACTTTGATAGATCTGCCACGTCGATCCAAGCTCCTCAATCCCGCTTAACAGTTGATAACCAATGCTGGCTCCTTCTGTTTTACTGTGAAGTGTTATTAGGCCATCGTTGCTGGATTTTCTTGCGATAGGCGCGAGCGTTGCAGGCTGAATTCCATTTGGCCACATGCTTTGTATAAGGTTTTCTTCAGGCATCAATCCTTTGTCATCAATAAAGCGCATCCAGCTATCCATCTCCTTGCTAAGTTCGGCCAGTTTGTCAGTGTACGCAGGGTCGGCGGCAATATTGTTTAGCTCATAGGGGTCAGTGAGAGTATCAAATAACTCTTCCGGCGCTTTTGATGTTCTAAACCACTGAGCTTGAACCGGGTCCAGCTCGCCAGCGTCACGCATGCGCAGGAGCTCTTGCATAGCTGGCATCTGTTCACGGTAGGGAAGCGGCAAATAGTAAGGTTTTTCGGGGTTAAAGTTTCGTAAATACTTGAATCGATCGTCCCGAACCGCCCGAATCATGTCGTACTTGGAGTCAAACCGGTCGGCTGCGCCATGTACATAATCTCGAGCAGCTGTGGTTGCGTATTCGCCTACGAATGCTCTGCCATCGACATAGTCTGGTGGTTCGATACCCGCGAGTGAAAGAATAGTCGATTTGAAATCGACGAAACTTATAAGCTGCTCATCGATTTCTCCTGCTCTGTATTGATCGGGAAAACGTATGATCAGTGGCAGATGCATACCGGAGTCGTATAATAATCTTTTTTGGCGGGGCAGTGGGCCGCCGTGATCGGTGTACCAGAAGATGATTGTGCTATTCAATAAGCCATCCTCTTCCAGTTGGTCGAGGATCTCTCCCACTTGTCGGTCCATGGCTACGATATTGGAATACACTCGCCGTATATCCTGTCGGCCGATCTTTGTATCTGCCAGATAAGGTGGAACTGGTACCGTTAGGTTCTCATCAACCAATAGTGGATTCTCTGCTTGTCTCCAAATTTGTGATTCGTGTGTAATTCCAAAATTGAAGATTGAAAAAAATGCTTGTCCTTCTGCTCGGTTACGCCAATGCGCGGTATTACTGCTTTCATCCCATGCGGTAACAGACTTACGAAATTGATAGTCCTCTTTTGCATTATTGCTTGTGTAGTAGCCAGCTTCCCTAAAATACTGGCTGTGCATTTTGACGTAGGGCGGGGGGACGGCTTCGTAAGGAATAACGCCTTCGACACCAAAATCTGCGATGTTCGTTGTGCGCATGTGTTGGGCACCAATTCGATTCTGATACATGCCAGTCGCTATCGCTGCGCGGCTTGGGGCGCAGACTCCTGAACTTGAAAATACCTGAGTATAGCGAATGCCTTCATTCGCCAGGCGGGTCAGGTTTGGAGTGGCAACAGTATTGTCGCCAAAAGGTGGAATGATAGGGCTTAGATCTTCGGCGACTAGCCAAAGGATGTTGGGCCTGATCGGAAGTCTTGGGCCATCATGAGAAGCCACCTGAGTCTGAGCGAGATAACTACATTGGCTTAAAGTTAGAACCAATACGGATAGGCTTAGGACTTTGATAGTTCTCATCGAATAGCTGAGAGCGAATCGATTGATAAGAAAATACATTCTGGTGAGGTTCCTAATAACAATTGTTAGGTGGATTCGGTGCCATAAATATTTTTTCAACAATCTAGATTCATGCCTGCTTCCCTGCTTGCTAGAGTACGGATTGGTTGCGATGGTCGCCGAACTTTGGGCGTACTACGTTCTTTAGTGGAATGTTCATGCCGCCGGTAGTTTCGAGCCAGTCATAGACTTCATTCGCATAGCCTGTGATGCGCCCCTGATGCTCGGGAGCATCGATTAGGTTGTACATCTCGTTGGGATCCGCCTGCAAGTCATAAAATTCATTGGTGTCCCATACGCCGTGGTAGCGGATGTACTTGTAGCGTTCAGTGCGTATCCCAAACATGGTCGGTGTTTGCGGAAAATCCATCTCCCAGTAGTACTCGTAAAAGATGCGGTCGCGCCAGGCAACTTCTTTTCGGTCCAGCAGTGGAACAAAAGATGCGCCCTGCATATGAGCTGGCATGGCCAAGCCTGCGGCTTCTAAGATAGTTGGTGCGATGTCTATATTCTGCACTAAGGCATCGATCGGAGCGCCGCCCTCAAGGTATGAAGGCCATCGAACTAACAAAGGTACTTTGGCAGACTCTTCATAGAAGTGGCGCTTATCAATCAGCCCGTGTTCGCCGAAGGAGAAACCGTTGTCTCCCATGTAGATCACCAGCGTGTCTTCTGCCAGCCCGTTTGCATCCAGGTAATCCAATACGGCGCCGACACTCTCATCGATACCCATCAAAGTTTCGGTGTAACGTTGGAAGAACTCTTCGAAATCGATGTCACCATGGTACATGTAGTCGACGCCATGCCAGGATTCGCGCTGCTGCTTTACCCAGTCGGGGATTCGGTTTTCGCCATAGTAGTCGCGCCCACGCAGTGGCTCTGTGTCTACATCGCCGCTTGGTAATTCCGGGATGCCATAGCTGGGAACATCGAAGCTAGGCGGATAGACGACTTCTTTGCCTTCATAAAGGCCCTGATGACGTTCGGCTGGTTGGAATTGGGAATGCACAGCCTTGTGCGAGAGGTACAAGAAGAATGGCTGGTCCTGCTCCCGATTATCTAACCAATCGACGGCATGTTCTGTTAAGACATCCGTGACGTAAGTGGATTCATCGTACGTTGTGCGTTCGCCATTGATGTTAAGAGTCGGACCGTAGTAGACACCCTGTCCGCGAAAACTCTCCCAATGATCGAAACCCGGTTGCGGTTCGTCGCTGTGGTTACCCATGTGCCACTTGCCGAAGTAGCTGGTTTGATAGCCCGCCTCCTGCAGATACTCCGGAAAGAAGGTGAGATTGCCAGGGTCGGGTGCGGCGTTGTCGATCACTGTATGAGTATGTGAATACAGGCCTGTGAGGATCGATGCCCGAGAAGGCGAGCACAGGGAGGTGGTAACATAGGTGTTGGGGAAATAGGCACCCTCACTAGCCAGGCGATCTAAATTCGGAGTCTCCAGCCACGGCACCTTGCCGGTAAAGCCCATGAAATCGAAGCGGTGGTCATCCGTCAGGATGTAGATGACATTCTTTGGGTTGGCGTTCGCCAGCGGTTCCAGCTGGAGGGGGTTATCTTCGTTGCTGCAGCTTACTAGCAGGGCAGAAGCTAGACAGGTCGATAGAATTTGGGATTTTCCCATAGTAATTCACCGTGATTAATTGGCTTGGCTGACAATTCAGCTTATTCACTGTACCAATTAAATCCATTTTCCGTCTACGTTAGTTCTTTAGAAAAAATAATGATAGACAAGGCTGCAGACAGTATTGTCCCCCAATAAATGCTGCCCCTTCCTGCCTTATCACAGTCCAAATAATATTAGGGCTGAGGCAGGCAGAGGTAGGCAGGGTATTGTACGTGGGAAGGAATACGTAAATTCAGGATGAGGCGCAACAACCTCTGGAGTTAACTTTGGGTGCGCTTGCTACCTGTGGCAATACCAGGGGAGAACTTCCTCGATCAGCAGGAGGTTAAATACTGGGCCGTCCGTTGAAATTGCTCAGCCACTCAATTGCCCCGGTAATCCGATTAACCTCTGCTGACACCCTATTTTTTATCGAACCAGTCGGTACATCAGTAATGCCGCGCGTTTACTCTGACTCGGTAGAGCGCTCATCAGCGCGGTCTCATCCACGGTGTGCCCGCCGGAACCACTTAAGCCCAATCCATCGATGGCCATGGCAACGAGCCCTGATGTGAAAGATACATCGGCGGCACCTGCCAGGCGTGGATTGACGGCGACAACGCGCCCAAAGCCAAGATCAAGACTAGCTCGACTATAGATTTCTAATAGTTCAGCATTACCCTCACTCGGCGCCAAAGGTGGATAGCCATCGTCAAATTCGATCTCAGCGCTGGTATGAGGGAAATTGGCGGCGGTAATTTCGCGCATGGTGTTGCGTGCTCTGTCCAATTGTTCCACAGACACTGCGCGCAGATCGCCAGTCACCAGAGCGCTCTGTGCGACGACATTGTTCTTACCAAATGCAGTTCCGCTGCTCGTTTCACTATCATGTGTAATCTCGCTGCCGCCTAGTATTCGACCTGGATTGAAGGTGAGGTTTTCTTCTTGTTGTAGGTTTTCCAGAAACAGCAACAGTATCCGCGCCGTTTCATAGATTGCACCCGGACCGATGTCTTCACGAAATACCTGTGAGGAATGTGCCGGCCTACCCTTGACCCGTAATGTCCAATCCGAAGAACCGCGCCTTGAGATGTTTGCAGTTGTCGGATTGCCATCTCCATCTTCAAAGCCAATGGCGATATCCGCATAGGTAGCTGCATCGATGATCGCTTTCTTGCTTAGTGACAACGGGTCACCGCTGAGTTCCTCATCGCCTGTCATCACTACAGTGATGTCCATGTCTTGCAATAGATCCACTTCATGCAGTGCGCGCAGTGCTTGCAGCATGATTACATTACCACCCTTCATATCAGTAATGCCGGGACCGGTGGCGCGCTCGGCATCGATACGCTCAAAACTTTGAAAGGGGCTGCTAGGTTCAAACACGGTATCTAAATGCCCGATCAGCAAAAGCTTTGGCCCTTCACCGTCACCACGAATCTCTGCAATCAGGTGGCCGGCACGGCCGAAGGCTGAGCCATCTTCCCAGCGTGTCTCGAACCCAATTGCTTCGAAGTGAGGCATCATGTGATCGGCGATCGCGCGTACCCCAGCAAAGTTCATGGTGCCACTATTGATGTTAACGCTTTCAATGAGTAGCTCCTGTGCTGCGGCATTGCTGTCATCGATGAAGGCGACCATTGCCTGCTCTGTGGTATCGAGCTGCGCGAACGCTGGTACTTGCCAACTCATCATCAGGCTCAGAAAAGCGGTATTGAATGTAAATCGAGACATACACAGCACCTTGCTACGAAGAGAGTTGGCAGCAGCGATCATAGATATGACAGCGCTTATTGGTTTAGGCCGTGAAGTCGCGGCCTAGACTGCATTCATTTATCTGCGAGCCATCGGGACAGGTAGTTGCAACAGCTGGGCAGCGTCTGCTCCGGGTTTTGGACTAAATTTCTGCGAACGTCCCAGTACATTGTCCGCGCCGTACCAATTGCCGTTTATATCCACACCGAATTCATGTAGTTCGCCAAACTCGCCTGGCGCATTGCCATGTGCATCCCAGGAGAACAATCTATTGCCATCGGTATCAAATTTTATAATCCTTACGGGCTGATTGTCAGATACCCACACGTCTTGATTTTCCGTGATCAAAATATAATTTGGAAAGTTTAACCCCGGCCAAGTTGCCAGATGATTGCCGTTAGGAGAGAACACTTGGATGCGATCGTTATTTCGATCTGCAACATAGATGCGATCCTGATTATCTGTCGCTATCGAATGCACGGCATCAAACTGGCCCACGCCGTTTCCTTCGCTTCCCCATGCCGTAAGGTAATTCCCATCTTTATCAAACTTAATTACTCGTGAATTCGTAAGCCCATCTGCAACAACTATGCTGCCATCGCTAAGAAACGCAAGATCTTGCGGCGTTCCTAAGTGTGTCTCATCGTTTGCCGTTTCATTCTCGATACCCAGTGTCATCAACAACTCTTTGCCGTCATTTGAGAACGCATGGATCTGATGGCGTCCAGAATTTACGACCCACACTCGCCGCTGGGGATCATACGGACTGATCGCTATCATGTGTGGACCACCGGTTCCTTCGAACAGATAATCCCATTGGTTCCAATTCTCAATAAGCTTTCCTTCATCGTTAACGACAAAGATGACATTTTTCATTTGGCGTATTGTGCCTTCCGGCGGAGAAAGCGCGGACAGGCCCTCGACAGAACCGTAGAAATAGTCGAATCCATCGGGTAGAGGATCGGGAACGTGAAGCTCACCTCGTTGGATGACAAATATCCTTGTCGTCGACTCCACGAAAAGCCCAGGATGCGAGCCCCAGATAAAGTCAGGTTCTGAAAAAGGCTCAAGCCATTCCGGCTCAGCTATATAAGGCGACTCGCCATGATTCGATGTTGGCGGATACTGATCAGACCAAGACTGGGCGGTAAGAGTAGAAGTTGTCATCGCTATGAGCAGGCAGCCGACAGCGGTAAAGGTTCCATAAAGTCTCATTGTCTATTCCCTGTGTTGTTAGAAACTATTTTCCGAGGTCATTTCTGCCCCGAATATTTGGTTATTATCATTCAAGAAATAAAGCTTTTATGAATACAAAGTGAACTGTGGCAAGCCATATCTAGAATCTACCGCACTAGTTAATTCGGGCTACTCTATTGCCGAGCATGCAGCTTAGCTAACCGAAAATACCTTAGCATATCTAGGCTATGAGAAAAAGTTGCTAACTTGTGATCCCCTTGGGGCGTGGGCTAATCGAGTTACCCTGAGGAGTTTCTAATTTGTCTTGTGGCCGGCTCATTTTCAAATCAATGAGGCAAAAATGCTGAAAAAGTTGATAGCTAAAATCCAGATGCTATAAAAATAGCACTGTGCTTAAAAAACAGCACACCCCGGCTTCGAGATGATGTGACCACGTTCGCTTTTGTGAAGTAAGGATTTGGGGTTGCTGGGAGAGTGGAAAAAAAATCTGGCGCGACGGCCATCCAGAGAAATGAATCGCTCTATATACCGAAGTGCAGCAGTAGCAGATTCTTATTTGATGCCGTAGACAAAAGCTGCCGCAAATCAATGAAGGTTGCTGTTACACTTGACCTTTGCTGTGTTGTTATATGTCTGGCGCCGCCAGCTGAATTAGGAAAAGCAAGCCGATGAGTGAGAATTCGAAAGATAACTCAGAAAAGCCGCAGTCAGGTTCCATCCCTTGGGCTTACATCTACGCAAGCGTTCTAATTTTCACAGTCATTGTCGTTGTCTTACTCTACACCTTTTCACAATTCTACAGCGGTTAACCCATGCATCCCGTCGATTGGTCGATAGTTATCGTCTATCTTGCTTATGTTATTTGGCATGGGCTGAAGCTCAGTCGCGGGACTACCGACACGGAAGGATTTTTTCTGGCAGGTCGTTCTATTCCTTGGTGGGCGGTTGGCCTGTCAGTTATGGCGACACAGATGTCAGCGATAACGTTGATTGGCACTACTGGGCAGGCCTACGAAGATGGGTTGCGTTTCATCCAGTTTTATTTTGGCTTACCACTGGCAATGATTATCCTCTGCGTGACTGCGGTGCCTCTATTCTATCGGGCACGCGTGTTCACCGCTTACGAATATCTCGAGCAGCGCTTTGATGCTAAGACGCGCACCTTGACGAGCTTCTTCTTTCTTCTTTCCCGTGGGTTAGGTGTTGGCGTAATCATCGCAGCTCCGGCGGTTGTGCTATCGATAGTCCTAGGCTGGAATGAGCTGGTGACCATTTTTGTGATCGGGCTATCGACCACCCTGTATACCATGCTCGGGGGTGTGCAGTCGGTAACTTGGACCGATGTAAAGCAGATGGTCATTATCTTGGCGGGGCTGAGTCTGTGTGTGTTTGTCATCATCACAAATCTTCCTGCGGGCGTGTCGTTCAGTGACGCGATGAATGTTGCCGGCGCCGCCGGAAAGCTACAGACCATAGATTTCAGCTTCGATCTCAATGAGCGTTATACGATTTGGTCAGGGATGATAGCCGCGTTATTTCTCTTCCTCTCTTATTTCGGCTGCGATCAGAGCCAAGTGCAGCGCTATTTAACAGCACGCTCTGTTGATGAGGGGCGCATCTCCCTGCTCATGTCTGCCTTTCTGAAAATCCCAATGCAGTTTCTATTCCTGCTAGTGGGCATACTGGTTTTCGTTTTCTATCTATTTAGTGCTCCACCGATGATCTTCAACGAAGAGGATGTGACTCGAGCGGCGGCAGTGCAGCCTATTGAACACGAACGGCTGCAGGGAGAGTTTGCTGATGCACATCAGCTGCGGCACTTGGCGGCGTTGAGATTTATAGACGAACAGGACACTACAGAGCGAATTACTGCTCGAGCGGGCTATATTGCTGCCAACGAGGCCTATCAAGATAAGCGTCGTGAGGCCACCGAGTTTGTGCGACAGACGAATGGCGATAGCTCGTTTAGCGACGTTAACTACGTATTTCCCGTGTTCGTTATCGAGAATATGCCGCGGGGGTTAGTGGGGTTAATAGTCGCTGCGATTCTCGCCGCGGCGATGTCTAGCGTCGCGGCGGAACTGAACGCGCTGGCAACCGCATCTACAATGGATTTCTACCGCCGCCACATTAACGTTAATAGCTCGGAAAAACAGATGCTTCGGTTCGGAAGATTGTCCACTTTGGTATGGGGTGTATTCGCCTGCATCGTCGCTACCTTTGCGACTAATCTAGGCTCGCTGATCGAAGTTGTGAATACTTTCGGTTCGTTCTTCTACGGTTCCCTGTTAGGAGTCTTCGTGTTAGCTTTTGCGGTGCCTCGGGCTAAGTCGGCAGGCGCTTTCTACGGCTTGTTGTTCGGCATAGTGTCAGTCTGGATTGCCAGCTCAACTACCGACATTGCTTTTCTTTGGTTCAATGTTGTAGGTTGCCTGGTAACTGTCGCTGCGGGATACCTCATTAGCATTGTGCGGTGAGTAAGGAATTGCAGGGGAATAATGGACAATAAAAATCACGCCTGGATTGTATTGCTGTTGTTAGCTATAGCAATGCCACTTTCTGTTGAAGCACAGGTGCGAGCCATCTACGACCAGGGTAGTGGTGCGCTGATTCGACAGCTGCTGCGCCTAGGCACTACTGCAAGCGTTATGCATACCGGTGCGCACCCTGACGACGAAGATTCCGCTTTGGTGGCCTATCATGCACGTCGAATGCATGCGCGGACTGCCTACCTGTCGCTCACGCGTGGTTCCGGCGGGCAGAACATTATCGGTGTTGAGCAGTCCGATGCGCTTGGTGTGATACGCACTGAGGAGCTGTTACAGGCTAGGCGCTTAGACGGGGCCGAGCAGCTATTTACGCGTGCCAACGACTTCGGGTTTTCCAAATATAGGACAGAAGCCTCGCGCGTCTGGCCTGAAGAATTACTGCTGGATGACATGGTGCGCGCCATTAGAACATTTCGCCCTAGTGTAATTGTGTCCCGTTGGAATGGTACCGCCGCGGATGGCCATGGTCATCATCAGTTCGCGGGTTACCTGACCCCATTGGCTCTGGAAGCGGCGGCCGATTCGAATCGATTCCCCGAGCATATTGCGCAGGGTCTAACACCTTGGCAAGTTCAGAAGTTCTATACAGGCCGGGCTTTCACAGGGAGCTCTATCAATGTGGAGACAGCACAACAGCCGGCATTACTGATTAATACCGGAGAATACGACCCTGTAACCGGGCGTAGTTATTTTGAAATTGGAATGCAGGGCAGGAGTCAGCAGAAAACCCAACAAATGGGTACGCTCGAACTGCGTGGTGGCCAGCAGTCTCAACTGTTTCTCCTTACATCGCAGTTCGAACCGTCCGGCGCCGAAAACTCTATCTTCTCGGGTATTGATACTACCATCACTGGAATCTCGACTCTTGAGCAAGCCCCTTCAGTGGTATTCGTTGAGATTCTATCTGCATTGCAGCAAAGTATTGATGGCTTAATGTCTGTCTATGATCCTCTGAATCCAGAGGCACTTATTCCTAATCTTGTCGATGCTCTTGAACTCGCGCGTGAAGCAAGTGATGTGGCGCAAGCGCTAGATGCGAAGCGACTGCTGGATGAAAAGGTCAGCGAATTCGAGAAGGCCATTGTACTCGCAGCCGGAGTCTCGATCGATGCACTAGCCGAGTCGGAAACCGCGATTCCCGGTACTGTTTTGACGGTCGCCGTGCGAGCGTTCATGGCGCAGCCCCCGCAAGTTCTGCTGCGGGAGGCTTATCTTTCCGTACCCGTCGGGTGGTCGGTCTCTGCGTCTAATGTGCAGATGCTCAGCAATGAGCGCTCCTCCCGGCGCAAAGAGCAGGGCGATGCCGAGATGTTCTTCGATGTCAGCGTGCCCGCTTCAGCCGATCCGACACAGCCTTATTGGCTAGCATTGCCGCGTGAGGGCGCTGCCTATGATTGGAGTTCGGCAGGCGAGGCCCGCACGCGGCCCTTCGCCGAACCTCTGCTCCAGGCAGTAGTCACGCTTGAAATAGGCGGTACTCAGATTACGATTCGACAAGAGGTCGAACATCGCTTGGTTGACCGCATTCGTGGCGAGATTCGCCGCCGCCTAGATGTGGTGCCAGCAATATCTGTAGAGCCCGGTACAGACCTTGTCGTAGTGCCAATATCTGCCGGTGATGCACCTCGGGAATTGTTATTGACTGTTCGAAATAATACTTCGCAGGATGTAGCCGGCAGGGCTCGGTTCGAGGTACCTCAGGGTTGGGTGCTCGAACCGCCTAGTGCTGAGTTTTCTCTGGCGGCTGCGCCTGCTACTACTACGTTAGCATTTCGGGTCACTATGGACCCGGGTGTCAGCGCGGGAGAATACAAACTGGCGGCCAACGTCACCGTCAATGGCACACAGTACAATAAGAAGATGCGGAAAATAGCCTATCCTCATATTAGAACCCACCGCATTTACTCGCCGTCAGTCACTGAATTCGAAGTCGTCGATGTCAGCATTGCTGCATCCCGAGTTGGCTACGTCATGGGTAGTGGCGACACTGTCCCTGAGGCGCTGCGCCGACTTGGCGTGGAAGTCATGCTGTTAACCGATGCCGAGCTAACTACTGGTGACTTTTCGAGCTTTGACGCTATCGTGGTGGGTATCCGGGCATCGCAGACTCGTCCTGCCTATGTCGCCAATAATCGACGCCTTCTTGAATACGCGGAACAAGGCGGTAACTTGATCGTGCAGTATCAACAGCCTGACTTCATCGCTAAGGGCCTCGCTCCCTATGCGGCGAGCATGGATGGCAACGTACGGGTAGTTGATGAAACAGCTGCCATCGTGATTCTAGAGCCAGAGCACCCTGTCTTCACTTTTCCCAATCGCATAGATGCTCGCGATTTCGACGGCTGGGTCCAGGAGCGTAATAATTACAACTTCACCAGTTTCGATCGCGATCGCTATATTCCCCTTACCGAAGCGCACGACCAAGGCGAGCCTATTAGTGAGGGAGGCATGCTGTACGCAAAAATCGGTGACGGACATTACATATACACATCCTATTCATGGTTCCGACAGTTACCCAACGGGGTACCAGGTGCCTATCGATTGTTCGCCAACCTACTGAGCTTGTCTGCCGCAGCTAACTGAGAGTATTGCCCCATGAGTGAAAAATTTCCCGCCCAGGGATACAAAGATAACGTACTCAGCGACTGTTTTGCCGATGCCCAACGCTATTTTCTCGATCACTATGTGGATGTGGATCGTGCTCATGTGGTGATGCTTGCCGAGCAAAATATTATTACCGGCGAAGAGTTAAAGCTCATACTACAGGCCATAGAGGGGCTGGACATTGAGGCTATGCGTAACGCCGAGTATGACGGCAGCGTGGAAGATCTGTTCTACTATATTCAGCGTGAAATCACAGCAGGCTGCGGCGACGCGGATATTGCTGGTAAGGTGCACACCGCCCGTAGTCGAAATGATATCGATGTTACGATTTATCGTTTGTATCTGCGGCAACAGACGCTCGATCTAATTGAGGTTTGTTCTACGCTGCACGAAGTCTTTCTTGATCTCGCAGCTGCACATCATGAATCTCTGATGCCAGCTTACACTCATACCCAGCCGGCACAACCTACCACTATCGCGCACTATCTTCTGGCGATGGCGGAAAATACAGGTCGCGACATAGTTCGAATACGGCGCGCCTACGAAAATATGAACCTCTGCCCACTTGGTGCCTGTGCAATTACTACAACAGGATTTCCGATAGATAGGGCGCGGGTTGCTGATCTACTCGGCTTCGATGGGCCGACGCGAAACTCCTACGGTTCTATCGCCTCTGTGGACTATTTCACAGAACTGCTGGGATCAGTATCGGGCTTGCTCATTAACGTGGGCAAGTTTGCTCAGGAATTTTTGTTAATGGCGATGGTAGAATTCAATGTTATCCGTCTTCCAGATGGTTATGTACAGGCCTCATCGATAATGCCGCAAAAGCGAAATCCAGTCGCCATCGAGCATGTTCGAGCGATTGCCAGTAAGGCCCTCGGCCAGGTGCTAGGTGTATTAACCAGCGTCCATAACACACCGTTTGGCGATATCAATGACGTTGAGGATGATCTGCAACCGCTTAACTTCTCAGCGATTAGAGATTCGAATCGTGCGGTATCACTTCTTGGGCATGCTCTGGCAGCGGCACAATTCAATCTCGATTTACTTCGGATAAGAGCCGAAGCTAACTTTATTACCGTAACTGAACTCGCCGATACTATCGTTCGTCGGGAAAACCTTCCCTTTAGCAAGGCTCACGCGATAGTCGCCGACTGCGTGAAGCGAGCCACCGCTGCAGGCAGTGGCGTTAGCTTCGATATTCTACAAGCGGCAGCGAAGGAAAAAATAGGTAGATCCTTAGACTTGAGTGCCAGCGAATTGGAAGAGGCCCTCTCGGCCGAGAATTTTGTCCGCATTCGCAACATCTATGGCGGACCCGCACCGGATGAAACAAAGAAGGCGCTAGCTGAGCAACGAGAAGTGCAATCGAAAAACAAGGCTTGGCTGCTAGAGCGTCGCAGTAAACTAAAGCAAGCAAACGGAAAGTTGGATGCGCAAATAAAGTTAGGGCTGCTCTAAGACTGATGCACTTTAGAGATAAAGTCTTTCAATAGTGAAGAGTGCTATTAATAACAGTGTGATATTTCATAAGTGGTTTTAACTCCATTGATGGCTGTTTCGATCACATCAAACCTAGTTTTTCCGATTAGTAGTTTCCCCAGTGGAGCCGATGGCGTAATAACCACTATTTCGACGTTATCTACTTGTACTTTCAGTCCAGCAGCCCCGGGACCGATAAATACGATTCGGCTTGTATTTTCAAAACGTAATGTGACAACGCAGCCTGGACCTATAGCCTGATTTTCTGCTAGTACCACGCTTGGAATTTTCTTGAATTCGTCAAGCTCCTGCTTATATTCCGTAGCTCTTTTTGACTGTCCATGGGCAAGGTATGCAGCTTCAAGGCCTAGGGTATCGTATTTGTTCTGTGCCACATTTTCACTGTGAGTTGCTGTCGCGCGGGCCTGGTCCGCGGCTTTTGTAGCATTAGTTAAAACCTGCTCAAGTACTTCAATAATACTAGCAAGAATAAGCTCTTTTCTGGGTTCTATTGAGCTTATATCAGTTCTCCCAAGGCTAAGATGGCATCTCTAAGTTGAAGGTCGCTCAGGTAGGGAGCACGGCCAAAGCGCAAGAAACCGTCTCTTTGGCCAGTCTATATACCCTTTTGTTTGAGTGCTTGTTGAATATTCGCTGCCTGACTGGTTCGAAGTGACAAAAATCCGGCTATTGATTCTAAAGGAACATCAGCCCTGGAGATAATATTTTTATCACAATTAAGTTCATCAAAACTCATTCTAAGTAGGCCGATAGGGAACGAAGCTCAGAGTCACTAAAAAATGAAACTGGGCTCGAAAGATAGGAAGATCCTAAAAAGTTTGTTACCGCGTACTGCAGATTTAGTCAGCGGCTAGGGCGTGGTTGAGACCTCCGCAGCGCGTCCACCGCTGAGGATATTCTCGATCGCGTAGTTACCTTCATGGCAGGCGTATTCGTACATCGTATACTGGTCGTCACGAGTGAGCGGCATGGAGATCGTAAAAGGTGCTGAGAAGTTTACTGGATCGGTAACGCGTGCCTCCCACAGTATTGTGCCTTCGCTTACCCTGCTGAAACGTTCAACTACATGAAGTTGATCACTGATGGGTACGCCCTTTAGTCGGCCACCTGCGCTGCTGTTGGCAATCATACCGCGATCATTGTAATTCGTGGTTTCAACCACTAGGGTATCGCCTTCCCAACGAGCAATGGAATCACCCATCCATAATTTTACCTTAGAATCGATATGCTCGGCTTTATCGAGGTGGATTACCCGTACATCGTGAATCATTTCATGCACGATGGTAAAGGTATCCTCAGTCTGAATGAATCGGTAGGCATTGTTGTAGCCGGCGGGCAACATAGAGCCCGGCACACCGCGCGTTATACAGCGGTCCCAAACTGTGTGATTAGTCCAGTGATCTTCAACGTGGGCAAAGCCATAGTCTCGTTTTGCTTCAGCTTCTGGGCGAATAGGGGCTCGGCCCGAAGGCGGATCGGTGATCATTGATGTCTGACCGGTAGAAAGAACGGTATCCCCAGAATCCAGCCAGATTTGATTGTAACCTCCGATGCTTCCGCCTGCTTCGACCACGATATTGTCATCGGCTACGGCTCTGCGCTGAGCAATGCGCGCTTCTGCCCTAGCGATCTCATCTTGGGAGAGGAATGCCTGGCCTGCCATCGAGATGGGGCGTTCTATTGGGGTGATGGTATCGTTAGTCCACAAGCCTTGCAGGTCTGGCTGCCCATCTACGGTGCGTCCGACTATATAGTCCTGAGCATTGGCAGCTAGCGGTTTGAGGCTAATCAGTCCAGCGCTAAGAGCAACGAGGGCAAGAAGAAATCGCGAGTTCAATCCTAGATGAGCAATAGTGATCATGGGCTTCTCAATATCAACGCTAATAAAATGCTCTATTTCACAGTAAAGCTACAGTAGTTTGTGGTGTGGATCAAAAAAAGATGCTCAGTGGGACGGGTTTCTGGATATCAACTGCGTAAATCTGCCGCTCAGGGGCTAGAGGGAGTGGCTGTTTTGATCCCTGGTGAAACCAAATAGAATGACAGTAACAAAATTGATCTAGGCTGTGGATCTGCCGGCATAGAATATTACTGGAACCAGCAGCAGCAACAAGGGTAGAGCAAATACCATCACACCACTCCAGCCAATACTGGCCAGTAGAATACCTGCACTGAGTGAGCCAACCGCCTGTAAGCCAAAGACCAGGAAATCATTGACCGCCTGCACCTTAAATCGCTCCGAGGCGCGGTAGCTTTGAGTCAGCAAGGTGGTGCCACCAAGGAAAAGGAAATTCCAGCCCACACCGAGAAAGACTAAAGCGCCCCAGTAGTTAATGAACTCGGGCTGGCCCCATCCGATAAATATACAGATCGCCATTAGAACAAAGCCTGCCTGGATAATCCTTTTAACTCCAAACCAAGAAATTAAGAACCCACTGAAGAATGATGGGATATACATGGCAAGGATGTGGATTTGGATAACTCGGGTTGTGTCATCCAAAGAATGATGATCCATCTCATGCATGCTCAGGGGTGTTGCAGTCATAACCAGACTCATGATGCTATAGCCTGCGGCAGCGGCGGCTATGGCGAGGATTAATGTGGGTTGTCTGAAAATCTGCCCTAGGGGCCTGATAGCACTGGATTGGTCTTGTTTTTCGAATGTCGTGTTTTTGTAGAATGTCAGCAAGATCAGAAACGATACAGTCAGCATTGCTGTCAAACCTAAAAATGAACCAACGTAATCGGGAAGTCCTTCAACAACGCTGAAGCGTCGAGCAACTTCTGGTCCGAGCAACGCGGCAACGATGCCTGCTAGCATTAAAAACGACAGACATTTGGCTATTTGTTCGCTTGGCACTGATTCTGCAACTGCAAAACGAAACTGCTGTAGGAAGGCGATATAGTTTCCAATCAGAAAAGAGGCGATGCAAAACAGCGTAAATGATTCTTGATAGATACCCCAGGCGGCAAAGAGTGTCGCAAAGATGGCCAGTGCAGTGCCGGCAAGAAAGCCTGCCTTTCTGCCGATTTTTGACATCAGATAAGACGCAGGTATTGTTGCGAAAGCTATGCCAGCAATTTGAATCGCAATTGGCAGAGTTGCCCAATCAATAGAGGGCGCGATCTGCGCCCCGACAATGCCACCTAGTAATACAAGAATTGGTGCTGCCGTTTGACCAAAGCATTGTGCGAAAGTTAGAACGACAAGGGTTTTGTAATTTTCGAATTTCACTCAGGGGCTCCCGCTCCAGCACATTTTGATACGAGAGCTTGATACCCGCTGCGTGAGTCTACCCTATAAAGAGGCCGTCTTACTCTGCGCTGAAAATAAAATCAATCACAGCAGCTGTGTTTCTACTCAGGTCTGTTTTCTAACTCGTTTACTGAATGTGCTATTGTTGTTTTTTAGCTCTTTGGTGGTCTTCACAGCGGCCTCTAAATAGCTTGTCCGAACCAGGAGAAATCATGAAAAATCCTAATTGCTCGTCTGTAGCGCTTGCCTGGGTAACCTTGTTATCTCTTTTTACCATCTCGTTTGCGGGATTGGCATCCGCTCAGCCTAGTCCTCCTTCCTCGGCGCCTAGTAATTGGGGGCCGATATCCATCAGTTTAGAGGATTTTGAATACCCGTACCCGGTCGAATACATGAACTTCAGCGTCTACGGCGAAGAGGTGCGTATCGCCTATATGGATGTCGCTCCGACGGGCCCGGCAAATGGACGCTCTGTAATCCTCCATCACGGAGGCCTGTATTACGGCTGGTATTGGAGTGAGCAAATTAAGGCGTTGTCTGAAGAGGGCTATCGAGTAGTGGTGAAAGACCGGCTTGGTTGGGGCAAGTCTTCAAAGCCAATAATTCCCTATAGCATCAGCTTGTGGGCTTCCAATACAGCGCGATTGATGGATCATCTAGAGATCGATCAAGCAGCAATAGTAGGTCACTCTATCGGCGGGCAGATGGTTACGCGCTTTGCTTTGCTTTATCCGCAGCGAATAACCCATCTGGTTACCGTGAACCAAGTAGGACTGACAGACCGCCGTGCCGGCAGAGGATTTAGGCCGTTGACTGGGGAGGTCGATGGGAACCCAGACATGGATGAGGTTTATGCTGGCTTACTGCGTTGGGCAGACGATAATTACAGTACCTGGCAGCCGGAGTTCATTGATCATATGCGCATTCGCTATGGTCAGCGGCTAAGTGGAGACTGGCCCCGTCTAGCTTATGTGAGCCAACTGACTAATCACATGCGTGCTATGGACACGGTAGTGAACGACCGGCAACATATTCAGACGAAGACTTTGGTACTTGGTGGTGTAGATGACTATCCGACTTTTGCCGAAGAGGCGCGGCAAGCTGCAGATGCTTTCCCGAACGGGGAAGTCTTTCTCATTACAGGGGTGGGGCACAATCCCCACGAGGAAGTACCCGATGTAGTGAGCGCCCAGTTGATTCGATTTTTTGATTCTGGGAATTGATAAGAAGGGGGCAGAGTAAACATACTGTGCTTCAAATCGGTATGTTTACTCTGATTAAATTGCCTCGAAGATATTGAGTTCTAGTCTTCTATCGAAGGGTGCAAATAGCCCGTAGGCAACACTTGGCCAGGGTCTACACGAATACTCAAATAAGTAATCTGATCTTGTATATTCCTGAACCCATGGGGCACGCTAGCAGGTATAACAACAATGTCACCTGCCGATATGGTTTTGGTCTGGCCATTGATGACAGTGCGACTGCCGCTAGGGCCGATCAATTCCATGACTGATATATTGCTGGCAGGAAATTCTATGTCGCCGCTGATGTCGCCCCCGGTAACGAGAGTGCCCGATCCCGACAACACGTAATACACCTCAGTAACTTGATGGTGCACAATCGCAGTTACAGATTCCCCTTCGGTGCGATTGCCTTTGCGCTGCAAAATTCCAACACCGACATTTACCTCATCACCGATATCAACCACCTTGATTTGCTGATCGATAGTCTCTCCCATGTGTTCGAAGACAGTCATGATGTCTGCGCGCGATACATGAGTTGCCGTCGTAGGTCTTTGTGCGAAAAGGTTGGGAGATAGTGCGCAAAATAATGTCGCGCTGAGCATAATCTTGAGTGCTTTATTAGTCATGTTTTAACTTCCTCATGTGCTGTTTTTAGTATTGATAACTGGGTCAAAATTAGAATCAGAAATCACAGACTATCTTACTCGCGATCTTATCGCCACTGGAGAGCCTTCACAGTAGCAGCATGCGATTAGTAGGCACACAAGGGCGATTGATCGATTCACTGATTGGTTGGATGAGTTAAAACTGGGGGTTAAAACGCGTTGTAGAATGTACCAAGAACGTACCGCCTGTGTGTAAAAATAAGGCTGTGAGCGGCAAAGCACACAGCCTTATTTAGTTCACATACTCGACTAGCCAACCACTCCGGCGTCTTCAACTCCAAAACGCAGATTGAACTGATTTAGTGGCAGATTCCGAACTCGAATGCCAGTCGCATCAAAGACTGCATTTGCTAGTGCAGGCGCGATTCCAGGTGTTCCAGGCTCACCTGCGCCACCTATAGCGTGCCCACTGTTGATTATGTGCGTCTCGATTTTCGGTGCCGTATCCATGCGCACCGCTTCATAATCATGGAAATTGCTTTGTGCAACTGCGCCGTTCTCGATTGTTATCTCACCATGTAATGCGGCAGTCAGGCCATAGATAATTGCGGACTCGACTTGTGCAGTGATCCCATCTGGAGAAATAGCGAAACCGGCATCGATGACAGCGACAACCCGATCCACGCTCAACTCTCCGTCAACAATCGTGACTTCAACAACTTGCGCGACAACAGTTCCAAAGGATTCTTGGACAGAGATACCGCGTCCTCGGCCTTGTGCAAGCGGACGACTCCACTGTGCCTGCTCGGCTACTTTTTCAAGTACTGCTAAATGACGAGGGTGGTTGCCAAGCAAGCCGGCACGATACTCATAAGGATCTTTGCCTGCAGCTACTGCAATTTCATCGATGAACGACTCGGTGAAAAAGCCATGCTGCGAGTGATCTACACTACGCCAAGCGCCGAAAGGAACGTGAGTAGGGCTGGCGACATGGCCAATATTTTGCGCAGCAATTGCATAAGGAATTAGCGGTGCTTCAATCGGCTCGTGTTTGTCTACGTAAGTGTTCTCCCATGCAATGGGGTTGCCATCATTGTCCAATGCGGCCCGGAAGCGGCTTTGAACAGCGGGACGATAGAAGTCTTGGCGAACATCTTCCTCACGAGACCAAATCAGCTGTACTGGTCGTCCAGCTCTCTGTGCTATCAGCGCTGCCTGAATAGCATAGTCAGGACGGGCTTTGCGTCCGAAGCCGCCACCCATAAATTGATTATGTAGCGTGACATTTTCTGCATCGATTCCCAGGGCATTGGCTACGGCCTGTCGGAACCCCAGAGGGTTCTGACAACCAATCCATATCTCACAGCGCCCGTCTATAACTTCTGCCGTTGCGTTCAAGGGCTCCATGCACGTGTGGGCCAGGAAGGGGACACGATAGTCCGCTGAAATAATGTTTGCAGCAGTACTGAATACATCATCAGCATCACCGAATAAGGAATCAGTTTCTCTGTTTTGGGCGGCACTAATGTCTGCATCAAACTGAGCAAAAATCTTATCGCTGGTTACCGTCTCATTGCCGCGAGTATCCCACTCTATATCAAGTGCTTTAAGGCCTTGAATTGCGGGCCAGTAGCCTTCGGCAAGCACGGCAACTGATTCGCCAGCGGCAAAGGCTCCAATCATGTCGTTCGATTCCATAGGTGGAAGTTCGTAAACATCAATTACGCCACTTATGGCGCGGGCGGCCTCGTCCTTCGTAGCAATAAGGCTGCCTCCAAAAACTGGTGAGCGCGTTACAGTGGCATATAGCATTCCCGGCACACGGACATCCAATGCAAATTGCGCCGTGCCATCCACTTTGGCAGGAATGTCAAAGCGCTGCACTTGCTGGCCCATAATCTTGAATTGGTCCTGTCGCTTTAACTGCGGTGTATAAGAAGGTGTCAGTGCTGAAGCTGCTACGGCGAACGCTGCATAAGGCTCCTTGCGGGAACTTGCTCTGTGAATGAGGTGGCTTTTCTCGGTTTCGATTTCACTTTCCGGCACCTGCCATTCTTGTGCTGCGGCTTGTACTAGCAGCTGTCTAGTTGCGGCTCCAGCTATTCGCGACCCCAGCTCTCCAGTAAAGCGTATGCTGCCACTTCCCCCAGTAACTTGTACATTCAGCACATCGGCGATTTGCATCAATGCGCCATCGACTGATGGAACAATAATGTCCGGGAATTTCGCGCCGGGTATCAAGAATCCTTTGCCCACAGCATAATTGGCATATTCATCAAGCGCTGGTGCCTCTTCAGCACGAACAAGATCCCAGTCGGCATCAAGTTCATCGGCGACCATTTGCGCTAATGATGTCTGGATTCCCTGTCCCATTTCAGAGTGGGGAATGATAGCGGTAACCACATTGTCAGCACCAATTTTGATGTAGGCGTGAACGAGGGTTTCATCCTCACCTGCCATTAATTCTTGGAGACCCTGGGCTCGATTGCCAGGGCGTATTGAAACGCCTATAACCAGCCCGGTTCCTGCGATAATGCCTGTGCTGAGAAACGCTCTTCTAGTGAATTTATTCACCGCTCACCTCCTGCGCTGTAGCAGTTAGTTCAGACGTGCTCGCCACCTCATAATAAGTCGCAGAGGTTTTGATGGCCTGTCGAATGCGGCCATACATGCCGCAGCGACATATGTTGCCACGCATTGCGCTATCGATTGCCGCGTCATCTGGATTTGGGTTGCTGGCTAATAGCGCCGCCGCAGACATCAATTGCCCAGACTGGCAGTAGCCGCATTGGGGAACCTGGTGTTCAATCCATGCGCTCTGCAGAGGGTGCAGCTCTTCGCTGCTTGGTGCGAGCCCCTCTATCGTGGTTATTTCTTTTCCTTGGACTGCTGAAAAAGGCGTGTTGCATGATCGAATGGGATTGCCATCAACATGCACTGTGCAGGCTCCACACTGGGCAATACCGCAGCCGAATTTGGTGCCGGTAAGGGCCAATTTCTCTCTTAGCACCCATAACAGGGGCGTTGAAGGGTCAACGTCAAATTCCTCTCGAGTACCATTTACAATTAATACCGCCATTCTCGCTCCCAAAAATCAATTACTGATAAAAAATCAGAGCACTTAAGTGCTCTCGTTGTTACTCGACAAGCCAGTCTATCGAAAATGGCCTTGCCTTATGTCTGCACTATTTCGGAAAATTCACTGTGCTGGATGCGTGAAATATACCAGCTTTTATACAAAATGACAAAATGAGTACAAAATGTCAAGTTGTCCGATGAAACTGTAATCAAATTAAGCTAAACTTCTACAGATGAAACAAGCAAAAAGTAACAAGTCACAAAAAGATGAAAAACGCGAAGCGGTATTTGCGGTGGCTGGCGATGTTTTTGCACGATATGGCTTTCGGCGAACGGCCATGAACGATATAGCACAGGCAGCGGGAATATCTCGGCCGGCCCTTTATCTAATGGTTGAAAATAAGGAAGATCTATTTAGTGAGGCCGTTACATTTCGGTTCAATAAAGGTATCGATAAGGCAATCTCTACTTTGTCTGAAAGTGGATCAATAGCCGAGCGAATCACAGCTTCGATACTAGCATTCGAGAAGATTTTTTATGAGCCAGTGGCTGAGTCTCCGCACGGCGCTGAGTTAATGGATATGAGTAGTAGCATAGCAGCAGATCTCATGAAGAAAGGTCAAAACCGGCTGGAAGGCGTTTTCTCGCAAGCTTTGGAAGAAGCTATATCCACTGGTGAAGTTGTGTTTTCGGGCATGCCTATGAAGCCTTTAGCTTTTATCCACCTGCTCATATCTGCGATTGGTGGGCTAAAAAAGCAGGCAACCTCGATGGAGGGGTTGAGGTGTCAGATTGCAGAATTAGTAGGAATATTTTTTAAATCCATTGACGGCGCACCACACAAGTAAGTTGCAAGAACTCTCGGAAACGAAGACGCGAGCCTGTCAGGGCTGGCTGATTCTTGACTAAATCAGGCATTATTTCTTCAACGACTCTACTGAATTCAATTATTGAGTTATATTTGATGTTCCAAATTACTAAATGCGGAGATTGCTGCAGTGCGTGCAACGATTGTTCGGTCAATGGGGCATTCGGATCGAAAGCAACGCCAGTGTAGGGATCATTTTATTCGCTCGCTTCAGGAATGCGCGTAGATAAACAGGGGTGATTCGTGGCAAACAGGAAAAAAAATAATAAGAAACCTAATAGGTACTTGCCTAACATAAAGCGGCGTGATTTTTTGCGTGGCAGCGCCAGCGGGATGGCCGGTGCTTGGATGTCTACCTGGCCTTGGCAACAGCTTGCGGCACAGCAGGCGTTGAATCCAGTTAGTGATGACTGGGACTCGGGGCAGGTTCGACATTTGCTACCTGCGGTCAATGAGTCACAGTTTCTAATTAAAGCCTCGTTCATCAGACCTATTGCTGACATGCCGCAGTTGCAGATACGAAACGGAGCAACTAGCCGTGTGGTGAACGGCTATCAGAATGATACAAGCGGCGAATTCTGGCAGTTTCAGGTGAAGGAATTACAGGCCGATACCGAGTACCAACTTTCTCTCCAGGATAGTCGTGGCAACCAGCTGTGCGAGCCCTGGCCTTTGTCGACCTTTCCTGCGCCGGAGCAGAACCCAGAACGGGTTCGCGTTTTATTCTACACCTGCGCCGGTGGCCCTGAGGGGGAATACT
>Ga0307994_1000594_pt1 | contig 25091 bp, 25 predicted proteins | sample EllFjometagen261_FD_203171 | JGI IMG/M metagenome (GOLD analysis project Ga0307994, IMG submission 203171) | Marine microbial communities from Ellis Fjord, Antarctic Ocean - #261 | ecosystem: Environmental > Aquatic > Marine > Unclassified | place: Southern Ocean | collected 2014-11-02 | reverse complement strand
TGCGTGAGGTCGATGATGCCCTGCGGCAGGACCAGATGGCCGGAATCGTCCAGAATTACGGCAAGATCATCCTGATCGGCATCGTCGTTGTGCTGCTCGCTCTGGGCGGCTGGTTCTATTACCGTCATGCCACCGCAGAAGCGGCCGGCGAGCGCGGCGAAGAGCTGACCAACGCGCTGGATGCGGTGCGCAACAACAACCTCAGCGGCGCAGCCAATGCGCTCAAGCCGCTCGAGACCGCCGATCAGCCGGGCTATCGCGCGGTATCGCAGCTGCTGGCCGCCGGCATCGCGCAGGAACAGGACAACCCCAAGGCGGCTGCAGCGACCTTCGCCAAGGTCGCGGCGGATGAAAGCCTGCCGCAGCCGCTGCGCGATCTGGCGCTGATCCGCCAGACCGCCGCGGAATATGACAGCCTCAAGCCCGCCGATGTCATCGCGCGGCTCAAGCCGCTGGCCGTGCCGGGCAATCCCTGGTTCGGCAGCGCAGGCGAGATGGTCGCCATCGCGCACATGCGCATGAACAAGCCCGATCTTGCAGGACCATTGTTTCTGCAACTGTCGGAAGATAAGCAGGTGCCTGAAACCATTCGTTCACGTAGCCGTCAGTTGGCTGGTGTCATGGGCGTCGATGCGGTGAGCGATCCCAGCAAGGCCCAGGGCGTTGCAGAACCTGTCACGGCTGCGGGACTTTCCGCGCCGGCCGCGGGACAGTAATATCAAGTTTGCGGGTCGCTACCGTTGATGATGCACTATTGAAGATTCGGGAGCTGGACTGGCAATGCAAAAAGCGAAATGGGCAATGATTCTCGCGCTGTCGGCTACTGTCGCCGGGTGCGGTGTGCTGGGCGGCAAGGACAAGCCCAAGATCACGCCGACCGTGGGCAACCGCACCGCGATCCTCACCCGCGCGGAAAGCGGCGCGGAAGTCGACAAGGACCTGGCGGGCGTATCGGTGATCCTGCCTGCGGCCGTTACCAACGCCAACTGGAACCAGCCCGGCGGAAGCGCGACCAAGGCGATAGGGCATCTGTCGATCGGCGAGACGATCACGCGCGCCTGGTCGGCCAAGATCGCAGGCTCCAGCCTGCGTGTCCGGCTTGCGGCGGCGCCTGTGGTCTACGGCGGACGGCTGTACGCGGTCGATACCAACGGCATGGTCCACGCCTTCGATACCGCCACCGGTGCCAAGGTCTGGCAGGTGGCGCTCGAAGCGCGCGATGACGGTTCGGGCTCGGTGTTCGGCGGCGGCGTCAGCGCCGATGCGACCCGTGTCTATGCCACCAACGGCGTGGGCGAGGTCGCTGCGCTCAATTCCGCCGATGGTTCGCAGATCTGGCGGGTGAAGCCTGCTGGACCCTTGCGCGGCGCACCGACGCTGGCGTTCGGTTCGGTCTATGTGATGACCCAGGACAACCAGCTGGTTTCGCTCAACCAGGCAGATGGCTCCATCGCCTGGCAGCAGGGCGGATCGCTGGGCCAGGCCGGCGTGTTCGGCGTTGCGGCGCCGGCGGCAGGGCAGGGCACCGTGGTCGCGGGCTTCTCGAGCGGCGAGCTCATCGCCTATCGCTATGAAAACGGCCGCAACCTGTGGTCCGATGCGCTTGCGCGCACCAGCATCTCGACCTCGGTGTCGTCGCTGACCGATATCGACGCCGACCCGATCATCGATCGCGGCCGCGTCTATGCGGTGGGTGAGGGCGGCCGCATGGCGGCGTACGAACTCGTTACCGGTCAGCGCATCTGGGAACTCAACATCGCAGGGATATCCACCCCGGTGATCGCGGGCGAATGGCTGTTCGTGCTGACCGACGATGCGCGCATCCTGTGCATCGCGCGTGCCACCGGCAAGGTGCGCTGGTCGACCCAGCTGCAGCAGTTCCGCAAGGAAAAGAAGAAGGAAGGCCAGGTCCACTGGAACGGCCCCGTGCTGGCCGGCGGACGCCTGTTCACCGTCGATACGCTGGGCGAGATCGGTGTGGTCAATCCTTCTGACGGCAGCTTCAGCGTATTGTTCGACGTGAAGGAAAAGGTCTCGCTGCCTCCGATCGTCGCGGACAACACGCTGTACGTCCTGGACGATGGCGGAACGATCACCGCGTTCCGCTGACACCGGCTAAAGCGACGCACCTGTTCGCGGGGGGAGACAAAACCTTCCTTCCGCGATACAGGCGTGCGCATGTTACCTGAAATCGTCATTATCGGCCGACCCAATGTCGGCAAATCCACGTTGTTCAACCGTCTGGTCGGCAAGAAGCTGGCGCTGGTCGATGACCAGCCCGGTGTCACGCGCGACCGGCGTCTGGGCAAAGCGGAGCTGCTCGGCCTGAACTTCCAGATCGTCGATACCGCAGGCTATGAGGACGAGGACCCCGAGACGCTGCCGGGCCGGATGCGCAAGCAGACCGAGCAGGCGGTCGCCACCGCCCGCGCGGCGCTGTTCGTGTTCGATGCCCGCGCTGGAATCACCCCGCTGGACGAGGAAATCGCGCGCTGGCTGCGCACCACCAAGACTCCGATCATCCTGATGGGGAACAAGGCCGAAGGCCGCGCTGCCGATGGCGGGCTGATGGAATCCTATTCGCTGGGCCTGGGCGAGCCGATCGCGTTCAGCGCCGAGCACGGCGTGGGGCTTGCCGAGCTGTTCGATGCGCTGCGCCCGCTGATCGAGGACTGGGACGAGGGCGGCGATGACGACACGCAGCTGCCCGCGGTCAACCTCGATGCCGAATCGGTGGACGAGAACGCGCTGGAGGCTGCGCCGCTGCAGCTCGCCATCGTCGGTCGCCCCAATGCAGGCAAATCCACGCTGATCAACACCATCCTGGGCGAGGACCGGCTGATCACCGGGCCCGAAGCCGGGATCACCCGCGATTCGATCGCGATCGACTGGACCTGGAACCCTGCCGATGGCGCGCCCTCGCGCCCCGTGCGGCTGATCGATACCGCCGGCATGCGCAAGAAGGCCAAGGTAGTCGACAAGCTCGAAAAGCTCTCGGTCGCCGATGCGCGCCGTGCGATCGATTATGCCGAGGTCGTGGTGCTGCTGCTCGATGCGACCCGCGGGCTGGAGCTGCAGGAGCTCAAGATCGCCGACAACGTGATCAAGGAAGGCCGCGCGCTGATCATCGCGATCAACAAATGGGATGTGGCGCAGGACGCCTCGAGCCTGTTCAACGGCATCAAGGCCGCACTCGACGAAGGTCTGGCGCAGCTCAAGGGCGTGCCGGTGCTCACCATATCGGGCATCACCGGCAAGGGCATCGACACGCTGATCAAGGTCGCGTTCGAAACGCGCACCGCGTGGTCGCGCCGCGTCTCCACCGGCAAGCTCAACCGCTGGTTCGAAATGGCGATCGAAACCAACCCGCCACCCGCGCCCGGCGGCAAGCGGATCAAGCTGCGCTACATGACGCAGGCCAAGGTCCGCCCGCCGGGCTTCATCATCTTTGGCACCCGGGTGGAGGAGCTGCCCGAGAGCTATTCGCGATATCTGATCAACAGCCTGCGGCGTGACCTGGACTTTGACGCGGTGCCGGTGCGGCTGACCTATCGCGCGCCCAAGAACCCGTTCGCCAAGGACTGATCACTGCCGAGCGACCTATTGTGCAAATATTGCGGGCATCCGCGCGCGGTTATTGGGACGTTGCAAGACTTCGTTTACCATTGTCGGGGTAATTTACTCTTGGAGTGCTTTGGGGCACGACGGGAGATTGCATCATGTCCTATCTAGAGGCGCCGTTGATCAGCTGGTCGACCTTTGCGGAGGCGCGTGCCACGCTGGGGACCGATTTCGTGCGCATTCTGGGCTATTTCCGCGAAGACGGCACCAAGTCCGTCGACGCGATCGAGGCCGCGATGCGCGACAAGAGCGCTGCCAGGCTGGTGCTGCCTGCGCACACGCTCAAGGGCGAATCATGGCAGTTCGGCGCCGAGCAGCTGGCGATGCTGGCCGAGAAGATCGAGATGACCGCGCGCCACTGTGTCGAAACCCAGCAGGAACCCGACGAGCTGCTCGAGGATATCGTAGGGCTGCGCGATGTGTTCCGCCTGTCGCTGGCGTCGCTTGAAAAGGAGGCCAACCCGCTGGTCGAACGTCGCAGCTTCGGCCGCCGTACGCCTGTCGCGGGCGCCGCAATGGGCGCGCAGCGCGGCTTCGGGCGCGGCTGACCGCGTCTCTCCTTTTGCCCATGGCTTGACCAGGCAGCCTTGCAGTCATATCTGGGCGGCATGGCTATCCTCCCTATTCTTGAAGTGCCCGATCCGCGGTTGAAGACCGTCTCCACACCCGTCGAGACGTTCGACGAAGAGCTGCGCACGCTTGTCGCCGACATGTTCGAGACGATGTACGACGCGCCCGGCATCGGGCTGGCCGCGATCCAGGTCGGCGTGCCCAAGCGCGTGCTGGTTATCGATCTGCAGCACGAGGGCGAAGACGGCGAGCTGGTCAAGACCCCGCGGGTGTTCATCAACCCCGAAATCCTCGATCCCTCGGACGAGCACACGCTGTACAATGAGGGCTGCCTGTCGGTCCCCGATCAGTATGCCGAGGTCGAGCGCCCCTCGACGATCCGCGCGCGCTGGCAGGATATTGACGGCAAGATGCATGAAGAGGCGATGGACGGGCTGATGGCGACCTGCCTGCAGCACGAGATGGACCACCTCGAAGGCATCCTCTTCATCGACCATCTCTCGCGCCTCAAGCGGCAGATGGTGCTGAAAAAGCTCGAGAAGCTGCGCAAGGCGGCGTAAGCGGCTGCCTTTCTGCCGCATCAGTCATATCGTCAACCCCGCGCACGCGGGGGTCCCGCTTCCGCGCTGACATCTCACGAGAGCGCGATTTCCGCATTCGGGGGAATGACAGGGTTTGCGCCATTTCCGGTCCCCTGCGCAGGCAGGGGACCATCTCCTGTCCTTGCCGCCAGATGGACCCTTCGCAGGTGGCCCCCCGCCTTCGCGGAGGAGCGTAGTGGCGGCGGCAGTTGTCCCCAGAGCGATGGCTTTGCCCCATTGCCAAGCCTTCCCCTGCGCTTTAGGTTCGCTTTTCGTTCTCCATACCCCGATCGGAAAGTACCAGCATGGACCCCGTGGTCGCCGTTCTTATCGTTGTCGCTCTGATCATCGGGCTCGCCATTGGCTGGTGGCTGGGCGGCAAGCCTGTCGCCGATGCGCGCGCTGAGCGCGAGGAGGCGCAAGGCGCGCTCAAGGAGCTGCAGGAGCGCTTCAACGCAGCGATCCGCGATCTGGCAGGCGCGAGCGAGCGGGCGAAGCTGGCCGACGACCTGTCGCTGCGGCTGGAAGCCGTGCGCACCGACCATGCTACGCTTTCGGGCCAGCTCGCGGCGGCTTCCGAACGCGCGCGCCAGGCCGACGAGCTGGCAGCAAAGCTCGACACCCTGCGTGCCGACCACGCCGCCGCCGCGCGCGAGCTTGCCACGATGAAGGCCGATGCCGCCAACCATGAGAAGCAGGTGCGTATGCTGGTCGAAGCGCGCGAACAGCTCTCGCAGCAGTTCGGCGAGGTCGGCAACAAGCTGCTGGGAGAGGCGCAGGAAGCCTTCCTGCGCCGCGCGAACGAACGTTTCGCGCAGTCCGAAGAGAAGAACGAGGAAAAGATCCGCACGCTGCTGGCGCCGGTCGGCGAGCGGCTCAAGACCTATGAGGAGCAGGTGCAGAAGATCGAGGCGACCCGCAGCGAGGCTTATGGCACGCTCACCGGGCTGATCGAGCAGATGCGCGCCGGGCAGGACCGGGTGCAGGCCGAGGCCGCGCGGCTGGTCAACTCGTTGCGCAACGCCCCCAAGGCGCGCGGGCGCTGGGGTGAGCAGCAGCTGCGCAATGTGCTGGAAAGTTGCGGCCTGGCCGAGCGCACCGATTTCGCGATGGAGGTCAGCCTCGATACCGAGGACGGGCGGCTGCGCCCCGATGCGGTGGTCAAGGTGCCCGGCGGCCGCTCGCTGGTGATCGATGCCAAGGTCTCGCTCAACGCCTATCAGGACGCGTTCGGCGCGGATGACGATGCAGCGCGCAAGATCGCGCTCGCGGCGCACTGCGCGTCGATGAAGGCGCACATCGATGGCCTCTCGCGCAAGGCCTATTGGGACCAGTTCGCTGACGCGCCCGACTATGTGATCATGTTCGTCCCCGGCGAACATTTTCTCTCCGCCGCGCTTGAGCACGACCCGTCGCTGTGGGACCACGCGTTCGACAAGAAGGTGCTGCTGGCAACGCCGACCAACCTCGTCGCAATCGCGCGCACGGTCGCAAGCGTCTGGCGGCAGGAGGGGCTCGCAGCAGAGGCCAAGCAGATCGGTCAGCTCGGCAAGGAGCTCTACGATCGCCTCGCGGTCTCCGCCGAGCATCTCAAGCGCGTCGGCTCGGGCCTGTCGAGCGCGGTGGGGCACTACAACAAGTTCGTCGGCAGCTTCGAGCGCAACGTGCTGTCCACTGGCCGCAAGTTCGCCGCGCTCAACATCGAGACCGGCAAGCGCGAGCTGGAGACGATCGACGAGATCGAAGCGCTCCCGCGCTATGGCGATGCTGCGCTGATCGAGGCGGATGCAGAGGTGAAGGACGCGATGGAGTAACTTAGATCCTCCCCCAGCTTGCTGGGGGGGAGGATTTTGAGCAGGAATCTCCCCTCCCGCTTGCGGGAGGGGTGGCGAAGCCGGGGTGGGCGCGAGCCGCAGGCGAGCTTTCTGGCCGGGTCTGTTCAGGCCCACCCCGCGCGGCAAGCCGCGCTTCCCCTCCCGCTTGCGGGAGGGGAGAGGGATCACTGCCCCGTGAACTTCTTCGCGAAGCCCATGATGTCGTTCATCGGGTTGCCGTCGCCGTCGCGATCGAGAAAGCCGGTGACCTTTTTCAGCGCATCCTCGCCGCCGACCTGCGCGAGCAGGTCATTGAGCTTGTCCATCGGCAGGCCGGTCGACTCAGCAGCCGATGCGACGGTGTCCCCGGGCTGGGGGGCGGCCTTGCCGAGCGCGGCCATGGCTGACTGCACCTGCTCTTCGCTGAGGCCTACCTGCTTGGCGAGGCCAGCAATCTTGTCGACGCCGCCCAGCTGGCCGACGATGTTGTTTAGGAAATCCATCGATGCGTGCTCCCATCTCCAGCCGGGCTCTTCCGGCGAACGGAGGCCAAGTTAACATGGCAACGGCGCTCTCGCCACGCCAATCACCCCGGCAGGCGGGCAACATCTGGTAAAATCACCGCACGCCGCGCCTCAACCGAAAACAGCCGCTCGCGCGAATAGAAACGGAGCGGCCATTCGCGCGCGCCTTCGGGCGCGTCGAGCAGTGCGTTGACCTTGTCGACCAGCGCAAGCGCAGGATCGATGCGCCGCACGAACGCGGCGACCCCGACCGCATAGCAATGCGTGATCGTGGCGTGGAACCCCTGCCCATCGGTGTTGGGCGTGCTGACGCTTTCGTTGTGCCGCCGGATGATGCCGGGCAGATCGTGCGCTGCATCCAGATCGGGGCGCTCGGTGACCAGCCACAGGCAGGCGGCGACATGCGCCTCGTGCGTCCATTCGGCGCGCGGCAGGCAAGCGCCAATCAGCCGCTCGCCCAGGAGGCAAACGGCTGACGACGTTTCAAAATAGCGAATTTCGGCTGCGGGCATCATCGGGCTTTCGACTGAAAAGGCCCGATGCTGTCCGGGCCGGATCAGGCAGCGACGGGCTGCCGGACAGGAGCGGCGCTGCGAACGCCTTCATCGACATGGTCTTCGAATTGCGCGAAGTTGTCGATGAACTGGCCGACCAGCTTTTGCGCGGTGGCGTCATAGTCCGCCTTGTCGGCCCAGGTGCCGCGCGGATCGAGGATCGCGGTGTCGACGCCGGGAACGCTCACCGGAACCTCGAAGCCGAAGTTCGGATCCTTGCGGAATTCGGTGCTGTTGAGGCTGCCGTCGAGTGCGGCATTGAGCAGCGCGCGCGTTGCCTTGATCGGCATGCGGTTGCCGACGCCGTACTTGCCACCGGTCCAGCCAGTGTTGACCAGCCAGCAGGTGACGTTGCCCTTGGCGATGCGCTCCTTGAGCAGGTTGCCGTAGACCGAAGGATGGCGCGGCATGAACGGCGCGCCGAAGCAGGTCGAGAAGGTCGCCGAAGGCTCGGTCACGCCGATTTCGGTGCCCGCGACGCGCGCGGTATAGCCCGAAAGGAAGTGATACATCGCCTGCTCGGCGGTCAGCCGCGCGATCGGAGGCAGCACGCCATAGGCATCGGCGGTGAGGAAGATGATGTTCTTCGGCACCGGACCCAGGTTTTCGGCCGAGGTGTTGGGGATGAAGTCAATCGGGTACGAACCGCGGCTGTTTTCCGCGAGCGTGTTGTCAGCGAAATCGAGCGTGCGGGTGTCCGCATCCATCACAACGTTCTCGAGCACGGTGCCGAAACGCTGGGTGGTGGCGTAGATCTCGGGCTCGGCCTCGGGCGAGAGGTTGATCATCTTGGCGTAGCAACCGCCTTCGAAGTTGAACACCGCGGTGTCCGACCAGCCATGCTCGTCATCGCCGATCAGCGTCCGGCTGGCGTCAGCCGACAGCGTGGTCTTGCCGGTGCCCGACAGGCCGAAGAACACGGCGGTTTCGCCCTCGGGGCTGATGTTGGCCGAGCAGTGCATCGGCATCACGCCCTTGGTGGGCAGCAGATAGTTGAGGATGCCGAACACCGACTTCTTCATCTCGCCGGCATAAGCGGTGCCGCCGATCAGGATCAGCTTTTCGGTGAGGTTGACCGCGATTACGGTCTCGCTGCGCGTGCCATGCCTGGCCGGATCGGCGCGGAAGCTGGGCAGATCGATGATCGTGTATTCGGGCGCGAAATCGGCAAGCTGGTCAGGCGTCGGGCGGACCAGCAGCGTGCGGATGAACTGGCTGTGCCAGGCGAATTCGTTGATCACGCGAACGTTGACGCGGTACTCGCTCTGCGATCCGCCGAACAGGTCCTGCACGTACAGCTTGGGCTTCTCGGCAAGCGCGGCCAGGAAATCGGCCTTCAGCGCGGCGAAATTCTCGGGCGTCATCGCGACGTTGGTCTTGCCCCACCACACCGAGTTTTCGGTCTCGGCATCCCGGACGATGAACTTGTCGGTGGCGCTGCGGCCGGTGTGCTTGCCGGTCGCGACGACCAGCGCTCCGCCCTTGGCGAGCGAACCTTCGCCATTGCGCAGGGCTTCTTCGACCAGCGCTTCGGTGCCGAGGTTCCATTTCTGGTTATCGGTTGCGGTAAAGCCCTGATCGGCAAGCGAAACTTTGGATTTGTTAGCCACTGGTAGTATTCTCCCATGTCGCGGTCACCGATGGCTGGACTTGCGCCCACCGGCCAGCCTCGGCCTCGTGGAGGCGACTCGCATGTTTCATCCCTGATGTTCACTCGTCCAAGACCACTGCCACACGGTCTGTCAATAGCTGCTACCGGTGTCATAACATGGGTCAGTGATTCCGCGTCAGAGCGGTTCGCGATGGTGCGGCGCAGCATTGTGCATAAAGCAGTTGTCCCTGACGCGACGATATGCGACCGGCAGGCAGGTTCATCGAGGAGGTTTCAGCCCTGGCATGGCGGCAGTGATCGCGCTGGTCGACGACGACCGCAACATTCTGACATCGGTATCGATTGCGCTGCAGGCGGAAGGCTTTGTCACGCGGCTGTATTCGGATGGCGAAGCGGCGCTCAAGGCGATCGTCGAGACGCCGCCCGACCTGTGCCTGTTCGACATCAAAATGCCGCGCATGGACGGGCTGGAACTGCTGCGCCGGGTGCGCGAACACAGCGCGGTGCCGGTGATCTTCCTGACATCGAAGGACGAGGAGCTCGACGAGGCGCTGGGGCTGGCGATGGGCGCGGACGACTATATCACCAAGCCGTTCTCGCAGCGGCTGCTGATCGCGCGGATCAAGGCGATCCTGCGCCGCGCCGAGCTGATGCGCACCCCCGATGCCGCAAGCGACGAACCCGCCGCCGAACCGATCGTGCGCGGGCGACTGGAGATCGATCCCGCGCGGCACATGGTCAGCTGGGATGGCAAGCGGGTGACGCTGACCGTCACCGAATTCCTGATCCTCGAGGCGCTCGCGGCGCGGCCCGGGGTGGTGAAGAGCCGCAACCAGCTGATGGATGCGGCCTATCAGGACGACGTCTATGTCGATGACCGCACCATCGACAGCCACATCAAGCGGCTGCGGCGCAAGTTCCGCGAAGTCGATCCCGAATTTTCAGCAATCGATACATTGTATGGCGCCGGATACCGTTTCTCAGGCGAGTAATCCGCCCGCGCTGCGCTTGCGCTGGACGCGGCGGGTCTCGCTGACGTGGCGGATTCTGGCGGTCAATATCTTTGCGGTCGCGATGCTGGGCGGCGGGCTGCTGTATCTCGACAGCTATCGCGAGCAGATCATCCAGGAACGGCTCGAGCAGGAGCAGCAGAGCATCTGGCTGCTGGCGCACGCGCTCGAACGGCTCGACCAGCCTGACCGGATCGCGATGATGAAGGCGGTCGCCAGCCGCTATGCCTCGCGGGTCAGGCTTTACGACCGGGCAGGGGCCCTGCAACTGGACAGCTTTGCGCTGGGCCGGCCGACCTACACATTGCGCGATCCTGCCGACGAGCCCTGGCAGCGCCATGCCGCGCGGCTGCTGGATGAAGGGTTTGACGGGCTGGTCAACGCCCAGCAGGTGGACGCCTTTGTCGAGCGCCGTCCCGACCGGCTGGAGAACTGGTCCGAAGCCGTGGCCGCACGCGACAGCGGCGCTGCGCATGCGCGGATGCGCTATGCGCGCGATCGCACTCCGATGATCAGCGCCGCGATCGCGCTGCCGCAGGGCTCGGGCGTGCTGTTCACCAGCTACAACGCACGCGACATCACCCGCATCGTCCGCGCGGAGCGGTTCAACCTGGCACTGATCGTGCTGGCGACGGCTTTGGTGTCGGTGCTGTTCTCGCTGTTCCTGGCTCGCACGATCGTGCAGCCGCTGAGGCGGCTGGCGAGTGCCGCGGTGCGGGTGCGGCTGGGCCGGGCGCGTGAAGTCGTTGTGCCGCGGCTGCCCTCGCGCGGCGACGAGATCGGCCTGCTGGCGCGATCGCTGTCGGACATGAGCCTGGCGCTCCGGCAGAAGATCGACGCGACCGAGGCCTTTGCCGCCGATGTCAGCCACGAGCTCAAGAACCCGCTCGCCTCGTTGCGATCGGCGCTCGAGGGGCTGGGCAGCGTCAAGGACGAGGGGCTGCGCGCGCAATTGTTCGACATCGCGTGCAGCGATGTGCGCAGGCTGGACCGGCTGATCACCGACATATCCGAAGCCTCGCGGGTCGATGCGCAGCTTACCCGCACCCGGTTCGAGCCGGTGGATCTGGGCGAGATGATCGAGAACCTGCTCGAGCTGCGCCGCGCGCGCGGGCTCAACCATGGGCGCGAGATCGTGTTTGCGCGGCCCCGGCGCGGGGTGGCGGTGGTGATGGGCGAGGGCACAAGGCTCGAGCGCGTGATCTCCAACCTGCTCGACAATGCGGTGTCCTTCTCTCCCCCTGGCGGGCTGGTGCGGATCGAGGCGACGCAGGTGCGCGGGCCCGAGCGGTCACGCGTGCTGGTGCGGGTGATCGACGAAGGCCCCGGCGTGGAACCCAGCGAGCGCGAGGAAATCTTCCGCCGCTTCCACAGCGCGCGCCCCGAGGGCGAGGCCTTTGGCCAGCACAGCGGGCTGGGGCTGGCGATTGCGCGCACGATCATTGAGGGGCATCATGGCGCGATCAGTGTCGATGACCGCGACGACGGCAACACGGGGGCGTGTTTCGAGATCCGTCTGCCGGGGATCGACCAGGAGGGACTGCCGATATCACCGGCCTAAGGCGCGGGGTAAGGCGGGCAAGGGGGGAGGACAATGATGCAGCCAGCAGGGCACTGCACCTATCCGGCAAGCTGTGTCAGCATTGGCGGGGTCGCGCTGCTGATCAGCGGCGAATCGGGGATCGGCAAGTCCGAACTGGCGCTGGCGCTGATCGATCGCGGCGCGCGGCTGATCAGCGATGATCACGTCACGCTGCGCTGCGGCGATGACGGCCGGCTGATCGCATCGCCCGCGCAGAACATCGCCGGGCAGATCGAGGTGCGCAACCTGGGGCTGATGCCGATGCAGCCGGGACCGGAATGCCCGGTGGCGTTGCTGATAGAGCTAAACCGCGCCGCGCCGCGCTGGATCGAGCGCTGCGATCAGCGGGTGATCCTGGGGGTTTCGATCCCGCAGATCCTGCTTACGCCCGACAGCCATGTGCTGCCGATCAAGGCGGAAATGGCGTTGCATGCCTATGGCTTGAAGGGCTAGGTCTGGCGCAGAGCTGCGGCGGCATTCCCGCCGCACCAGGGGTGGCGACATGATCGATTCCAGCACTGACGAGGGCGCGGGTTCCACGTCCGATCCCGTGCCCCAGCGCATCATGCTGGTCACCGGCCTTTCGGGCGCGGGCAAGACCACCGCGCTCAAGACGCTCGAGGATCTGGGCTGGGAGGCGATCGACAACTTCCCCATCCGGCTGCTGCCGCTGCTGATCGATACGCCGCAATCGGCACGGCGCCCCGATCAGGGGCGTCCGCTCGCCATCGGGTTCGACGCGCGCACGCGCGGCTTCGATCCCGCCTCGATCGTGCGGCAGGTGCGCGAGCTGGAAGAGCACCCCGAATATGCGGTGAGCACGCTGTTTCTCGATTGCGCGGGCCGCGAACTGCAGCGGCGCTACGCCGAGACCCGCAGGCGCCATCCGCTGGCGCAGGACCGTTCGGCCGAGGCAGGGATCGCCGAGGAGCGCGAATGGCTGCAGCCGCTGCGTCGCTGGTCGGAAAACGTCATCGACACCACCGACATGCCGCTGTCCGAGCTGCAGCAGGAGGTGCGCCGCCGGTTCTCGCTCGAAAAATCCCCCACCAGCGTGATCGTCACCAGCTTCGGCTTTGCCCGCGGCATGCCGCCGAGCGCCGATCTGGTGTTCGACATGCGCTTCCTGCGCAATCCGCACTGGGACAGGGACCTGCGCCCGCTCACCGGGCTGGATGCGCCGGTTGGCGCGTTCGTGATGGAGGACCCCGCCTATCAGGGCGCGGTGGACCGGATCGTCGATCTGCTGAGCTATCTGCTGCCCCATTATCAGGCGGGGGCCAAGGCCTATGTCCACATCGCCATCGGCTGTACCGGGGGGAGACACCGGTCGGTGTTCGTTGCCGAGCAGATAACCAAACGCTTGCAAGAAGCGGGGTTTTGTCCCACTGTCCAGCATCGCAACCTGACGTCAAGACCCGTCGATGCCATAGAAGGAAGCCCCGTGCAGCCGCCCGAATGATGGCGGCACAAGAGGGCAGGGAGAGCTGAAGCAGACGACGCAGGGTCAGGCAGAGATATTCTCAAGAACCAAGTAATTTGGCTCAGATACAGGCATATTGGTACAAGCATCCCCTATGATTGGTCTTATTCTCGTCACCCATGGACGGCTCGCGCAGGAGTTTCTGGTCGCGATGGAGCATGTGGTCGGCAAACAGCAAAGCATTGAAACCATCGCCATCGGCCCGAACGATGACATGGAACAGCGCCGTGCGGACATCGCCAGCGCCATTGCCAAGGTGGACACCGGCAAGGGCGTCATCGTGCTCACCGACCTGTTCGGCGGCACGCCCTCGAACCTCGCGATCTCGCTGCTCGATGCAGGCCGGGTCGAGGTGATCGCCGGCGTCAACCTGCCGATGCTGATCCGGCTGGAAGGCGCGCGCCGATCGATGAACGTGCGCGACGCGGTCGCCGCCGCGCGCGATGCCGGGCAGAAGTATATCAGCGTCGCCTCTGACCTGCTGGGGCAGGAAAGCGCGCAATGATCCAGCAGACGGTGACGATCACCAATGTGCGGGGGCTCCACGCCCGCGCCAGCGCCAAGTTCGTCACCGCCGTGGCGCGCCTGCCCGAAACGGTGCAGGTGCACGTCGCCAAGGATGACAATATCGTCACTGGCAGCTCGATCATGGGACTGATGATGCTGGGTGCGGCACGCGGCGACAGCATCACCATCAGTGTCGAGGGCGAGGGTGCGGACGCCGCGCTCAAGAAGCTGGTCGGGCTGGTGATGGACGGATTCGGCGAGGACTGATGGTCCGCTGCCCGCATCTTCTCCCATGACGATAACCCGCCTGCCGATCACCGGTTTTTCCAACCCTGCAGTCAAGGCTGCGCGCGCGCTGCGTGAGAAGAAGCACCGCAGGCGCGAGGAGCGTTTCCTTGCCGAGGGGCTGCGCCTGCTCACCGAAGCGCGCGAGGCGGGGATCGTGCCTGAAGCGCTTTGGCTGGGCCAGCATCGTGATCCCCACCCGCTGGTAGACGCGCTCGAGCGCGCGGTGGCGGACAGCGGCGGCACGATCTACGAGACCACCACCGACATTCTCTCCAAGATATCGGGCAAGGACAATCCGCAGACGGTGCTCGGCGTGTTTGCGGACCTGCCGACCTCGCTGGCAGCGCTCGACCGCAGCCGGTCGGGCATCTGGCTGGTGGCGCAGGCGATGCGCGATCCGGGCAACCTCGGCACCATGCTGCGCACCTGCGATGCGGTGGGGGCGGGCGGGTTGATCCTGGTCGACCAGTGCGTCGATCCGTTTTCGGTCGAGGCGGTGCGTGCAAGCATGGGCGCGGTGTTCACCGTGCCGCTGGCGCAGGCCGACTGGAGCGATTTCCTCACATGGCTGCGCGGCGGGCCGGGCCAGCTGGTCGGCACCAGCCTCAACACGACTCATGACTATCGCGGCGCGGCCTATCCCAGCCCCACCTTCCTGCTGATCGGCAACGAGGCGCAGGGCCTGCCTGCCGAGTGCGAGGCCGAGTGCGATCTGCTGGTCAAGATCCCTATGCTGGGCAAGGCCGACAGCCTGAATGCGGCGGTTGCTGGCGCCGTGATGGCCTATGAGGTGCTCGCGCAGCAGGGCTGAACTGCCAGGTTCTCGCCGAATTTCGACCTCCCGCTGTCCGCAGAGCCGCTGTTGCGGCCGCGATCAGGTGGTCTTGTCCGATCCTGTCCGCAATTTCGTCAGTTCCGCCTGGCTGAGCAGCTTGGCTTCATCCTTGCTGCAACGCCCCAGCGCGAGATCCGCATCGACAAAGGTGCGCCAGCCATTGTGGGTCTTGATCAACGGAGAATCGCAATACATGCAGTTACTTCGCCAATTCAAGTTATCGTACCATGCGCGCTTGCGATCCGGCTTGTGACCGACAGCAAGACACGCAAGAGGAATACGAATCGCCATAGGTTTACTATACTGCAGTGCAGCATAAAGCCCTATTGCAAAGCATGCATTCCCAATGCAGCTTCACTCAACTTGATACAGTTGTATGCCATGCAATTGTTTTACAGGCAACTGAAGCATCCAACAGCTGCGGTTAAGCCGAGAGATAGATACAAGCGTCTGAATCAATTCGGTTTGTGACTGGCGTCGCCGAAATCAGGGGGCAAGCCGCCGCTTGCCCTTCAACCGGCTGGTGAGATGATATTGCCCGCACCGGTCGCAGGCATAGGGGCGAAGTTCGATATCCGCGGCCAGCGCCGCGGCGATCGCATCGCTCTGGCTGGCAAAGCGGCGCTTGCGTACGCAGATGCTGAGCCGGGTGCGGGGCATTTTTGCAACAGCCTTGGGCATTTCGGCGCGGCGGGATGCCATGCGCCGCTCGCTCTCTTGCACCAGCATCGGGCTTTGCGCCATGACGATGGCATGATCACTTGCATCCGGCGTCGTGCCCTGTCCGTCCTGGCCCTTGCGGCCGCTGCCTCACCCGTTCCTGCCGCCATGGCGCAGGACCGGCCCGCGCCGATCTCGGAATCCGAGGTGCGCAGCCATATCGCGGTGCTGGCGAGCGACGAGTTCGAGGGGCGTGCGCCGGGAACCGCGGGGGAAACCAGAACGCTCGATTATCTCGCCAAGACCTGGGCATCCTACGGGCTGGTATCGGGCACCAACGATGCCGCGCGGCCCTGGTTTCAGCCGGTGCCGCTGGTCGAGCGCAAGCCCTATGGCCGGGCGGTGAGCGCCATGGCGCGCGGCAAGGCGCTCGCGCTCAAGGAGGATGGCGTCGTCCTGGCGGGCCGCAACCCCACCGATCGCGTGACCGGGGAGCCGGTGTTCGTCGGCTTCGGCGTGAAGGCCGATGGAACGCTGAACGCCGATGTTCAGGGGCGCGTTGTGCTCATGCTGTCGGCCGAACCCAAGTTCGCAGGCGCGGCCAAGCTGCCGAACCTGCGCGATCGCCAGAAGATGCTGGCGGATGCGGGTGCTGCAGCGGTGCTGATCACCGCGCCCGAAGGCGCGTCCTGGGGTGCTTTGCGCGCGCAGCTCGCGAACGGATCGATGCGGCTGGCCAGCGACGACAAGGGCGCGAAGATCGGCGGCGTGCTGCGCGGCGACGTGACCCAGGCGCTGATGCGTGCCGCCCGCCTTTCGCCCGACGATGCGATCGCCAGCGCGCAGGATGCGGCGTTTGCGCCGATCACCTTGCCGGTCACGCTCGACCTTGCCACCAGCACGCAGGTGCGCGCGTTCGCCAGCCACAACGTCATCGGCAAGCTGCCGGGCGCAAGGCCGGGATCGGGCGCGGTGATCGTGCTGGGGCACTGGGATCACTTCGGCATCTGCCGCAGCGAGGAGGCCGAGGACCGCATCTGCAACGGCGCGGTGGACAATGCCAGCGGCATGGCGGTGCTGCTCACCGTGGCAGAGCGCCTTGCGCGCAGCGCCGAGGCCGGCGCGCCGCTAGACCGCGACGTCTACTTCATGGGCACCACCGCCGAGGAGCGCGGCCTGCTGGGCGCGTATCATTTCGCCGACAATCCGGTGGTGCCGCTCGACCAGATCCTGGTCGCGCTCAACATCGACACCGTGGCGATCGCGCCCAAGGGCGCTCCGGTGGCCTTGGTCGGGCGCGGCGAGAACGGGCTGGACGAGATCGTCGATCAGGTAGCCATCGCCGCCGGGCGCACGGTCGATTCGGACACCGAAGCCAATGCTTTCATCCGCCGCCAGGATGGCTGGGCGCTCGCCGCCAAGGGGGTCAAGTCGATCATGGCGGGCGGATCGTTCGCCGACATGGCGCTGCTCCAGGCGTTCCTCACCACCGTCTATCACCAGCCTGATGACGAGCTGACCGATGCCACGCCGCTGGGCGGAGCGGCGGATGATGCCAATCTGCACGTCGATCTGGTGCGGCATTTTGCCGATGAAGCGAAATATAACCCCGCACCCACTGGCGATTGACGCGCAGCTTGGTTACATGGGCCGCCACCAGAAACCAGATTCGGATCAAGAAAGTGGCATTCCGCATGGACATCCCCCTCGGCCTTACCTTTGATGATGTCCTGCTGCGCCCTGCGGCATCGGAAATCGTGCCCAGCCAGGCCGATACCGCGACGTACCTGACCAAATCGATCCGGCTGAACATTCCGGTGCTGTCCTCGGCGATGGACACCGTGACCGAGGCGCGGATGGCGATCGTGATGGCGCAGTTGGGCGGCATCGGCGTGCTCCACCGCAACCTCAGCATCGAGGAGCAGCTCGCAGCGGTCCGCCAGGTCAAGCGCTTCGAAAGCGGCATGGTGGTCAATCCGATCACCATCACCCCCGATGCGCCGCTTGCCGAAGCGCAGGCGCTGATGCGGCTGCATTCGATCTCGGGCATCCCGGTGGTCGAGCAAACGGGCCGTCTCGCCGGCATCCTCACCAACCGCGACGTGCGCTTTGCCGAGAACCCCAACCAGCCGGTGCGCGAGCTGATGACCAGCGAAAACCTTGCCACCGTTCCCGCCGATGTCGGCCAGGAGGATGCGCGCCGCCTGCTGCACCAGCGCCGGATCGAAAAGCTGCTGGTGGTCGACAACAACTATCACTGCATCGGACTGATTACGGTCAAGGACATCGAAAAGGCGGTGATGAACCCCGATGCGACCAAGGATGCCGCAGGCCGCCTGCGCGTCGCCGCCGCCTCCACCGTGGGCGAGGCCGGCTTCGAGCGCAGCAAGGCGCTGATCGATGCCGAGTGCGACGTCATCGTGGTCGATACCGCGCATGGCCACTCCAAGATGGTCGCGGTCGCGGTCGAGGCGATCAAGAAATATTCGAGCAAGGTGCAGGTGATCGCGGGCAATGTCGCGACCGCCGGCGCCACCCGCGCGCTGATCGATGCGGGTGCCGACGGCATCAAGGTCGGCATCGGCCCGGGATCGATCTGCACCACCCGCGTCGTCGCAGGCGTGGGCGTGCCGCAGCTTTCGGCGATCATGGAATCGGCCGAGGAAGCCGACAAGTCGGGTATCCCGGTGATCGGCGATGGCGGCCTGCGCACCTCGGGTGATGCCGCCAAGGCGCTGGCCGCGGGCGCATCGACCATCATGATCGGATCGATGCTTGCAGGCACCGAAGAGGCTCCGGGCGAGACCTTCCTGTACCAGGGCCGCGCCTACAAGAGCTATCGCGGCATGGGCAGCGTCGGTGCGATGGCGCGCGGCAGCGCCGACCGCTATTTCCAGCAGGACATCAAGGATCAGCTCAAGCTCGTCCCCGAAGGGATCGAGGGCCAGGTGCCGTTCAAGGGCCCGGCGCGCGATGTCGTCCACCAATTGGTCGGCGGCATCAAGGCGGCGATGGGCTATACCGGATCGCCGACGATAGAATCGCTGCGCCGCAACGCCGAGTTCGTACGGATCACCAATGCGGGCCTGCGCGAAAGCCATGTTCACGACGTGTCGATCACGCGGGAGGCGCCGAACTATCCGACGCGCTGACGCCTGATGATCGAGCTGGTCCCTTATCTGTTGCTGCTGGTCTGGCCCGCGCCCGATCAGCCGGGCGGGCTTCGGATCGAGCGAGTGCCCGAGGTCTATGCCGATGCCGCCGCCTGCGAGGCCGCAGCCATAGCGCAGGTCACAGCGGTTCGCGGCGGCAACGCCGCGCACCGGTGCCTGCCGCTGCCGCCGCGCGAGGAGTTCGACCGCCTGTTCGAACAGCTCGACCGGCGCGGTCCCGCTGCCTCGCCCGAGCGCCGGCCATGACGCCTTCGGCCCGCGTCCAGGCGGCGATCGATCTGGTCGATGCGATCCTGGCCGCAGCGCGCGGGCAGGGGGCGAGCGCGGACACCCTGGCGCGCAATTTCTTCCGCGAGCGGCGCTATATGGGCTCTGGCGACCGCCGTGCGGTGCGCGACCTTGCCTGGCGCGCGGTGCGGCGCTTCGGCGAGATTCCCGATAATGGCCGCGCCGCAATGGGGGGGCTGGCGCGCGAGGATGCAGAGCTTGCTGCATTGTTCGCCGGCAGCGGCTATGGCCCGGCGGCGCTCGCCGATGACGAGCCTGTGGCAAGCGGCGGCGTGATCCCCAGCTGGATCGAGACGCATTTGCCCGCGCTGTTCGACGCCGAGGAAAAGGCCGCGTTGCTCGATCGCGCGGCGCTCGATCTGCGCTACGATCCGGCGCGCACGACCCGGGCGGCGCTGAGCGCGCATTGGCCCGAGATTCAGTTTAGCGATGCGCTGCCGCGTGCGGCGCGGCTGCCCAACGGCACCGCGATCGAGGCCAGCGAACCTTGGCAGCAGGGCGCGGTCGATGTGCAGGACTGGGGCAGCCAGGCGATCGTCCAGGCGTGCCTGGGTGACGATGCCCCCGCGCTGGTGATCGATCTGTGCGCGGGCGCGGGCGGCAAGACGCTCGCGCTTTCGGCGATGCTGCCAGGCGCACGGATCATCGCCTCCGACACCAGCCGCGACCGGCTCGCGGCCATGGAGCCCAGGCGCAGGCGCGCAGGGCCCGACCGGATCGAGACGCTGCTGCTCAACCCGAAGCGCGAATGGGAAAGCCTCGAGAGTTTCGAGGGGCAGGCGGATGTGGTGCTGGTCGATGCGCCGTGCAGCGGCTCGGGCACCTGGCGGCGCAACCCCGAGACTCGCTGGCGGCTGACGCCCGAGCGGCTCGACAGGCTGGTCGCCGAACAGGCGCGTTTGATCGAGATCGCCAAGCGGCTAGTGCGGCCCGGCGGGGCTCTGGTCTATGCGGTGTGCTCGCTGCTCCCCGAAGAGGGCGCACGGCAGGTCGCGCACGGCTTGTGCGATCAGCCCGGCTGGCATATATCCTTGAAGACTATGAACATTGGCCGCCCTGTTAGGGCCGATGGCGCGCTCGCCGCATCGCTCGATGCCGCCGACCAGCCCGCCGGAATGCTCCTGACGCCGCATCACGACGGCACCGATGGCTTTTTCTTCACAAGAGCGATCCGGTCGTGATAGCCTTGCGGTCAACCTGGGAGACTATCATGCGTTTCACGCCCGCAGCCGTCGCGCTGTCACTGCTGCTTGCCACTGTTTCCAGCACCGGGATCGGCCAGCCGGTGCGCTATGCCGTCAACCCCGCCTCGCAGGCGCTGGTGGACGAAGGCTCGAGCGTGCAGCAGGCGGGCAAGCTCGACGAGGCGATCGGACTGTACGAGGCCGCGCTGGCGGTCGATCCGGGCAACCGCACCGCCTATATCGCGCTGGCGCAGGTCGCGAGCGCGCAGGGCCTGCCCGGCAAGGCGATCCGCTTCTATCGCGAGGCGCTCCGGCTCGACCCCAATGATGTCGCCGCTCTGGCAGGCCAGGGCGAGGCGATGGTCCAGCGCGGCGCAGTCGAAAAGGCGCGCCGCAACCTGGTCCGCATCGAGGCGATCTGCACCACCGGCTGCACCGAGACCAACCGCCTGATCACCGCCATCGACCAGGCCGCCACCAAGCCGGTGCTGTCGGCCGAGGCGGTGGCGTCGACGCCGACGGTCGCGCCGGTGACCGAGCAGCCTTGATCAAAAGCCGGTTGGGCCGATCCACTTAAGTCCTCCCCTGCAAGGGGAGGGGAACCACCCGCACAGCGGGTGGTGGAGCGGTGTCCACGTCGGCGAGAGGGTGACACCCCTCCGTCAGGCTCCGCCTGCCACCTCCCCTTGCAGGGGAGGATTTTGGGGTATGTTGCCTTTAGAGTTTCCATAATGGTGCGCTTAGGGACCAGATGCCGGAAATCAGCGATCAAATGTTGACGTTGTGGTCCAGTTGACTCATTTGGACCGCATTTCCAAATCACGTTACCAGTTGCTAATTTTTCAAACCCGAGCAAACCGAGAGAAACCATGCTAGCGACAATTGGATATGAAAAATCGAGCCTAGCTGATTTTGTAGCCACGCTTCGGCTCGCTGGGGTGGATACCTTAGTCGATGTTCGCGAACGAGCACAGTCACGTCGTCCTGGCTTCTCAAAAAAAGCATTGGCCCTCGCGTTACATGACGTTGAGATCAATTATCTTCATCTACCGCAATTGGGTGATCCAAAAGAGGGCAGGGAAGCGGCACGTGCTGGTAAAATGAATTTGTTTCGGGAAATTTATGGTGAGGTCATAGTTGGTCAGCCTGCTCAAGAAGCACTGAACCTTTTGATAAATCTAATTTCAGAGCAATCAGTGTGCCTAATGTGTTTTGAACGAGATCATAATGATTGTCATAGAAAAATTGTCGCGGAGGAATTAGAAGGCAGACTTGGATTAAAGGCCACCCACTGGGGTTCGGTCAAGGGAGTGGCAGATGGCAGCCGAACTGGACGAATGCTTCATATTGATCAAGGCGCAACCGCATCGGTCTAGTCGGTATTTTGAGACTGTTTGCTGTGCTGGTGTTGGCAGGGATCAGCGGTGGCGTCGCCAGTACCCGGTTCCATTCAGGATTTTAGCGGGAGATCAGCAGTTCAAGCGATGGGAATGGATTCGTTATAGTTTTGTCAAATCAAAGTCAGATCCACGGCCTGAGAGCCAGAGGGTTATGCCCGAAACTCTTGAGGTAATTGGCGAGATTAAGTCTACAGAACGCGCCAGTTTTCTACAGCCGTTAATTCGTGCTTCGTTCGCAGAAGCAAACAGCATGCGAGAATCACTGACTTTGATCCGTCCGAAGCAGTTCAGGCTTGAGGCACTCGCAAAAAGCCAGAGTGACCTACAATCGGAAGCGCAAAAGCACAAAGAACTAGCCAGCCAGCTTTCGTTGCTAGATTCAACAGCAAAACCTTTAGCGCCCTGCCCCATGCGCTTTATCGCGCACTGGCAAGACCAAGATGGCAAGAGGCGGCGGCATGAATGCGATGACTGGGAAACATCCGCAGCTTTCAACCGATTCGAGCGAGACTATGGTAGGACTAGAGCTATCGAGATTCTCAAAGAAAAATTTGAGGACCAGTATATGAAGGCTGGTTTGGCGTTAGGTTTTAGTACCCACAAACGACGGAATGCCGAGTTTGGTGATGCAAACCAATGGTTGCTTGTTGGTATGATCCGTCTGGACGAGGTGAAACAAACGTCGCTCCCATTTTAATTATGAAAAACGACGTTTTTTCGTATGTTCAACGAGGGAACGCAATTAATTGTTGCTGCCTGCCCGAAAACGAAGTTCACCCCCAACTCCCCCCAATTCGCTCCCCCAACACCCCGCGCACCCGCGCCACCACCGCCTCCGGCACCGCGTCGGCATCGCGCATCAGCAGCCCCAAAGTTCGTGTATGCGCGAAATCCTCCATCGGCACTCGCGCCACCCCCGGCGCTTCAAAACAATCCGGCATCACCGTCACGCCCACGCCCGCCGCGACCAGCGCCAGGATGCGGTCGTCGCTTCTTGAGCGGGCGGCGAAGAAGGGGCGGACGCCGCGCGCGGTGAAGTGCTGGCTGGTCGCGGTGAGCAGCTCGCAATGTCGCCGCACCAGCATCACGTTGTCGGCGAGCTCGTGCGCGGCGATTGACGTGCGCGCGGCGAGCGGGTGGCTGGCGGGTAGGGCGAGGCCATAGCCTTCGGTTGCTACGGACAAGAACTGCGCGCGGTGGCGCCCCTGCGGCTCCAGCGTCACCGCCAGATCGATCCGCGCCGCATCCAGCCGATCGGTGAGCTCGCTGGCGCGGCCCTCGACGAACTCGGTACGCAGCCCATCGATCTCGCCCAGCGCCTGCGCAATGGCCGCGACCACCGGGCTGGGCAGAGTGGAGAGTAGACCCAGCCGGACGATCGCCTCGGGCTGGCGCTGCTGCATCGCCTGTTCGGCCAGGTTGAACTGCGCCTCGATCCGGCGCGCATGCTCGGCGAATTGCGCGCCGGTGGGGGTGAGGTCGACCCGCCGGTTCGATCGGTGGAACAATCGCTGGCCCACGCTCTCCTCCAGCCGCGCGATCCCCACCGACAGCGTCGGCTGGGTCACGTTGCAGCTCTCGGCGGCGCGGGTGAAATTGCCGTGCTCGACGACAGCGAGGAAATAGCGCAGCAGATAGCGTTCGATCATAGACAGCGTCTAGGATAAACCCCTTTCAATATCAATTTTCCTTTGTTGACCGTCCCCTCTAAAAGCCGCTTCAATCGACAGATAAACGAGAGGATCATTGCGATGTCCACGATGCCCGATTTCGACTTCGCGCTTGGCGAGGCTGCGGACATGATCCGCGACACCACCGCGCGTTTCGCCGCGGACAAGATCGCGCCGATCGCCGCGAAGATCGATGCCGAGGACTGGTTCCCGGTCGAATTGTGGCCGCAGATGGGCGCACTCGGGCTGCACGGCATCACCGTGAGCGAAGAAGATGGCGGCCTCGGCCTGGGCTATCTCGAGCATGTCATCGCGATGGAAGAAGTCAGCCGTGCAAGCGCCTCGCTGGGGCTGTCGTACGGCGCGCACTCCAACCTGTGCGTCAATCAGCTGCGCCGCTGGGGCAACGCGCAGCAGAAGGCGAAGTATCTGCCCGGGCTTATCTCGGGCGAGCATGTCGGATCGCTGGCGATGTCCGAAGTCGGCGCGGGCTCTGACGTGGTCTCGATGAAGCTCAAGGCCAGCGAAGTCGCGGGCGGATACCGGCTCAACGGCACCAAGTTCTGGATCACCAATTCGGCGTATGCTGAGACGCTGATCGTCTATGGCAAGACTGGGGAAGGATCTGGCGGGATCACCGCGTTCATCATCGAAAAGGGCATGCCGGGGTTCAGCATCGGGCAGAAGATCCAGAAGATGGGGATGCGCGGGAGCCCCACGGCGGAGTTGGTGTTCGACGACTGCTTCGTGCCGGCCGAAAACGTCATGGGGCCGCTGAACGGCGGCGTCGGCGTGCTGATGTCGGGTCTCGACTACGAGCGCGCGGTGCTCGCTGCCGGGCCTTTGGGAATCATGCAGGCGTGCCTCGACGTGGTGCTGCCCTATGTGCGCGAGCGCAAGCAGTTCGGTTCGCCCATCGGCTCGTTCCAGATGGTGCAGGCCAAGGTCGCCGACATGTACGTCGCACTGAACAGCGCCCGCGCCTATGTCTATGCGGTCGCGCGCGCCTGCGACGCGGGCAAGACCACGCGGTTCGATGCCGCAGGCGCGATCCTGCTCGCCAGCGAGAACGCGGTAAAATGCTCGCTCGAAGCGATCCAGGCATTGGGTGGGGCGGGCTACACCACCGACTGGCCGGTCGAACGCTTCCTGCGCGATGCCAAGCTGTACGACATCGGGGCAGGGACCAACGAGATCCGCCGCTTCCTGATCGCGCGCGAACTGATTGGAGCTCGGTGATGACCGCGCCAACCCTCGACACCAAGATCGACACCAATTCAGACACCTACCGCGCATCGTTCACGCACAACATCACCTTGCGCGATGAGCTCTGGAGCAAGGTCGCCGAGGCATCGCTGGGCGGCAACGCCAAGTCGCGCGAGCGGCACACGGCGCGGGGCAAGCTGCTGCCGCGCGAGCGGGTAGAACGCCTGCTCGATCCGGGGTCGCCGTTCCTCGAGATCGGCCAGCTCGCCGCCTGCGATTTGTACGACGGCGAAATCCCCGGCGCGGGGATGATCGCCGGGATCGGCCGCGTTTCGGGCCGCCAGTGCATGATCGTGTGCAACGACGCGACCGTCAAAGGCGGCACCTATTACCCGATGACGGTGAAGAAGCACCTGCGCGCGCAGGAGATCGCCGAGGCCAACCGGCTGCCGTGCATCTACCTCGTCGACAGCGGCGGCGCCAACCTCCCGCACCAGGCCGAGGTTTTCCCCGACCGCGACCATTTCGG
>Ga0307994_1000593_pt1 | contig 25103 bp, 33 predicted proteins | sample EllFjometagen261_FD_203171 | JGI IMG/M metagenome (GOLD analysis project Ga0307994, IMG submission 203171) | Marine microbial communities from Ellis Fjord, Antarctic Ocean - #261 | ecosystem: Environmental > Aquatic > Marine > Unclassified | place: Southern Ocean | collected 2014-11-02 | reverse complement strand
GAATTTTAAGAAAGGAACAAACACATGCGTAATGTCCAGATAATACTCGGACCACCAGGAACTGGTAAGACCACAACTCTTCTCAGGATCGTGGAAGATGCTTTGGCCAGAGGAGTCCCCCCAGAGAAGATTGCGTATTTGGCATTCACTCGCAAAGCTGCATACGAGGCGCAAGATCGTGCAATGAAACAGTTTGGTTTTGAAGAGGCTCGTTTTCCGTTTTTCCGGACACTGCACTCTTTGGCATTCAAAGAGCTCGGACTCCAAAGGGATGAGGTCATGACCAACAACCACTACCGGAAACTCGGCAAAGCACTCGGAGTGGAGTTCCGTGGGATTTATGATGAGGACTTGGGCATTCACACCGGAGATGGTTTGGGGGATAAGTGCTCGAGGGTGGAGAGCTTGGCTCGGGTCGGGTTGCGCTCTCCAGAGGAGCAGTACCAGATCGCCTCTGTTAATGATCTCACGCTCCACGCTGTGAAGCAGTACGATAATTCTTTACGGAAGTATAAAAAAGATTTGGGGTTGTTTGATTTCACCGACATGCTCGAGTCGTACAACTCAGAGCTCGACATCGATATCTGCATCATCGACGAGGCACAAGACCTGAGCTCACTCCAGTACAAAATGGCGATCAAAGCCGCAACTCATGCCAAGGAAGTTTACATCGCAGGAGACGATGACCAAGCGATTTTTGGTTGGGCTGGAGCAGATGTTAATAAGTTTTTGAACCTCAAAGGCCAACGCATGGTTCTACCTCAAAGCTACCGCATCCCAACCTCTGTTCACCGTTTGGCGCTTGATGTTGTCAAGCGAATTAAAAACAGATACGTTAAACCATGGTCACCACGCACAGACAAAGGTTGTGTTGAGTATATTGTAGATGAGCAACAAATAGATTTTTCTTCAGGAGGGAGCTGGTTGTGCTTGGCTCGGAGCAAGTATCTGATGAGTCGGTATAAAAAATCAGTACGCCAACAAGGCTATGGATATTCTTATGGCGGCAAAAACTCTCTTGACTCAGAAGAAACTCGCGCAATCTCAAGTTGGGAGCGTTTGCGTGCTGGGGATAAAATTACAAATTTCGAAGCCAAGAACATGATTCAATTTTTAGCTCATGTTCCGAAAATAAAGAAACAAGAGGCTTACATGCTCTCAGATTTTGGTTTGCCTGAAGCTGCAAAAAGCTACGACTGGATGCAAATGCTCCGAGGCATACAACCAGAAGAGCGTGAGTATTTACGTTCATGCTTGCGCAATGGGGAGAAGTTTTTCTCAGACCCAAGAATTGCAATCTCCACAATCCATCAATCCAAAGGTGGTGAGGCTGACAATGTTGTGCTGATGACTGACATGGGCAGGCTGAGTTGGGAGAACTCTCACCGAGATGAGGAGAATCGGGTTTGGTACGTTGCACTCACTCGGACTCGTGAGAATCTGTTCATAATCAGACCAAGAGGACTAAGGCATTATGAAATTTAATTTTAAATGTTTGATTTTAAAAGAAAAGAAATCTGCCAGAATTGTTGCCTTTATGACAGAAAAGAGAGATAATTACTTTACTGACTAAATGAATAGCCAGTCTTAAGAAAGGAAAATAAAATGAACACAGAGAACATCATTTACACAACAGCCCACCTAGCAGGTATTGCAGCTGCAGAAAATTGCACTCCGAACCCAATGGTTGTTAATTATGTTGCCAACGGAAAACCAACCCAAGAGGTTGTGGAAGATGGTGTTTGTGGTTTTGCTTGGGTCAATATGCCTAACCGAGGGAAGTTCGTAAAGTTTTTGAAAGAGCAAAATATCGGTAGAAAAAATTCATACGAAGGTGGGTACACAATCTGGATCGGAGACTTTAATCAATCGATGCAGAAAAAAGAATCATACGCTCGAGCATTTTGCGAAGTTCTTAACCAGAAAGGCATCAAAGCCTTTGCTCAATCAAGGATGGACTAATCATGACTGATAAATCAACTTGTGAACAGCTTGCTCGCTCCATGCACTTGATAGTGCAGGAGTTAAAACCTGGAGTTGTTTGGATGATTGCTGATCTTAAAAAATTCAAGAATAAATTTAAAAAAGACTGGCATGAATTCCACAAAGCAGGTAATATGAATTTTGGTTGGGCAGAGACTTATGAAGAGTTGTTAGAGTTAAAAGAAAAAATTACACAAATAAAAAAGGAGAAACCAGTGGAACAAGTTGTAGAAGTTAAAGTTGAAACAACCAGCAAAGAAGAACGAGGTCGCAAATCCGCTTACAGTGGGAAGCTCTTGGTAGCGAAAACTCAGGAGAACAAACGTAGAAAAGGCAGTGCTGCTCAAGTGGCTCTACAGATAATAATTGAAAACTCACCAATCACTTATGAGGCATACATAGCAGCAGGAGGCATACGCAGAGACTTGGCTTGGGATATAAAAAAAGGAAGAGTTGAGGCAAAGGAGATCTGATGTTAATTTATGGAGCAGGTCTGGCAGGACTTTTGGCAGCAAATGTTTTCCGGAGATTTGTCCCCACTGTTTGTGAGTCGCAAGGCAAGCTCCCAAACAACCATGGTGCTCTGTTACGATTCAGAACAGATCGAGTTGGGATTGCCAGCAACATACCTTTTAAAAAAGTAAAAGTTCAAAAAGCAATCAAGTATGATGGGAAAATAATAACACAGCCGAACATACAACTCAGCAACATGTACTCACAAAAAGTAACTGGGGCTGTGCTTGATCGTTCGATAAATAATCTTGACTCTGTTGAACGGTACATCGCACCATGGGATTTAATCAATATGCTTTCTCGCAACTGTGGCATAGAGTACAACCTGCCATTGACGATGGAAGACATAACAGAAGCCAATGGGGTTGGTGTTCCGATAATATCTACAATACCCATGCCTGTGTTAATGCAGATTGTTAAGTGGAGAGACATTCCAAAATTCCCAAAGCAAAAAATTTATACACAGACCGCTCGGATTGAAGAAACTGAGTGTTCAGTTAATCAAACTATTTATTACCCTGACCCATTGACCAGCCACTATAGAGTTTCCGTGGTTGGGGACACTGTCATCTCAGAATCAATACGGAAACCTGATGGGAGTGCAGGTTCAAACATCATGACAATTTTGATGGAAGACTTTGGGATAAAACCCCGAAAGCTCGTGGACATAAAAGACTCATCTCAAGATTACGGCAAGATCCGCCCAATTGATGAGCAGTTGCGCAAGCAGTTTATTTTCGAGATGACAACCAAGTACAACATTTACTCGGTTGGTCGTTTTGCGACTTGGCGGCAATTGCTGATGGATGATGTTGTTGAAGATTTACAAATAATAGAAAATTTTTTGGAGAAAAACTCCGACTATTCACGTTGGATGCATTCTCAAAAAACTTGGCAGGAAACATTAACAATTAAGAAAGGAAATTAACATGAAAGTAGAATTGGTAAATTACACACAGGACGCAGTCAATCTTTTATTATTCACAAAGAACACTCGACTTATGCCGGATGATGATGCTTACAAAACCATCGCCCAGTGGGAGTGGGAAAAGAAACAATCAGAGTTAGATTATATGTTGAAAACAATACGCTCGTCTTGGGAGTTTATAGATTACGTATTTAACATAAGAGATGTGACACGTGGCTTCACTCACCAGTTCGTTCGCACCCGACAAGCATCCTACGCCCAGCAGTCTCAGCGCACAGTCGACATGAGTGGCTTCAGCTATTACACACCTCCTGAGATTGAAAATGATGAAGATGCAAAAACGTATTATGATGAGTGTATGAAAACAATAAACTATTACTACCAGAAACTCCGCAAACACGTCCCAGCTGAAGATGCTCGTGGGGTATTGCCAACCAACATTCATACAAACATTGTAGCAAAATTCAATTTGCGCACACTGAGTGAAATGGCCAAGTCCCGACTCTCACCAAGAGCACAAGGCGAATACCAAGAGGTTTTTAAAATGATGGTGGCTGAAGTTGTTAAAGTCCATCCATGGGCAGAACCTTTTCTAACACCAACCGAATGGGCTGCACCCTCAATGGGCAAAGCCCTTAACCCAAAAGGATAGAGACATGGGAGAGAGATTCAATCAAGCAACAGTAGACAGAGTGCACGACCTTAAAAATTCTGGTTCAAATTACAAAACGATATCCAGGCTAATGGGGTGGGGCAAAAACACAGACAGAGTCAAATACATAATCCGTAGGAGGAATCCAACTCCAAAGTCTTTGTTTTCTAGAATCCGAGACCTTTTCACTCGGAAATGAACTTTACTTTTTCTGCCATATAGAGTATAATTACTATTCCAATTGAGAAAGGAAAAAATAATGACTAAATATATAATATATTTTACTGATGAGTGCGGGTTTAAACATTGTGTTATTAAGCGCAAATCTTCCACAGCTTTGAGTGAAATTAAGGATTGGTTGAAGTCGCATGAGTCGGGTGAAACTCCTTTGGATGAGATCACTATTAAAATTGCCTGAGAAAGGAATTATCATGAACATATTTTATTTACATCATTACCCTAAGATTGCTGCAAGTATGCATTGCGACAAGCACTGTGTGAAGATGATACTTGAGACAGCACAACTACTCAGCACCGCACACAGGGAGTTAGATGGTGATGGCTATGCTGATGTGGCTGGGATGTATAAGTCCACACATAAAAATCACCCGTCAGCAGTCTGGGTTCGTGCCTCTCGGAAGCACTATCGTTGGGCGTATGATCTTTTTGTTGAGCTGTGCAAAGAGTACACCCATCGTTACGGCAAAGTCCACAAGACTGAGCAAAAGCTGATGAGTGTTCTAAAAAATTACCCAGACAACTGCCCAAATGTTGCTTGGAGCCAGCCACCCCAGTGCATGCCCGATCAGTATAAACAACACCCCAACTTTGCAGTCAAAGCATACCGAGACTACATTGTCAATGAGAAAATTTCCTTCGCAACCAAATACACAAACAGAGAGGCTCCATCATGGATAAGCGCGTAATTATTTCTGACCTAGATGGTACGCTCGGTGACTACGGACACAGAGAGCATCTTTACAAAGACAGGAACTACACAGAGTTTAACAAACAAGGAATAAACGACAAGCCTATCGAATCCATCTGCAACATACTCCGTAGATTGAAAGATGACGATACAGAGATCGTAGTCATAACTGCTCGGGAAGAAACTGAAAGGAAGATGACTGAGAAGTGGCTCAACCTCAATGATATTCCTTTTGATAAACTTTTAATGCGCGGCATAGGCGACAATAGGTCTGATTGGGATGTTAAAGAAAAACTTTTCACCGACAACTACGATTACAGAGAGATATGGTTTGTCCTCGAGGATCGCAAAGGTTGTGTCGACATGTGGCGTGGCCAAGGACTTAATTGTTTGCAAGTTGCTCCAGGAGACTTCTGATGAATGATTTAAGGCTAAAAGGAAATGACATAGAGTTGAACGGACAAAAGGTTGCTAGGGTTTTCCATGTTGCTGGGACTTTGCGGGATCAGCTTGAAAAAACGATAACTCAGATCAACACAGAACCTGCAGACAAAAATAAATTTTACCAGGACGCTTACCGAGAGGGTTGGCAGGATGGTTACAACAAAGGAATGAAGGGAGCAGTAGATGGATAATGTTATTTACGATTCCAGCAAAGGGGAGCCGAAGAGCAAAAATGATGCTTCTAAAATACTCCAAGATATGGCTACCACATTTAAGGAGAGAAATAAAGTTTACGGAGATAATTACAAAACTGTCGGGATTGTGATGTCTGGCTTGTTCCCTGATGGGGTCAATCTTAAAACAATTGACGATTACAATACTTGGCATCTTTTTGAGTTGATGATTGTAAAATTGACTAGGTTTGCTAATACGAACTTAACTCACAGAGACAGTATACATGATGCCGCAGTTTATGCTGCGATGATTGAATCTTTAATTCCAGAGGAGGATAAAAGTGAGTAACATTTTAATAACAGGATCTGGGGAAGGTCTTGGCAAAGCTATGAAATTTGAGCTAGAAAAACAAGGCCACAGAGTCTATGGGTTCGATATAAAAGATGGGAATGACATTCGAAACCCAGAGGGTTCTGTGATACCAGAAATTGACGTTCTTATCAACAATGCTGGCGTAAACATAATCAACTGGCTGGAAGAATTCGAGGAGTCAGACTGGGACAAGGTCATGGACACCAATGCCAAAGGCATCTACATGATGACAAGGGCTTGCTTGCCTGCTCTGATCAAGAACAAAGGCACAGTTGTCAACATAGTGAGTAATGCTGCACACATGCCTATGACTTGCTCTTTGGCTTACAATGCCTCAAAAGGTGCTGCGCACATCATGACTTTGCAACTGGCTCGTGAGTTGACAAAAAAGCATGGCATCACAGTTTTCGGGATAGCTCCAAACAAATTGTCTAACACTGGGATGAGCGACGACATTGATAATCAAGTTGTTGCAACTCGTGGCTGGACGAAAGAATATGCTCAAAAGTATCAGCTGAATGGGCTGCTTACAGGGGAAGAGACGCCACCAGAAAGATTGGCTGAGTTTGTCTCCTTTTTACTTCAATCCAAACAACATCACAAGTACCTCACAGGGTGCATCATACCATACGGAGCATAAAATGAAATTTACAATAGAACAAATAGCAATCGTACCGAAAGACCCTGCAGCAGCTAAGAAACTGCTTTCTGAAATCGGAGCTATTGATTGGGCTGAAGATCATGTTGTTGCCACTGGCAGTGTTTTTGGAAACCAAGGAACAAATGAAGCAAATCTTTCTTTCAATTATGATTTGTTTTCTGGTAAAGAATTTGAAGTACTTGATTACACATCTGGTCGGAATTGGATAGATCATAGAGGGGAAAGGAACACTGTAAGTCATCTAGGGATGCATTGCACTGCAGAAGAGTTGCTTGATTGGAGAGAATTTTTCAAAGCTCGTGATATCAGAGTTGCTCAAGAAGTTTTAACCGACTCTCACACCAACCCTGTTATAGCAGGATTGAGGTCTTACAACTATGTCATATTTGATACCAAAGAAATACTTGGTGTCGATCTCAAATTTATAGTTAGGATTGACAAAGATGATAGTGGGAGATAGGTTGATGAGCGATGTAGAAAAAACTTGCGGTAAATGTTTAAAGCGTCCTGCACAAAAACTTATACTCATGAGCAATGGTCGGAAGCAATGGCAGTGTGATTTGTGCCGCCAAAGGAAAAATGTTTCTGGATTCAAAAGGAGACTGGAATGATTGTATTCGACTTAGAGACAACAGGTCTTCCAAAAGCAGAGGGATCTGATTTAGACATCCAGCCAAAGATCATAGAGTTCGGAGGTATTAAGCTGGACGAAGATTTAAACGAGATTGGTAGGTTGGAGTTTTTCTGCAATCCTGGACACCCACTCGACCCAATCATAACCAAGATAACAAAAATCACAGACGATGATTTAAAAGATGAAAAGCCATTCATAGCAAGCTATAAACCTTTGTGTGATTTTTTCTTAGGTGAAACAAAACTCGTTGCACACAATTTACCATTCGACCGCAAGATACTTAAATTCGAACTCGAGCGCAACGACAAGCTCACAAAGTTCCCATGGCCAATTGAACACATCTGTACAGTTGAGATTGGCAAGTCTGTTTGGGGAACTTACCGGAAACTCGCGGATATTTATTTTGAAGTAACAGGACAAGAGCACAAAGGTGCTCATCGTTCAATAGCTGATGTTTTGGCAACTGTTGAAATCTTAAAGTGGTATAAAAAAGAGGGGCACATATAATGGATCCAATAACCGCTAATATAATTGCTTGCATTGTTGTTTATTTTATTTTTGAAATTTTATGATTAACATACGCAACAGAACTGAATATTGTTTCCGGAAAGCATTTGGACCCATCGACAGTGTTGTTGCAGCTTCAACAGGAAATGCCCTCGGGATATGCGACTCTGGGACTTGGGGTCATGTCAACTTCAGCAAAGCCTGCAAAGCCCTAGGCAAGAAAGCTCTGTTTGGGGTTGAGATTCCCATTGTTGAGGATGCAACAGAACGCTCAAAGCAACCAGCCAACGAGATGGCATTCATCGCCAAGAACAACGAGGGTCTGTCTGAGATTTATCAGTTGGTTACAAAAAGCACTGACAAGCAGCATTTTTATTATTTCCCGAGGCTGAGTTATGAGCATTTGTTTGATCTGAGTGACAATGTGATAATACTCAGTGGTACAAATCCAAACTGGGGACTGCTGCCCTTAATGCAGAAAGAAAATCTTTACATAGAGCTGAACCCCATGAGTGTGCGCAAGTCTTTGGATTTCGCGGAACGAAAGGGATTCAAAGTTGTTGCGACTTCTGATAATTTTTACCCAGCTGTTAAAGACAAAAAAGCATACGAGGTTCTTATCGGTCGCAACCGCACAGACCGCACCGCACCAATGCACATCCTCAATGAATGGGAGTGGAGAGAGGCACTGCCATGGGCACCGGAGGAGGCAATCAAAAATACATATGAGATAGCAAAGAGCTGTGATGTTGATCTGCCGACTGCGACCAATATAACTTTCAGAAGTGAAAAAACCCTTAAACAAATGTGCGAGGAGGGTGCTGTTAAGAAAAAGATAGACCTTTCTGATGAGGTTTATTCTGCTAGATTGAAGCGCGAAATTGATATGATCGCGTTAAAGAAATTTGAAGACTATTTTTATGTCATAGCTGACATGATTAAATATGCAAAACAACATATGCTTGTTGGACCAGCAAGAGGATCTTCAGCAGGATCATTGGTTTGTTATCTCACCGACATAACCGATATTGACCCGATCAAGCATGATTTGTTGTTTGAGCGTTTCATCGATATAACTCGTGAAGACCTCCCAGACATCGATATTGATTTTCAAGACGACAGGCGCGAGATGGTGTTTGAGTATCTACGGGAAAAGTACGGTGCAGAGAAAGTTGCACACTTAGGAACTGTCTCCCGATACAAAGCAAAGAGCACTATCGCAGAAGTCGCCAAGGAACTCGGTATCCCTGCTTGGGAGGTGAATGATTTGAAGGGTGCAATTATTGAGCGGAGTTCTGGGGATTCGCGTTCAGCTTTTTGCATCTTGGATACTTTTAATGAATTGGATGTTGGGCGTGAGGTGATGAGGAAATATCCTCAAATGAAAGTTGCAGCAGACATGGAGAATCACGCTCGGCACACTGGTGTTCATGCAGCAGGGATGATTGTCACAGAGCACCCAGTCAGCAGGTACTGTTCGGTTTCTGGGCAGACAGGTGCAGCTCAAATTGATAAAAAAGATGCAGAAGAATTAAATCTTTTGAAAATCGACGCTTTGGGTCTGCGTACGCTTTCAGTTTTGCAAGATGTTCTGGATCAAATCGGATGGGACAGAGACTCGCTGATCAACTTTCCTTTGGAAGACAAAGAAGCATTCGAGGTTCTTAACTCAGGGAGATACGCAGGGATATTCCAATTTGAAGGTTATGCATTGCAGTCAGTCACTCATCAGATGAAGGTGCATAGCTTTGAGGACATTGCCGCGATCACAGCTCTGGCTCGCCCTGGACCATTAAACTCCGGAGGCACCACTGAATACATTAAACGGCACATAGGGGAAGCTCCTGTGGAGTATCTTCATCCTCTGACTGAGAAAATAACAAAGGTCACAAATGGCGTTGTTGTTTACCAGGAGCAAGTGATGACTATTGCTCGGGATGTTGGGAAGCTGTCGTGGGAAGATGTTTCAACTTTACGCAAGGCAATGTCTAAATCTTACGGAAAGGAATATTTTGACACATTCTGGGAGAGATTCAAAATTGGTGCAGCAGAAAATGGTATCAAAGAAGATCAAGCCCAGCGCATCTGGGACAACATCAACACTATGGGAAGTTGGGCTTTTAACAGGAGCCACGCTATTGCTTATGGCATGGTTTCTTATTGGTGTTGTGTTCTTAAGTCTAGGTATCCTCTTGAGTTTGCTGCTGCATGTTTGCGGAATGTTAAAGACGACGAGCAAGCAGTTAAGCTCTTGCGTGAAGTGGTCAAAGAAGGATTAGTTTATAAATCTTTCGACAAATTCAAATCCGGAGAGAATTGGTCTGTTCAGGACGGAGAGCTGATTGGTGGGTTGATTGGCATAAAAGGCATTGGACCCAAAATGGCAGAGGGCATAGTCGAGCGTCGAAAACTTATGCAGCCATTGACACCACGTCAGGAAAATTTGTTAAATGAAGGCACAACACCATATGATGATATTTTCGAGTGCGAGCGAAGATTCGGTCACATTAAGAAAAACCCAGAAGAGCACAACATTAAGACCAAGATCGTTGACATAGAGCAATTGGATGCCGACACCCCAGGGACTTTTGTTTTCTTCGGAAAGTTAAAAGAGAAAAACTTACGAGACATGAACGAGACTGTCAACTTGTCCAAGCGAGGTGGTCGTAGGGTTGAAACAAATAACCTGTGGCTGAATTTAACTTTTGAGGATGACACTGGTCCAATCATCGCAACCATCGACAGATTCAAATATAATAAAATGGGAAAGCAAATAGTTGAGGATGGAAGGATTGGCGATTGGTATCTTGTGAAAGGCACTCTGAGAGCAGGTTTCCGGAAGGTTTATGTTGATAAGTGGAAAAAGCTCTCATAAGTGATTGAATTAAAAAACCTAATAGATACAAGGGTCTTAAGAAAAATGTTGCTTTCTCTGAAGAGATGGAGTATAATAAATGTAATGGGAAATGTTTTCTCCCAGATCATGTTGCTCTTTAAAAATCTGAGAAAGGAAATAAAAATGATTTGTCTTAATCTTAAAGATAAACCTGCTCCTGAAAAAAGAGAGGTTTTCGACTCCAGCAGAGTGAGACGTAACACTTGGTGTGGTCCATATGTTGCAGCGGCAGTTTGCAAAATTGACTACGAGACTGCTTACCAGACCTTCCGGAAAATAACTGGGAAACGCCATGTTGCTGGGACTCACGCTGATGAGGTTAAGAGGGTTTGTTCCGAGCACGGTGTTAAGTCTGGGGAGATTACCAGACTCAAAACCAGAGCTGCTTTAACAATGGACTCGGGTTATGGTCGTTTTGGTATTAGGAAAAAACTGCACCATCTTTTACGGGAAAACCTAGAGGGGAATCTCTATATCGTTTGCGTCACAAACCATTGGGTTGTTGTTGATGGGCGTGACAAGACTGCCACCGACAGCTGGCATGCAGGTGAATGGGTTCCGATCAGCGAGTTTAAGCACAAGGATCGTCAGGTGAAGTACTACTGGCCAATCACTTCTAGACCTCGTTTCTAGCAAACAACCTCCCCCTCTTGGGGGAGGAATTTTTTGTTTTTTTGTTGCCTTTATGACAGAAAAGAGGGATAATAACTGTATTGGGGAAAACAACCCCCGAAACTGAGAAAGGAAGAAAAATGAAAGTTAAATTTGTTGAAGTAACGCCAGACACTAGATTGGCTTACTTAAAAAGTATGGGCTGCAATCATCAAGATGCAATAGCGTTAATAGAACTTGATCGCCTAATCTGTGTTCACTTTTTGGATTTGCCTGAAAAAAGAAAATTAAATTTGCAACGCATGGCAATTTGGAGAGGGAGAACAAAATGAGAGAGCCAAAAGAATACAAGTACAAAAAATTTACAGGCACAGTTGTTAAGAAAATATATTACGACGTTTATATTGAGGTGCCTTATATAAACGACGAAGACGAGATCTCAAATGAGGACATTATGGAGCAACTCATCGAAGAGGCAAAAATATCCGATCCTGTATACGGTGAAGAGTACATCGTTATAGAAGAAGATATAAAACTAATACACTGATGCAAATAAACAAAGCTCATGCTAATTACTGCACAGCAAAAGTAAAACTAGATTCCGAAACAGTACAGAGGTTATCCGCTCTCCCAGGATTTAAAAAGTGGGTTGGGCGAGATCTTCTTTTTGCCGCCACAGGAGCCAACATCGATCACATCCGGAAATTCTGGCCAGACGCTGATTGGCACGATTCTGCTTCAGACATACTCAACTTATACATACAAACCCTTAAAGATGCAGAGTCCGTCAGGAAATTAAAAACTCAACCACCACCAGAGAATGACGACTTCATGTTCAAAACAAAACCATTTGAACACCAACGCTCTGCATTCTACATGTCTCGGGACAATGAGTCATTTGCTTTGCTGATGGAGCAGGGAACTGGGAAAACAAAAGTCATCATAGACAACAGCGCGTATTTGTATGGTGCTGGGAGAATAAACTGTTTGGTTGTTATTGCTCCAAACGGTGTTCACCGGAACTGGATCCATAAAGAAATACCAGACCACATGCCGGATTGGTGCAAGCACAAGTGCTCTTATTATTACTCAGGCATGAAGAAAAAAGACCTTGAGGCGTTTGAAGAAACAATGTTTTCTGAGGACTGTCTTAAAATTTTTGCATTCAATGTTGAAGCATTTGTTAGCAAAACAGCTGTTGAGCTGATAAATAAAATTTTGTTAGCAAACGATGCAATGCTCGTGGTTGACGAGAGCTCTAGGATAAAACGCCCAGGAGCAAAGCGCACAAAAGTAATAACCAAGCTGTCTACTCTGGCAAAATACCGGAGAATAATGACTGGAACTCCTGTGACAAAAGGTCCAGAGGATATTTACAGCCAGTTTAAATTTTTAGACCCTCAGATACTGGGCTATGACAGCTTCTACTCATTCAAAGCTCGTTACTGTATCATGGGTGGGTTTGAGAGCAAGCAGATTGTTTCTTATCAAAATGTGGACGAGCTGACCAAGAACATCGAAGGTCATTCTTATCGGGTGCTGAAAAAAGACTGTTTGGATCTTCCTGATAAAATATACCAAAGATATCCTGTGGAGCTGTCTGTGAAACAACGCAAACTCTATGACCAGATGCGTAAACAGTTTATCGCAGAGATGGACGGGGAGCAAGTAGATGCTCCTGAGGCAATAACTCGTCTCCTACGGTTGCAACAAATCACCTGCGGTTGGTTCCCGACAGAGAATGGCGTTGTCCCGATTGAGGACAAAAATCCGCGTTTGAATGCTCTTATGGAGATTTTAAGCGACATTGACTCCAAAGTAATCATCTGGGCACGATTTAAAGCTGATTTAAAGGCTATAGAGCGTTTGTTAGGGAGTGCAGCTGTTGCTTACCATGGAGAGGTCTCAAACAACGACAGAGCGGATGCGGTAGAGCGTTTTCAGAATGATCCTAAAATCCGATATTTCATAGGACAACCTCAGTCTGGTGGAATTGGTTTAACTTTAACTGCGGCAGATTATGCAATTTATTATTCCAACAGTTTTGATTTGGAAACAAGATTGCAGTCCGAGGACAGGTGCCACCGGATTGGAACCAAGAACAATGTAACATATATTGATATTGAAGCTCCAAAAACAATTGATTCTAAAATTATAAAAGCTCTGAGGAGCAAAAAGAACTTAGCAGATGTTATCACAAAAGACCCGATATCTATGTTCCTTATTGAAAATGAGTGAACATAATTTTTGGAAATATGTTAGAAGCTCTCTCCCAGGCATTAAAATGTACCGAGTTGAGAATAGAGTTTCTGAAGGCATGCCTGATATTCATTACATACGTAATGGGAGTTCGGGTTGGGTAGAATTAAAATATCTAGCAGATTGGCCAAAACGCAACAACATAAAAATCGGTTTGAGGCTGAACCAGAGTTTTTGGCTTGATGAGTATAAAAAGTTAGACGGTCGCTGTTGGATTATGATCCGGATAGGGACAGACTTTATAGGGCTGGTGGATGGTGCGGAAGCAAAAAAACTTTACGAGAAACTCCCTGTCCCAGATTTTTTAAAGTGCTTAGCTTATAAAAAATTCGGCAAGATGACCAAAGCTGATTGGGCAGAGCTTGCTGATGTGATCACGGACCAATCATAACTGCTTCTTGGAGTTTTGACCTCAAAGCTGGCGAGGCTGAAGTTGTTATTTGATTCAAAGTCGGTGAATCATAATCTTCTTGTATTGTTTCAATTGCAGGAGGTCTAACAGAACTTTGCACCACCTGTGAGAATAAAGGTTTGTTCATACGATCAACTTGCTGGCTGGTCGCATTCCTAGCAACATTGGTTGCTCTTTGGACTTGAGCACCTGTTGCGAGAGCTTCTCCTGCGCCAAAAGGTATCATCTTAATATAATTTAAAATACCTTTTTGTGCCATCGCAGACATCACTGTGTAGCCTGTGCCTGATGGGTTAAGTTTAATCTCTGACCAAAGTGTCGGCATGACATCTTGCCGGAATTTAGCAATTTGTTTTATCTCCGCTGGGGAGAAAAACTCCTCTACTAATTTTCTATTCTTAACAAAAATTTCATTAAAATTGTTAACAATGTTAGTCCTTGTGATGCCAGATGTCCCAGCTCCTGAGAATGCTTTTTCTAAAAAACCGTCTTTTATTAAAGCAATTATTTCCTCAGAGCCTTCGTCCCCTAAATTTTGTTTCAGTTTCCGTATAGCTAGCCCAAGAGCTTGGCTTGGTGCGAATTTTGCATGTCCGAACAAAAGTCTGGTAACTTGCATAGGAGTGTAGTTGGGGTTTGAGAGTGTTTCTAATATTTTGTTAGCAGCTCTTTCTTGAGAATCTTTCGCAGACCCTTTCCCTGTCATGCCAATATAACGTCTGTAAAGATCAGTCGCGTTTTTAAGCTCTTTCAGTATTGCTTCATCCCCAGCAATCAACCCTCTTTCAATTCCGTTAAATATAGAAGAGTCCAAAATACCTTTCATCCTGTTCAAAGCCATTGCCTCCGGAGAACCTGCCTGCGCGGTTCTTGCAGCTCTGTTAAGGGATTTTTGATATCCGTGCAGAACTTTTAATGGCTGGCCTTTGAACTTAGGATTGCTAGCGATTTTTGATATTCGTTTAAGATACTCAAGCTCTCTTCTGAGGATAGGCATATCCGCTAATTCACGAGCAGTTATCCCCAAGCCTTCGTCGCCACCTTTTGTGATAGCGTCTAGCATTTCTTTTGAAGTTTGAAGAACACCTTCTGGCTTCATGATAGGAGGCATGTCCGCTGTTTTAACAGCATTGTATGCTTGAGAAGATAATTCTTTAATAGCTGCTGAACCTGATGTGGCTATGTTTTGAACAGACTCTGCTGCTGCAGTCGAAACATCTTCTGCTGCAGACAACGTGCCTGAGCCGAACTCTTTTTGTAATCTTTCAGCCTCTGCCCTTATCATCCCGAGCTGTCTTTCATCAAACCCACGCATAATTCCAGAAGCAGAAGGATCAGTCCCTGGAGCATTACGCAAAACATCTTCTACTTCGAGTTGCTCTGTGACTCTTGATCCTGGACCCTGTTTCCGGTCTGGGAGCTTTGCACCTCGTTGCCCTTCTGTTAAAGGGAATGCGGATTTTTGCGCTGGGTCTGGAGTTATTTTTTCAATTATTTTCTCAGCATTAAACCTCGGGAAAACAGACTTTGCTGCTGTTGCTGTTTTTGTTGCACTTTTTACAGCACCTTTCACCGCTAAACCTAAAGCTGGCGGCAACACAACGTCTGCTGCAACTCCTATGCCTGTGGCCAGTCCTACTTCTTGACCAATGTCTGTGAAGGTTCTGTTTTTGGCTTTTGAAGTTTCTGGAGCCAATAATGATTCCCCAGCTATGCTTGCTGCCTCGGTTGCAGGATAAGTTGTTATCCCGCGTTGGATAGTTTCTTTAATTCCTTTTGCCCCAGATGTATATCTGCTGGCTGGTAGGTATTTAATCACCTCACCTGTGAAAGTGGCGATATCTGTAAAATCTAATCCTGGTTTGTTAATGTAATAAGGCTCGTCATTCCAAACAATCATCGGCAAGCCGAACTTATCCGAGAATACTCCTCCGAATCTCGAGTCGCCAGCGAAAGATTTTTTTATTATCTCAGCTTTGGAGTTGTCGTCTTTTGAGAACATAATCTTAACATTAGGGATTAAGGATTCAAAGAATCCAACATCTTCGATCTCTGTCGCACTTGGGACATCCGGGAATTCTATGTCTGAAGAAGATCCTTCAGCAATAGGCTCTTGGGGTGATGGGATTATTTCCTCATCATTTATTAATTTTTCATTTATCGCCATTTATTGAAGCTCCAGATTTGGTTGTTCACCTTTCCAACCTTTAATAATTAAAGCACCTTGATTTTGGAAAAGTTTTGTTCCACGTTTGCCGTTTACTTCATTAAGAATAACAGCACCATCCGGGATGGAGTTGTACCACTCTTTTCTGTCCGCAACCCAAGCTGCAGTATCTGCTTCATCATCTCCTGTGTTATACTTTTCATCTTTTTGGGTGGGTGAAAACTTTTCATATATCCCAGAATCTTGCTCTTTTATAATTTTGTCAATTTCAACAGCCGACTTCCCTTGAGTTGCTAGGTCTCTGAAGAGAATAGCATCTGTTGCTTGGTTCTGACTTTGCTTGTATAACTTGTACATAGTTAAGTAGTTCGTAGCTCCTGGATTATTTAAACTCAAAATAGCTCTTTGGTAGGCTTTGAATTCCATATCCGAGGTTGAACCAGAACCAACTGGGCGCATTTTAGGAGCAAGCGCAAAAGAAAGTGCTTCAAGGTATTTTTGATCTTGGACATCTTGTGAATTTACACCAAACACATTAGTCAGCACACTTCTTATCTCTGCCACTCGACCAGTGAAACCACCCGTTAAATCAGGACTCTGCATTAAAATGGTCATAGCAGCCTCAAGAGTAGGAACAATATCGTCTCTTGTGGTCCTTGTTTTCGCAACCAGTTTGTCTGCTTCTTCAACTCTTTTTTTCATCCCAATAACCGATTGTGGGGTTGTTCCTCCTGTTGGTGCTCTCAGGATAACTCCTAGGCCACTGCCAGGGTCTGGGGTGTAGAAACTTACGTATTGCTCTCCAATAATAACAGGCTGTCCTAGTTTAGAAGGATCTTCAGTTGTTATGTTGCTAATCAGCTCATTAAATTCTGGGCTTTCCTCAGTTACACCGAATCTTGCAAGTGTCGCTGTGGCTTGCTCTTTGGTTTGGTAAATTGCTTGTGCTCCCTGAACCCTGCTTTTCCCTTTGGATGGCTTTGCAAGAGCATCTTTGGATGCATAACGACCCGTTGCATCAGCATTTACAATAGTTTCATCAACTCTGACCAGTCGTTCGTCAATCGGAGTTTCTGGATTGTCTTCTGCTTGATTGTCAACAACTGTTATGAATTTCTTTTTAACGATCGAGGAGACATCTGGCATCTGTACATTTTCAATAGTATTACCAGCATTGTCTGTAACAGTGTAGTTATACATCGCTGCACCCTCAGCACTCCTAACCACAACCCCTTCTTCATCAACAACTGGTGGTCCTTTTGTATACGAACGCCCAACGCCTGTGCCTGATGGTGGTTTAATCATACCAGCAATCTGTATAGCATTTGCTGGGAGTTCTGATTCAGCTTTTCTACGGGCTTGGAAGTCTTGCATCAAATATTCAGCAGGAACCAAAGAAGCTGTAGAAGCAGCACCTAGTGCGGTGGCTCCTGGCTTGCTGGATTCTGCCGCCATGTTGGTGAAGAACTGGAACGCCAACAACGCAGGGTCAACATCTCTTAACTTCGGTTGCATAGCTTTGGCTATTTCCAATGCAGCTTGAACACTCTCAGCTCCTCCGAGGGCTTTTAAAGCACCTGCGGAAAGATCATCAAGATTGGTGTTGGAAGCTCCAAGTGTTGGGGTGCTCGACTCAGCAGTTACAGCATCTGCTTTAAGGGGAGGAGTATCATCATTGCTGGTTTGTGCTAAGTCGAGCGAAGGAGTGAATGTGTTTGTGTCTGGGAGATTGGATCTTTGCTGGGTATAACCCCCAACATCAACATTTTGGCTGAGCTGATTTATCTCATCGCCAACTCTTTGCAGCGCATTCTGAACCTCACGTCTCTCTTCAGTGGAGTTGGAGTTAACATATTGAAGTTTCAGCTGTTCGTAATTCCTGATCCTTGTTTCCAGAAGTTTGTCAGGACTCAAATTCCTAGAAATATATTCTGGGGAAGATCTGAAACCTTCTAGGGAAGGAGTATACATGACAGAGTTACCCATCCCTAGCCTTGTGCCTTCTCGTCCTTCACCGAACAGATAATTTTTAGTTCTGGCTCTGACCTGTCGTTCCAACTCTTCTCTTGATGCCATGATATCCCTCTTAGGTTCTGCCCTTGCTCATGAAATATGCACTTCCGAGAGCACCCAATCCGCCAATTGTCTGTCCGTAAACACTAGGTGTTTGTATGTATTGTTGACCTTGCTGGAGGCTGGTCTGTGTTGTCTCGTATGGAACGCCTTTTAACGCACCCATCGCGTAGTTAACCATCTGGAATGGGTACTCACGCTGTTCAACAAAGTCTGCGTACGCCAAGTCCAGAGCCATTTGGTCTAGACTCCTTTGTGCTTCCCCAGAACTTATCATCCCAGAGGCAGCTTGTTGCTGAAGACCTTGGATTGCTGGAGCAAAGCTCGCTATCTGGCTCACCGCGCCTGTTCTTGCAGACTCTTGAGTTTCGAATGCGCCACGTTGTGCTTGCTCTGCTGCGAATCTAGCTTGCCGGTCTGCTTCGACTTGTTGTGCTGCGAACCCCAAACCTTCAACACCAGCTCTTTTTCTCAAGTCCCCAGATTGCCTTGCTGCTTCTGAAGCACCCATCATCTCTCCGAGGTACTGCCTTGATCCTCCGAATGCACCGGAACCGACTGCTTTGGCTCGGTCTGAGATTTGTTTTTGCTCCATCTGACGCTGTATTTCCTCAACAGCAGGATCAACCGCCTGTTGGTAAATATCCATGAATGGCTTGGCCTGATCCATTGTTAATGGTGATCCCACTAACTGGTCTGTGCTCATAGCATCGTAGCCTTGCCCGAGCTTGAGTGCTCTGGCTCCTGCTTCGTCAATGTAAGGTTTATATGCACCAGCATCATCTTGCAGGATTCTTGCAGCTTCTTGCTCTGCTGGAGTTAGTTTGGAGCCATCATAGCTCGCTATCCTTGGAGCTTGATACGCGGGATAGGGACTTTTTGCTAGTGATGCTGCCTGCTGGAAGAGTGTTTGACCACCTGCAGAGACCCACTCCGGGATCTCGGTTCCAGTGATTACTAGTTTAGGATCTGGTAGGGTCTCAACCCCTGTTGTACATGCACCGCCCATTTAATTCTCCACGAAAACACAACCTGCTTTTGTCATACCAAGACGCTCAAACAATTTGTCTTTCCTGTCCAAATCTCCGGAAAATATATGACCTAATCTTACCGGGATTTCAGCATCTTGACCTATTTTAATAAACTCTTTAATCAATTTCACAGCCACAGTGCTACTTCGGTGCATCGGATAAACATAAAACCACAAATCTGCCAAGTACTTCTCTTCCGACCACCAATCGCTGATTATAACTCCACCAACAGAGCCAAGGAGCTTTTTCTCCTCAGTCAACGCCATAAGTACAACCCCTCGGTTTATTGTTTCGTTGACTTTAAATGCTAGCTTCTCTGGTAATATATCAGGAACTTTTAACTCAGTCTCATTATGCATACTATACAACATAGCAAGCACTGGGCTCAAATCTAATATATTAGCCCTTCTGATTTCCATTAAATTCCGCCTAATGCTCCTGTGGTTTCTGGTTCCATTTCTGGTTGCTGCATCCCGGAAGCCATCGCATCAATCATCTCTTTGAATTCAGGCAAAAGTTTTAAAAGAACTTGAGCGGTTTCTGGGGTTATAACCTCATCCAGAGCATCGAGGTCTTGTTTGGTGAAATTGGTTAATCTCGCAAGAAGCACACCTTGTATTGCTGGGTCTGGTTGCATCATAGCTTCCATAGCTTCTGGTGGGAGTCCTGCCATTGGGTCTGAACTTTCCATAGGAGGCATGTTTGCACCTTCCATCGAGGGCATGCTTGGGGCTTGTTGCTCTTGCATCATCATCATTTCTTCCATAGTTGCCATTTAATTCTCCTGTTTATCTTCGTAAAGTATTGACCAATCCGCTTCTTTGCAAAACAACCCTACAGTCCAGCAAACAGGCTCAAATATCTTTCTGTAAATTTTGCCAAGATAATCCGGATTGGCTCTGTCGCCATATATGTAAGAGATCTCGTTTGCACGATGTTGAGCAATGTGCGTCCAAAGTTTAATACCTTTGCCTTTGCGTAGATTTTTAACAACTTTGATTGCCCAAAAATGATATCCTGCGACGTGCTGTGGTGTTAAGTGCTCTTGGGTGAATTTGTAATCCAGAACAACATCTCTTGTCGTGAGGAGTCCTTGGCGTCTTAGCTCATTACAAATGACCCTGCCTCCGCTGATGATTTTCTTAGCAACTTTAACAGGTGCGTTAACAACTTTCTTAGCAGCACTGACTGTTCTGGAGCCAGCATCTTTAATTTCCCCAGCAACGTCTGAGGCGATTTGTTTTCTTTTTTCATTAATTTTGGAGCCAGCTTTCTGAATTGGTGCTGCTAAGAATGTAGAAGCAATATAACCTCCCACTGGGCCAAAAAGAGCAGTACCGACTGCATAAGCAAAAGCAGCAGAGCTTCCTGCCTTAACAGCCTCAACTGGTTTCATCCCCATGGCGATATTAATTCCTGTGGAAACAAGAGCCATAGTTCCGGCTTGAGACCAAGTTGCTGAGTCGGTGAATCTGCCTTGGACCCCGTCCCAATAAGTTGGTGCCTTTGTTGTTGAGCTTATAGCAAGGGATGAGCCTCCAGCTCTAGAGCTTTGGAGTCCTGTGGCTTGGTCTCCATTGATTTTAACACCGGAGTTCCCTAATGAATCTGTATTATAAACTCTAGAGCCATTGTTGAGCTCCTGCACTCCAGAACTTCCAGAACCTAGGCTTGGTCCGGAGTTAAGGCGATTATATAAATCTAGATTCCCGGAGGCAGATGCAGCTTCTTGGGTCGCCAACTCAGGTATAAAAGTAGAGCCTTCAGGGATGCCGCCTGCTTTGGACATGTCCCAGCCTTGGCCTATACTTTTGTTAATTGTTTGCTGAGGTAAATCTTTCCCGAAATACGGGATGGAAGTTTGCCCACCAGCCAAGACTTTATCAGTTACACCGCCAACTATGTATGGGTCTGTGAGAGCCTGTGCCACATTTGATCCGATTTTTGTAGCAGCAACAGCAGCAATTGGCTTGGCGATGTCTTCCCAACTAGGAGCATCAGGAGGGAGTTGGCCTGATTCAGACAATTCCCCGGTTAATTGTTTGTACTGGTCTATTAATTCTTGATCTACTGGTGAGCTTGGATCGTAGATCCTGATGCCGCTTTGGATTTGCTTGGCCCACTCAAAAATAGGCATCGCCTCTGTGCCGTAAACATCTTGAAGATTCACAGAACTTTCAGGAGCGAAAGTCTCTACCTGGTAAACTGGATATTCAAAAGCTCCTAATGCACCCTGTGGTAATTCAGGAACAAGCCCCTGTTCCATCGACCTGAGAATTGTTGGGTCATTTAAAGGGTCTGTTTTTAAAGGTTGACCGTATTTGTCAAAACCTGATAACGCACCTATCCCTTGAGTGCTTTCAATAGCATCAGTCTCAGATAAATTGTATGGGTTGATTGCCATTAGCTTATTATTCCTTTTCCTTTAAGATCAGTTATCAAAGTCCCTAGAACATCCGCCAGTTCGGCTGTGGATGTTGAGTTTGCATCGTAGGCTCTGTCCAAAGTAACATTAGAAACATCGTAAAAACTCGGAGATGCTGTGGAGTTTAAATCTTTTATTTGAAGTTCCAAAGTATTAATGAGTCTTTCAGCCCAATTTTGGCTCCAGTCGGAGGGAGGAGCTGGTAGTCTTGTGTTGATTTTACTCATCTCATTCCGTCCTGTCTCATGTTTACTCTGAAATCACCAAGCTCCCAAGACTCATTCAGACCTGTGTTCTCAAATTTAAGACTGATCTGTCTTCCTTTGGCACGAACGCTTATTTTATTAGAATCTGATGTAAAAGGAAATGGTCCTGTTGTAACTGTGTTTGCGTTTGGGTATTTTTCTGAAGTTATTGTTAAATTAAGACTGCCTGTCATAGTGGCGTCTGGGATAACTTTATCAACCAACATTAAAAAATCACCATTCTGCGACATCTCAACAGCAGAGCTTTGTATATAAGCAGAAAGGGCTAAACCGTTTGCATTGCTTGTGTCTTCGTGGTTGTACTGATAACCATCATAAGTAAATGCGAATGGGAACTGTCGGGTGCCGAGTGAGTCGTGCCAACAGGTTCTTCTCATATAACCAATTGACCAAACTTTAAGCTCATAATTAAACGTAACATACGCATCTGGCTCTGGGTCTGTGGGGTTGTTCGCAACCTCTGCATTGGTTACATAGAACCAAGTGACTTCGTTGAATTTTTTGTTGTGAGTTGCAAAAAACTTGTCTGCGAAATTAAAATTAAGATTGTCGAAAACATAAAACTTCACCGAGCAAGGTATTTCAGCCATTGCACCGTTGTAGAAGAAGAATGTGTCTCTGCCCATCCAATAAATATCACCATCAACATTGGCTACAACATTTTTGCCTGCAGCTCCGCAGTTTGTTCCTAGTAGCCTGAAACTAAAAGTGAAAGGTGGTCCAACGAAATTCATACCATAAACAGCTTCGTCGGTTGTTATGAACATCTCATCTCTGGTCGGTGTCATAGCAACTATCTTGGTTCCTATCTCTAGTCGCTGATCTCCTGCTGTGTTTGTGTCTGTTGGAGTCCAAACTTTAAATCCTTCTTGGTCTGACCACCGCACCAGCATCGGGTCTTGCGCTCCACCACCCAGAGGCGTGCACCCACCACAGACCAAGTGTCTGTCAGGGAATGAAACTGCTGCAACTCTGCTTTCTGCAGGAACATCCGCAGCCCCACCAAGTCCTGACACCAAAACTGAGGAAGAGGGGAATCCAGCAGAAAGATCCCAGTAATAAAGTGCACCATTGCGAACTAGAGATATTAAATCTTCACCCCAATTAACAAGAGACCATTGGCTGGTTTCAGTTGTGCCTGCGTTAATTGATCTCGGAGTTCCCCAAGTAGAGTCTCCCCAACTTGAAACTCCCCAACCAGCATTTTGTATAGAAGTGCCAGTGCCGAGCGCGGCAGCATTTCCTATTAAGTATTTAGCAGTGACGGTGCCTCCTGCAGTCCCAGAGGAGGTTGCTGCAGTCCCGAAGTCAACAGTGTAAGAGTTTGCATCAACCAAAGTCAATTGATAGCCGTAAATGTCGTTAATCGTGGCTGCGAGTATTCCGTTTGTATCGCCTGCTCCTGAGAAAACAACCCAGTCTCCTGTTGAAGCTCCATGGCTTGTATCTGCGACCGTGACAACCGAACTGTTGTTAACTGTTGTGAATGGATTTGAAAGTCCAGCTTGTGTGGCTCTTACAGGAGTTATATCGTAGAGCAAAAGTTGGTAAACTACATAAAGGTGGCTAGATGTGCCAATTGCCAAATAACCTTGCCCATCGGACAAAGCTGTCCAGAAATTAAGATTCCTAGGCACACCATACGGTCTTACTGGATCTGTGTACCCGTTAATACTATGGTACATTAGTTCTTGAGTCCATCCTCCGATTTTTTGAGGATATCCATTAACAAAACGGACTTTGTCACCGTCTGTCCAGAAAGGTCCATTTTTGCCAGCACTGTAAGATGTTATATCTTTGACTATCCCGGCATTAAATTTTAAGAGTTTCAGAGGCATTTAAACGATCTCAAAATGTGGCGCATCAATAAAAGGTCTTTTTCCTTCAGAGCGTCTAAGATCTATATATTCATTCATAAGATCTTCAGCACTCATATCAGAATCAGTCAAGTCTTTGTGCCAAGCGGCACCCCAACGCAATTTAACATCTAGCTCTTTTGCAGCTTGACGCATGGCATCTGCAATTTCATCATAAACACTAAGCTCCCAACTCACCCTTGGCCCTATGTATGCAACAAGATCAATAGCATTCCCATCTATGTGTTTGCTTTTCATTGTTTGGCTAGCACCACGATCAAACAATTGTTGCTGCCTTTCAAAAGTCCTCAAGCCCTCTGAAATCCCGAAATCAATTTCAGTTATTACAATAGCTCGATTAACAACATCAATCAAATCTTGTTTAACTCCTTGTAGGCGTTTTAGACTTCTTTTTGATAACTTAAAGGTCATATTTACCTATCTCTTTTATTGAGGATGTCGAAAAGAGCTTTTACTTTTTCTTCCAACACTCTAACTCGAACATTAATCTCAGCACGGAATGCTACGCCAATAGCAGCCACCGCAATAAGACCTGATATTACAGGCCAAAAATCCATAAAACCCATTATCTGAAATCCTTAGTAGTTAGTTTAACCACTACTTGGCGACCCCTTTAGTTTTCTCAAAACTACGCAAACCACCAAGACCCAGCATACCCATAAGCACAGTCATTAACTGACCCATTTCAAACACTGGGAGACTAGGTACTTCCATACCGTAGGCAGCGATAACAAAAATAGCCAAAGGCTGGATAACAAAATGATAAGCAAAGGCAGCACCGCAAACCCAACCCACAAACGGTCTCCAACCACCTTTCCATACTGAATTACTAGCTGCTTCAGCCTTGTTGACTTCGACTTGGGCCAAAGCCAATTGTTGCGCGTGGTTGTCCGCCATCGTCGAAATTTCATGGGCTAACTTTGCCTTCTGGTCTTTGTCTTCAATAAACTTATCTAAAATCCCAGTTACTGGGCCAATGAGTGCACTTAATAAAGCCATATGACCTCCTTATTTATCACACCTACACACATTAATAAACTTAGACACCACCCATGTTAGTAGTTGTTTAAATTTAGTCCAAACCCAAACAATTGTATTTTGTAGTGTTGTAACTACCCAAAACAAAGCAACTAGAATTTTGCTTAAAATATTTGAAATCATAATATCCTCCTACAAAGTGGATCCGAATAATTTTTTTGCAAACAAAGTGACTATGGCACCAAGTGCACCAGCGGTGAATACTACCATATAAAGACCGCCTTTTCCTTGATTTAGCATAGCGTTGACAT
>Ga0307994_1000592_pt1 | contig 25108 bp, 24 predicted proteins | sample EllFjometagen261_FD_203171 | JGI IMG/M metagenome (GOLD analysis project Ga0307994, IMG submission 203171) | Marine microbial communities from Ellis Fjord, Antarctic Ocean - #261 | ecosystem: Environmental > Aquatic > Marine > Unclassified | place: Southern Ocean | collected 2014-11-02 | reverse complement strand
GGTTTTGAGCATACCTCTAGTTTTAATCGGAGTATGGTTGATGTTTAGAAAAACAAATAAAATTGAAGAAGTAAAATAATGGAAGCATTAAAAAAACGTTGGAATATTGATAGTAATTGGGCAATTGTTGCAATTTTTGTGGTTTTTGCAATTAATGGAACTTTTGCTTCTTGGGTTGCAAAACCAATTACCGCCTTTTTAGGATTGTCTCCAGACTCAATCTCTCCTTTTATTTTTTGGCCATTAAGAATACTATTAATTTTTCCTATTTATCAATTGACATTGCCAATTGTGGGTTGGTTTTTCGGACAGTTTAAATTCTTTTGGGCTTTCGAAAAAAAGTTTTTAAGTAGATTAGGACTCGGTTTTTTATTTAAAGAAAACAACTAAACTTCAATAGTAGTAGTCTCTTTTTTTTGAGAAGCATCTTTGTTGAAAACATACGTATAGAACCACATAATTGTAAATGTTGGTATCACATCTGCAAAAGGAATAATTTCTTCAAGGAAACTGATAATACCCGCAACTTTACCTTTTGTACCCTTGTACATTTTAGTCATTAAGTAACCAGAAATTGGTGCCCAAAAGAAATCTAAAGGAGCCATTGTTAAAAAACCAATGACATCCAATACGATACTTAGGCATAATTTTTTGTATTTATAATTACTAGTGTCCGATAAAAGTTTTTTTTTAGCTTAAAGCACTGATATCATGAGATTTTAAGGTATAATTTAAAAAGACACCTTACTTTTCGAAATACGATGATACATCTCAGAATTAAAAATACAAAACATTAAAATCACTGAGTATTAGGTAGTTATAATGATGTATTTGTCTTTTTTCTATCAGCGGAAGCGGTCTTATATCTTTAGTCGGACAACAATGATTTATAATTCATGATTTTATATGTGTAGCAGCATTTAAAATTTTTATTAAAAGAGATTGTTTTATGTCAAAAAACTATAAGTTTGTTAAAAGTAGCGATTCAAAATGAATTTTATAGACTTTACCAAAAAGATTGATGCGCTAAAAAGCGAGAAACTAGGTGGATTAAATGCGCAGTTTAAAATGGCGCCCAAGCTTCGTTTAAAATACAATGAAGAAAAAATAGCCGCTAATAAACCTAGAAAAGCAGCCGTTTTGGTCTTGTTTTATCCGAATATAAACAACGAAACATGCTTCTTATTAACAAAAAGAGCGAGTTATAAAGGCACACATTCTGCACAAATAAGTTTCCCTGGCGGAAAAACAGAAAAATCGGATAAGAACTTGCAAGAAACTGCTTTAAGAGAAACTTTAGAAGAAGTGGGGGTGCAGCCATCAACAGTAAAGATTATAAGAGAATTAACGGATGTTTACATTCCGCCAAGTAATTTTTTAGCAACTCCTTTTTTAGGTTTTGTTGATGAAAAACCAACGTTTGTTTTAAACCACGAAGTTGAAAAAGAAATTGAAGTTTTAGTGAGTGATTTATTAGATGATGCAAATGTTAGTTCTGTTACTTTAGATACTTCTTACATGAAAAAAGCAGCAGTGCCTTGTTTAAAAATGAACAATCATATTGTTTGGGGAGCAACCGGAATGATGCTTTCAGAAATTAAAGAACTCTTAAAATAGTCTGTTCTTAATTGTTTTTGTAGCTTTGTTTTATAACCAAAAAAATCAGTATAAATGCCTTTATTTAAAAGGAATCCATTTGGACATTATTTATTTATAAAAAAGTGGATTATTCGCTTTTTTGGAGTGATGTCTCATGGTAGGTATCGTAAATTTAATAGTCTTCAAATAGAAGGTTCACAAATACTAAGAGATTTACCAGATAAAAGAGTACTATTTATTTCTAATCATCAAACTTATTTTGCAGATGTTGCAGCGATGTTTCATGTTTTTAACGCTTCTTTAAAAGGTAGAGATGATACTATTAAAAATATTGGTTATATATGGGAGCCTAAATTAAATTTTTATTTCGTTGCTGCAGGTGAAACAATGCGATCTGGTTTGTTACCAAAAATATTTGCGTATGCCGGTTCTATTTCTATTGAAAGAACTTGGAGAAGCGCAGGCGAAAATGTAAACAGACAAGTTAAAAGTTCGGATATTTCGAATATTGGAAAAGCAATAGATGATGGTTGGGTTGTTACATTTCCGCAAGGAACAACAACACCTTTTAAACCAATTAGAAGAGGAACAGCACATATTATTAAAACCTATAAACCAATTGTCGTTCCAATCGTTATTGATGGTTTTAGACGTTCTTTTGATAAAAAAGGATTACGTATTAAGAGAAAAAATGTTTTACAATCAATGGTGATAAAACAACCTTTAGAAATTGATTATGAAAATGAAGATATTTCAGAGATTGTAACGAAGATTGAGTATGCAATTGAGCAACACCCGTCCTTTTTAAAAGTATTATCTGTAAAAGAACTAGAAGAGCTTAAAAATGAAGAATCCGCATTAAATAAAAAGAGAGAATTCTGGAATTCTTAACCAAATAAGTACAGCTTTTTTTGTGTAGCTCACTAATGATTGTCTGTCTGAACCTATCGAAGATTTTTTTGAGTAGTAAACATCCTTCAAAAGGTTTTTGGAAAAACGGAAAGTAAAAAGTTAAAAACTAAGACTAAGACTAAGACTAAATCCGTCAGTCATTTTCCGTTTAACGAACAACGAACATCAAACAACGAATATCGAACATCAAAGTCAAAGTCAAAGTCAAAGTCAAAGTCAAAGTCAATGTCAATGTCAGCTAACGATTGTCTGTCTGAGCCTGTCGAAGACTTTTTTAAAGATAAACCCCAGTAGGGAAAACGGAAAGTAAAAAGTAAAAAGTTAAAAACTAAGACTAAGACTAAGACTAAGACTAAGACTAAGACTAAGACTAAGACTAAGACTAAGACTAAGACTAAGACTAAGACTAAGACTAAGACTAAATCCGTCAGTCATTTTCCGTTTAACGAACAACGGATATCGAACATCAAAGTCAAAGTCAATGACTCACCATTTAACGAACAACGAATAACGGAAATCGAACATCGAATAACGAAGTCAAAGTCAAAGTCAATGTCAAAGTCAAAGTCAATGACTCACCATTTAACGAACAACGAATAACGAAGTCAACGTCAATGTAATAACGAAGAAACCTCACAAATTTGTGAGGTTTCTTTAAGTAATAAAATGTAACTACACGTAGTTTATCCTTTTATTTTATTTTTAAATTGATCAAATTTATCAGCCTCTTTCTTTGGCCAGCTATTGTTAGACGTATCTACATCAGCAGTTTCCATATCTGGATCAAGCGTAATATTCTTAATTTCTTTTATAGAAGCAAAGACTCTTTTTACAGTCGTGTCGTCTTTCATCCAAATTTGAGCAGGGAAAGTTTGTCTTTCTTTCGTGTCATCAGCATACGTTAATTCAACGATAATAGGCATTACCAAACCTCCTAGTTTTTCAAATTCTACAGAATAAATATACGAAGGAACTTCTTTACTATTTGCATAGCTATCCATTGCTGATGTATTCGCATCTTCTTTTTTATCTGTTAAGTATACTAAATCTCCTAAACTATCAAAATATTCTTTTGCTCTAGGGTTGGTTGCAATTATAGTTGTAATTCTCTCACTTGGTTTGTCTGTTAAATACAAAGGTTTTACTTGTTTAATACCAATGTCAGTTACATCAGTCGTATAAAACCATCCTCTCCAAAACCAATCTAAATCCATACCAGAAGCATCTTCCATTGATCTAAAGAAATCAGCAGGAGTAGGGTGTTTAAACATCCACCTTTTAGAATACGTTCTAAATGCATGATCAAATAATTCAGGTCCCATAATTGTTTGGCGTAACATATATAAACCAGCAGCTGGTTTCGAATATGCATTAGGGCCAAATTGTTTTACGTAATCTCCTTGAGACATAATAGGAGAGATGTTACTTTGATCTCCACCCATATATCGTGTAATCTTTTTTGCAGGATTGGTTGCAAATAATTCTGCATCATACGTTAATTCAGCTAAAATCTCTACAAAAGAGTTTAAGCCTTCATCCATCCAAGTCCATTGTCTTTCATCAGAATTTACAATCATTGGAAAAAAGTTATGTCCAACTTCATGTATAATTACACCAAGCATTCCTTTTTTAGTTCTATCAGAATACGTTCCATCAGCATTTGGGCGACCAAAATTGAAACAGATCATTGGGTATTCCATTCCTTGTCTTTCTGAATGTACAGAAATAGCTTTTGGGTATGGATAATCAAAAGTTAATTTAGAGTACTCGATAAGTGTATGTGCAACAGCTCTTGTAGAGTGCTCTTCCCATAAAGGATTTCCTTCTTTTGGATATAAAGAAACAGCCATCACCGTTTTACCATTTACATTGGTTGCCATTGCATCCCAAATATATTTTCTAGAAGATGCAAAAGCAAAATCTCTTACTCTTTGTGCTTTAAATTTCCAAGTTTTTGTGTTTGTAGCACGTCCTTTTTCCGCTTTTTCAGCTTCTTCTTGTGTTACAATCATTACAGGGTTTTCAAAAGATTCTCTAGCTTTTTTCCAACGGTTACGTTGTGTTTTAGATAAAACATCTTTTTCGTTTTGTAAAACACCTGTAGCATCTACAATATGATCTGCAGGTACTGTTAAGTTTACTTCATAGTCTCCAAATTCTAAAGCAAATTCACTTCTACCCCAGAACTGCATGTTTTGCCATCCTTCGACATTATTATATACTGCTAATCTTGGAAAGAATTGCGCAATTGTATAGTTGTTGTTTCCGTCATCAAAAGCTTCTAATCCAGAACGACCACCATCTTTATTGATGTCATTTATTTTATAGTTCCATTTAATTCTAAATTTAAAAGATTCACCAGGAGCTAATGCTTTTGGTAAATTAATACGCATCATGGTTTTGTTGATAAAATGAGATAATGGAGTACCATTACTTTCTACTTTTTCAATGTTAAAACCAAAACCTTTCGGTTCTTTCATGTAGGTACTTTTAAAGTTGCTAGGTGTTATAAATGGAGTAGCGCCGCCAGAAGTAGTTAAAGGAGTTTTAGAATCATCTGCTCTCATGTTTTGGTCTAATTGCACCCATAAATACTCTAAATTGTCTTTAGAGTTGTTATGATATGTAATTTTCTCATCACCATATATTTTATTGGTACTCTCTTCTAAACGAATGTTCATCAGATAATCAACTTTTTGTTGAGAGTATTGATGGCCAGGTGCACCAGAAGCTGTATGTTGATCATTAGGAGTTGCCAAAACATCTTTCAATTGTCTGAATTTGTTTTGATCTGTATGTCCTTGTTGTGTTTTTTTAGCTTCTTTATTTTCTTGTGCAAAATTGGTAAGAACCACGAAGAATAAAGAAAATACTACTAATAAAATTTTTTTCATTTGATTTATTAATTTGAATTAAGAATAATTCACGAAATTAATAATAACTCTTTACATACGTTGAAGAATGTTTGAATTTTAACAAATTTTTATCATAAAAAAAAAGGCAATATGTATACATATTGCCTTTTTATCGATTATTTTTAAATATTTAGCCTTTGATTTCCTTTTTAAAGGTATCAAACTTATTAGCTTGTTGTTTTGGAAAGCTATTGTTTGACGTGTCTACATCTGCAGTTTCTAAATCTGGATCAATCATAATGCTTTCAACTTGTTTCGATGAAGAAAATACTTTGGTGATTTCAGCATCATTATATCTCCATATTTGAGCAGGATATGTTTTTCTTTCTTTTGTACCATCTTTGTAAGTAAACTCAACAATAATTGGCATTACTAAACCTCCTGGTTTGTTGTAGGTTATTTCGTAATGATATTTGTCTTGGTTTTTAGAAAAACCTAATCCGATAGAAGTGTCTTCTGTAAATTCTACAGCATCTTCTACTTCTTTAGAATAGAATTTTTTAACACTCTTAATACCAATGTCTGTAAAATCGGTGGTGTAAAACCATCCTCTCCAAAACCAATCTAAATCGATACCAGAAGCATCTTCCATTGTTCTAAAGAAATCAGCAGGAGTTGGGTGTTTAAACATCCATCTTTGAGAATACGTTCTAAACGCATGGTCAAATAATTCTTTACCCATAATGGTTTCACGTAAAATCCATAAGGCTGTTGCTGGCTTCCCATAAGCATTGTTTCCAAATTCATATACATTGTCTCCTTTAGACATAATTGGCGCGATTTTAGATTGATCTCCGCTCATATAACCAACAATGTTTTTTGGCAAACCTCTACCAATTGGGAAATCTTTGTCATATTCTAATTCTGCCAACATTTCTACATAAGAGTTTAATCCTTCATCCATCCAAGTCCATTGTCTTTCATCAGAATTTACAATCATTGGAAAAAAGTTATGTCCTACTTCATGAACCGTTACATGAATCATTCTGTTTTTGGTTCTGTCAGAATACGTTCCATCTGCATTTGGTCTCCCTGGATTGAAACAAATTTGTGGATATTCCATTCCCATTTGTCCGTCAACAGAAATTGCTTTGTGATACGGATAGTCAAAAGTATATTTAGAATACGTTTCTAACGTTTGTGCAACTGCTCTTGTAGAATGTTCACCATATAAAGGGTTTGCTTCTTTAGAGTATAAAGAATAGGCCATTACCGTTTTACCATTAATATCTACAGCCATCGCGTCCCAAATAAATTTTCTTGAAGTTGCAAAGGCATAATCACGCACATTCTTTGCAGAGAATTTCCAAGTTTTCGTTTTCTTAGAATTTCCTTTTTCAATTTTTTCTGCTTCCTCTTGTGTTCTAATAATTACAGGATTGTCAAAAGTTGTTCTTGCAATTGCTAATCTTTTTTGTTCTTTTCTAGAAAGTACTTCTTTCTCGTTTTTTAAAACTCCAGTAGCGCCTAGCATATGATCATCTGGAGTTGTAATATTTACGGTGTAATCTCCAAATTCTAAAGCAAATTCGCTTCTTCCCCAAAATTGCTCATTTTGCCAACCTTCTACATTATCATACACACATAATCTTGGAAAAAATTGTGCAATTACATAATTCTTATTTCCATTTTCTTCAAAAAGTTCATAACCAGATCGACCTCCTTGCGTTCTGTGATTGTTGATGTTGTACCACCACTTAATTTTGAAGACATAGGTGTCTCCAGAAGCCAATGGCTTTGGTAAATTGATACGCATCATGGTTTGATTTATCGTATGTGATAATTTACTTCCATCCGCATTTGTAACGCTCGTAATTTTAAAACCACCATCAAAAGCAGTTTCTGGATACGCTCTTTCAAATCTACTTTTACTTAATTTTGAAGGAACTTTATTTGGCTGGATATCTGGTGTTTTAGAATCTGCAGCTCTCATGTTTTGATCTAATTGCAGCCATAAATATCCCAATTCATCTCTAGAATTGTTATGATATGTAATTGTTTCCGAACCCGTAATACTGCTTTTCGCATCGTCTAAAACAATGTCCATAGCATAATCTACCTTTTGTTGCGTGTAGCTTTTTCCTGGTGCCCCAGAGGCTGTTCTCTCTAAATTGGGTGTTGGTAATTCTTGTTTTAATTGTCTAAATTTATTTTGATTTGTATGCCCTTCTTTTGTTTTTTGTGCAAAAGAGTTTGCAACAATAACAAGTGAGAAAAGGATGAATCCAATTTTCTTCATAAGTATTTAGTTTTGAGTTGAATAAGTGTTAATAATTAAATGTAGCTGAATTTTCTTTTTTAGTTAACAAGATACTTTTGTGTTTTTCGCCAAGTTTACATTTGGTCATATTTTGTTGTTGAGGAAAATGTTTTGTAAGTATGTTGTTCGTGATTCCTAATGTTTTTAATTGATTGATATTTTCTATTTCTAGGTAGAAATAAACTAAATCTGCATCATATTCTTTTCCTATATAAGTGAACTCTTTTGCAACATTATCCACTTTAAAATGTAATTTTTCTTTTAAATATTTCTTAAAATAAAGATCGTTGTCTTTTAATTCCTTCTTGGTCGTTAATTGTAAATCAATATGATACTCTTTATTCAAAGCAGTTTCGATATCATCCATAAAAACATTGATGATAACTTGCACCGTTTTTGATGCTGGTTTAAACGTAACTTGAGTTAAGCTTAGATAGTATTTATGGGCAGAAAAAGATAATAAAGGAATAATCAATAAAAGTAAAAAAGCTTTGTTTAATCTCATAGCACTGTAAAAATGAATTATTGAGCCAAATTAATCATTTTTTATGATTTTATGATAAGAGATGCTTTCTCTTCTTAATATTTTAATAACTTCGAGTAGTTTTCCTTCTTTGTGTAAATTTTCAATGCCTAATGGATTGCAATATTCTAGAAAATGAAAGTATTTATCAATAGGAATTTTTAACGTATCAAAGAAAAATTTATCGCCCAATTCTGAAAGTATTTTATATGGAAAGGCTTTTTTCTGGGCTAATTTTTTTCGCAATGCCCATAAACGTTCCGAGCCTTTAAAGGGGATAACCGCTGTGCCACCCGCACCTGCAAATCTTGCTGTTGGATCTGTTTCATTAATAGGTGGCCTTACTCTTTCATCAGTATAATCATTACCTTCAATAACTTTCATATTGACTTTCGAAAAATCCATGACATTTCTTAATAACGAATCTTTCTTATCTATAGGCACCGTTTTGGTGTCTATTCCTAAGCGTCCACTTAAATCATGTCTCTTTAGTTCAAACTCATCTAACGTATAAGTATTCGAAGTTAAAAAAATCTTAATTTCTCTACGGTCAATAATATTTTTGGTAATCAATATTTTTTTTGAAAGATGTTGAATCGAGGAGAGGATTAAAGTGTCTCCTTCAGAAACGAAAATTCGAAATAAACCACTGTCACTAGAAAAAGTTCCTTGTTTTGTTTTTAGGTTGATGATGTTTGCGTTCTTAACAACACCTAAAGAATCTAAAATTTTTCCACTAATAATTTTATTTTTCTCTTGTGAAAAAGAGTTGAAAATACTGATGAAAAAGAAGGAGAGAAGTAGTAGTTTTTTTATCATGTAGTATATCTTACTTCTTGCAAAGTAAGCATTTTTAATCTGTTTTTTGTAGAAACGGTTCTAAATTTCAGTTATAGCGACTATTCTTTTGATACTATAATACTATCAGAATTTGCTTTTTGTGGAAATGTTCTGCTTTCATCCATTAAAATTTTTGTGAGGAGAATATTTTCATTTCTTTTAAAATAAGAGATGATATTTTTTTTAATGCAATAATTTAAAAACGGATTTATATGCTTCTTTTTAATTTGTAAATCGGTAATAAAAAAATCGTCTGTAAAATGTGTTCTAATGTTAGAAAGTACATTGTCTTCTTGTGTAATTTTATGTAGTTCTTTTCGACGTTTGTTATTTCCGTTTAAAGAATTGATTAAATTATCAAGGCTAATATTCGCACCAGATCTAAATTTCACAACAGAATAATCCTTTTTAGCAGTTGTATTTGCGTAAGGTAAATTCAGTGTTTCTGCATTTACAATCGTCGGACGAACCATTTGCGGGTCTACATAAAAAATGCTTCTTGGTTTTTCTAAAGTAAATTCGTCTAAAGCATATGTATTTTGTTCAAGTTCAATTTCTATGCTATTTTCAGTAAAATTTTCTTTGGTTATAATAAGTTGTTCGCTTTTTAAATTAATATGGGTAAACTGCAAAACATCACCAATCATCACCGGAATTTCAAACCGCCCTTTATCATTTGTTACGGTTCCTTTATTTGTGTTTTTGTTTAAGATATGCACATCAGGCATTGCCGTTTTATCAAACAATATTTTTCCATTAATTAATTTTATTTTTTCTTGACTGTAAGATAAAATAGTGAAAAGTAGAAAGAAGCGTACTAATTGATTTTTCATACCAACAAAGAAAAGCGAAGGTATTCTTAAAACTCTATTAACACAATTATAAAATTTTGTTAAACAAAAAAATCATCATAAAATTTATGATGATTTTAAGAAAACAGTCCTGTAAATTTTATCTTTCTAAAACGATATATAAGGTTGCGCTAGTAGATACAGTTTCACCATTAAATGTTTCAGTTTCATCAATTTCTGATTTTAATTTTATGTAAGTAGCAGTAAACTCTTCAACAGAAAGTAATAGATCAACGTCATTGTCTGTTATGGTAAGAATATTGTTCTCTAAAGACCAATTGGATACTTCTGAATTGCTTAGAATAACATCTTCTTCCTCTACTTGTTCTTGTCCTAAAACAGAAATTGTATTTACAAGTGTATAAGTCCCATCTTGCGTTACTTCATTTGGGTTTTCTGTAAAAGAAAAAAGCACATTAATATCTCTCGCAAAAGAAGTGTATGTTGCAGTTATAGTTACACCATTTTCGGTAGCAGTTAACGTACCATCTTCAACGGTTTGTGAGGTAAGGTTCCAGTCGCCAATTAAGCCTGAAGAAGAAAGTATTAATGAGTTTGGGTTATCATTGCTTGCGCATCCTGTTAAAAAAAGAATCGTTGTAATTATTAGTAAGATTTTAATTTTCATCGTATTTTTTTAAATTAGGTGTAAAACTAATCAAAAATTAACAAATAAAAAATTATTTTTGAAGTATGAAAAAATTAATCATAGCAAGTACATCAACGATTCATGGCAGTGGATATTTAGATTATTTATTACCAACATTAGCTGTTTTTTTTGGGGATGTAAAAACCATTCTATTCATTCCTTACGCTAGACCAGGCGGAATTTCTTATGACGAATACACTAACATTGTAGCAACCGCATTTGCGAAAATAGACATTGCTGTAAAAGGAATTCATCAATTTAAAAATCCGAAGGAAGCGATACAAAATGCTGAAGCGATTTTTACAGGTGGTGGAAATACCTTTGAGTTGGTAAATCAATTGTATAAAAACGATGTGATTTCAACGTTAAAACAAGTTTTAGAAAATGGAACTCCGTATTTAGGGACAAGTGCAGGAAGTAATATTTGTGGTGTTAATATGAAGAATACAAATGATATGCCAATTGTGTATCCGCCAAGTTTTACCACTTTAGGAATCATCCCTTTTAACATAAATGCACATTATTTAGATCCTTTAGAGGGGTCTAAACATATGGGCGAAACTAGAGAAACCAGAATAAAAGAGTTTCATGTTTTTAATGAAGTGCCTGTTTTAGGTTTGCGCGAAGGAAGTTGGCTGAACATTTTAGGGGATGTCATTTCTTTAGAAGGAAATCATACCGCAAGAGTTTTTAAACAAAACGAAAAACCCTATGAAATAAAAAGTGGGAGTGAAGTAGTTTTATAAGTAGGTTAAAAAGTCTCAAAGTGGCAAAGTTTCAAAGTAGCAAGGGGTTAAAAAGTAACAAAGTGACAGAGGAGAGGGAGAGTTTAATTTACACTCCCAATTAATTTTTTAAATTTCACTATTCACTATTCACTATTCACTATTCACTATTCACTATTCACTATTCACTATTCACTATTCACTATTCACTATTCACTATTCACTATTCACTATTCACTATTCACTATTCACTATTCACTAACTAATACGTTACATAATCAACAATTTCCAAACCATAGCCAATCATACCAACTCTTTTGGTTTGCTGCGTATTGGTTACTAGTTTTAATTTGCTAATGTTTAAATCGTGTAAAATTTGAGCGCCAATCCCGAAATCTCTTTGATCCATTGCAATTGCAGGTGCTTTTAATTCTCCTCTTTTCTGATTTTCTTTTAAAATAGACAACCTGTTTAATAAATTTTTAGATTGATTTTGTTGGTTGATAAATAAGATAGCGCCTTTGCCTTCATCATTTATTACCTGAAACATTTGGTCTAATTTCTTATCGAGATTATTCGTTAAAGTACCCAAAATATCATTGTTTATTAACGTAGAATTTATTCTTGTTAAAACTCCTTCTTCATTGGTCCAAGAACCTTTTGTTAATGCAATATGTAATTGATTATTTGTAGTTTGTTGATACGCTCTTAATCTAAATTTTCCAAAACGAGTTTCTAGCTCAAAATCTTCTTTCTTTTCAATTAAAGAATCATGTTCCATTCTGTAAGCAACTAAATCCTCTATAGAAACAATTTTAATGTCAAACTTTTTAGCGACAACTAAAAGGTCAGGCAAACGCGCCATAGATCCATCTTCATTCATGATTTCTACAATAACTCCTGCAGGTTTTAAGCCAGCTAAACGTGCAAAATCAATCGCAGCTTCTGTATGACCGGTTCTACGTAAAACACCACCTTCTTTCGCTCTTAATGGGAAAATATGACCAGGTCTCGCCAAATCAAAAGGTTTTGTATCAGGGTCAATTAACGCATTAATCGTTAATGCTCTGTCTGAAGCAGAAATACCAGTTGTAACTCCTTTTCCTCGTAAATCTACAGAAACAGTAAAACCAGTTTCCATAGGATCGGTGTTGTTATTCACCATCATCCCTAAGTCTAACTCTTTACAACGTTTTTCAGTTAATGGTGCACAAATTAATCCACGACCATGCGTTGCCATAAAGTTGACCATTTCTGGAGTTACTTTTTCAGCAGCAGCTAAAAAATCGCCTTCATTCTCTCTATTTTCATCATCAACAACAATGATAATTTTACCATTTCTGATATCGTTAATTGCTGCTTCTATTGTATCTAATTGCGTGCTTTTCTGCGAAGTTTTTGTCGTCATGTTGTTTTACCTTTTTTTGGTACTATTTTTTTAAAAAAATTGGTAATAGATTGTAAGAAGGAATCTATGTTAAATATTCCTTTGTCTTTAGTGGCTCTTCTTGTTAATAATATTGCAACAGGAATCATAATAATTGCAGAAATCCATGAACCTAAAAATGCGGATATGGTGCTTTCTTCTGCTAAGTTTTTACCAAATGTATTTGCGAAAAAGTAGATCACATAAACGACGATTGCTAATATCATTGGCATTCCAAAACCTCCTTTTCTAATGATGGAACCTAATGGAGCACCAATAAAAAATAAGATTACACACGATAAAGAAAATGCAAGTCTATTGTAATATTCAGTATCATAAAAATTCAACATTTTTCTCTTCCATTTAATGGCTGTCGTATTGTTTTTTAAAGTACTAACAACTCGGCTTGTTTTTGCAATTGCCGAATTTAAAATGGTTATTTTCTCTTTCAAATCAAAGTTTAGAAGTGTAATGCTATCTAAATTCTTCTTTTTTAATGAATCTGGGTAATGATATAATTTTTCTGCTTGTGTGCTTATAAAAATATTCTTTGCTCTTATATCTAGCGTTTCGTAATAGGTTTCTTTTAATTTAGGAATGGTATCTTTTATTTCCTTTAAACTATACATCATTGGGTACCCTTTACTTGTTGTAGTATCAATGGCTACATTCCCAATATCAATATTAAATTCATATTCTTTAAAAGTGGCATTAGAAGCTGCCATTTTTTTTCTTTTAGCAGTTGTTCTTGCACTTTTTACATGTTCTTCATAATAATTACCATCATATAATATAAAGGTCATATATCGGCTTCCTTCTTCAGTAACAATTTTCCCTCTGTCTGCAGTAATTACTTTTTGATTTCCTCGGTTACTTTTTAAATCATAGATTAAAACATTCTTTAAAAGGTTTTCATTTTCTCCGTATTTTTCATCAAATTTTATTTGATAGCCAGGTAAATCTGCATTAAAACTTCCTGGGACTAATGCCATGGCAGGTTGTTTCTTTTTAATGTTATTTTTTAAATTTATTTGTTTAAAAACAGCATAAGGATACACATTGTTTAAAAACAAAAAGTTAATTCCGCTTAAAAGAATCGCTAAAATTCCAAGAGGTCTCACCAAACGTTGTAAAGAAATACCGGCAGATTTAGCAGCAGCAAATTCATAGTTTTCCCCTAAGTCACCTAAAGCCATAATAGATGATAATAGCACACCAATTGGCAATGCTTGCGGAATGATCATTAAAGTTGTGTAGTAAAGAAATTTTAAGATAAATATGAGGCTAATACCTTTACCAGCAATATTTTCAAATGCTTGCCATAGAGCCTGCATAACGAGTACAAAAAGTACAATTACAAATGTGGCTATAAAAGGTTTAAAAAAACTTTTTAAGAGGTATTTATCTAAAATTTTCATAAAAAACAAAAGTAGCATCTTAAACATTAAGATGCTACTAATTTTCTGTTAATTGAAAGAATTAATCAATCGTGTAATTCTGACTTAAATATTTTTGTTCATCAAACTTAAAAAAGTTTTCTGATAATGTTTGATTACTCTTAAACTTGGTGATTGTAAATGTTGTTTTAGAGCTGTTAGCTCCTGTTTGTATTAACTTGTAAATGTGCTTTGTTTTTGCATCGATACCTAATTCAACTTTAATAATATCAGAATCACTATCAATAGGGTTTAAGGTTACAAACTGAATTTTTCGTCCATTGATGTTTTGTGATTTCCCCATTTCAAAATTGTACCCTTCTTTGTAAAAAGTTAATAATTTTGATGGATAAATAAAACCATCATCACCATCTAAATCACCTTCAGTAATTGAGATTTCTTTTTCCTCATTGTTAATTACATACAATTTAGCACCATCATAAATAAACTTATTTCCTAAGTAATTTAAGCTGTACTTTTCACTTTGTAAATTAATCTCACCTCTTATTGGTGGTTCATCACCTTCTTTAATTCCTACTTCTTCATTACTTAAAGTTTGACTAAAACCTAAATACATGTTTTCGTAAGCACCCATTTTTGTAGAAACTTCATCTAATAAAGCTTTTGCTTCAGCTGAATTCTGAGAAAAGCTAATGGATGTAATACATAAACTTAAAAATAAGATTGTTATTTTTTTCATAATTATAATTCTTGTCGCCTCGAGTGTAGTCGAGTGACTATTATTTTTTTTCGTTTTCTAATAATTGTTCTAAAGCCATAAAGTCTGATACTAAAACTTGTCTTGCTTTACTTCCTTCAAACCCACCAACAATACCTGCAGCTTCTAATTGATCTATCAATCTTCCAGCTCTATTGTATCCTAATTTTAATTTTCTTTGTAATAAAGACGCAGAACCTTGTTGCGCGATGACTATAATTTCTGCGGCTTCTTTAAAAAGTTTATCTCTATCTGCAATATCAATATCAATACTTGTGCCACTTTCGTCATCTATATATTCTGGTAATAAATAAGCTTCAGGATATGCTTTTTGAGAACCAATATAATCTGTTATTTTCTCTACTTCAGGTGTATCGACAAAAGCACATTGTATTCTTTGAATTTCATTTCCTGCGGTATATAATAAATCTCCACGTCCAATTAATTGATCTGCTCCACTAGCATCTAAAATGGTTCTAGAATCTATTTTAGACGTTACTCTAAATGCAATTCTTGCAGGGAAATTTGCTTTAATAATACCTGTAATTACGTTTACAGAAGGTCTTTGTGTTGCTACAATTAAATGAATACCAATAGCTCTGGCTAACTGCGCCAAACGTGCAATAGGTGTTTCAACTTCTTTACCAGCAGTCATAATTAAATCGGCAAATTCATCAATAACTAAAACGATGTAAGGTAAAAAACGATGCCCATCATTAGGGTTTAATTTGCGTTTCTTAAACTTAACATTGTATTCCTTAATGTTTCTAACCATCGCTCCTTTTAGCAAGTCATAACGGTTATCCATTTCAATACATAAGGAGTTTAAAGTATGTACAACTTTGGTCGTATCTGTAATGATTGCTTCTTCTACGTCTGGTAATTTCGCTAAATAATGACGCTCAATTTTATTAAATAAAGTAAGTTCTACTTTCTTTGGATCTACTAAAATAAACTTGACTTCTGCTGGATGCTTCTTATACAAAAGTGATGTTAACACCGCGTTTAAACCGACCGATTTTCCTTGACCAGTTGCACCTGCCATTAATAAGTGAGGCATTGTTGCCAAATCAACCACAAAAGTTTCGTTAGAAATCGTTTTTCCTAAAGCGATTGGTAATTCCATTTGTGATTCTTGAAATTTCTTTGATGAAATCACAGAATGCATCGATACGATTGTCGATTTTTTATTAGGCACTTCAATACCAATAGTTCCTTTTCCAGGGATAGGCGCAATAATTCTAATTCCTAAAGCAGATAAAGATAAAGCAATATCGTCTTCTAAATTCTTGATTTTAGAAATTCGGATACCCGCTTCTGGCACAATTTCATACAAGGTAATTGTTGGACCAACAGTCGCTTTAATTTCTGCAATACCAATTTTGTAGTTTTTTAGGGTGTCTACAATTTTGTTTTTATTGGCTTCTAATTCCTCTGGATCGATAGAAATAGTTTCGTTGTATTGTTTTAATAAATTAAAAGTAGGAAACTTAAAGTTTGATAACTCTAGCGTAGGGTCAAACTCACCAAAATCTTTTAATATTTTATCTGATAAATTCTCAGTAGAATGTTCTTCTTCTCGCCCAATGGCAATATCAATTCCTACGTCATTAATATCTTGTACAGTTTCTTCAACCTTTAATTCAGGCTCAGGTTCTTTTTCAATTTTTAAAGTGAGTTCCTCTTTATTTGATGATACTTCAGAATGTTTAGAAATCGTCGGTTTTAAATTTTCTACGGACAACTCAAACTCTGATTTTTCTTTTTTCTCTTGTGTATTTGTTTCAGAGAAGGTCTCTGTCTCATCAATCTCTACTACTAAATCTTCTGTTCCTTCAGTTTCAACTCTTGCTGTTTCTCGATCTAATCTTTGCTGTTTTATTTTTTCAATAAAAGTATCTAAAGAAACTTTATAACGAATGACCAAGTAGGCAATTAGTGAAAAAATTAAAACAATTGTCAATCCTGTTTTTCCAATAAACGTTTGTAAATAATTATTTATTTCGAAACCCACAACACCCGATAAAAGCGCATATTCTTTATCTAGAAATCCAAAAGCTAATGAAATCCACAACATGGCAATGATGCCCCAATTCCAAGAAATAATAATTTTTGCAAATTTCTTTTGAATAAGGATGTATAACCCAGTTAAGAAAATCTGAAAAGAAATGATAAACGCAGCCAAACCAAAACCTTTATAGATAAAAAAGTGACTTAAATTAGCGCCAATCTTTCCTAAAAGGTTTTTACTTTTTACTGTTTTATCAGTTAAGTAATTCAGTGTGCTTTGATCTTCTTGCCAATTAAAGAAAAACGAGATAAAAGCAATGCATACAAAAACAGCAAACAACATTAAAAATATTGAGAAAAGTGTTTTTGCCTGTCTTGTTTTTAAGAAAGAAAAAATACTGATTTTTTCTTCTTTTTGTAAAGATTCTTTTTTGATGCTTATTTTCTTTTTGGCCATTAAGTTTTAAAATACTTTATTTAGTAAATATATAAATGTTTAAAATAATAATAAAATCTTTGGTACATATATAATACCTGCAATAATTAAAGACGTAAAAGCGGCGAAACTTGGTATGCCTGCTGCAATATCTTTTATCAAACCAATTTTTTCATGAAACTCTGGATGAATAAAGTCGGCAACTTCCTCTATGGCTGTATTTGCCGCTTCAGCAACTAAAACTAAGCCAATTACAATAAATTGAATAGCCCATTCTGTAGCCGTAATATTAAAGTAAAATCCTAATATAGTGGCAATTAAAGCAAAAAATAATTGGGCTTTAATGCTATCTTCAGTAGTCATTAAAATCCACATGCCTTTTAAAGCAAACTTTAAACTTCTTACGCGTCCTCTTAAAAAGCCATCTTTAGGGTTTTTCATATTAAATTGCTTTTAAAGCAGCATTATAATTAGGTTCATCAGCAATTTCAGAAACTTGCTCTGTGTACACTACATTGGCATTTTCATCAATAATAACAATTGCTCTAGAGTGCAAGTGGGCTAGTGGTCCGTTTGCAATTTCTAATTGATATTCTTTACCAAATGCACCTGTAGCAAAATCAGATAGCATTACAACATTTTCTATTCCTTCAGCACCACAAAAACGAGCTTGTGCAAAAGGTAAATCTTTAGAAATACAAAGTACAAGGGTATTTTCTAAATCGGTTGCTTTTTTATTAAATTCTCTAACAGAAGCTGCACAAGTACTTGTGTCTATACTTGGAAAAATGTTTAAAATAACTTTCTTCCCTGTAAAGTCTGATAAATTTTTTTGAGATAAATCCAACGTAGTTAGTGTAAAATCAGGAGCTTTTTCTCCGATTTTAGGTAAGTTCCCTACTGTATTTATTGAATTTCCTTTTAATGTTATATTTGCCATTTTTTATTTTTTTGTTCATCAAAAGTAATTAATTTTATGATAAAAAGATAAGAAAAATTGATAAGTTCTAAAGTTATGCTTCATCATCTAATATGTATCTTCGCAATCTGAAAAACGCAACTTAATAAGTGAATCTTACACAATATACATCAGAGTTTAAATACAATTGGAAACTTGCAGCACCTGTAATGTTAGGTATGTTGGGGCACACTTTTGTTTCTTTTGTTGATAATATTATGGTTGGACAAATCGGAACTGCAGAATTAGCAGCAGTTTCTTTAGGGAACAGCTTTATGTTTATTGCGATGTCTATTGGTATTGGGTTTTCAATAGCAATCACACCTTTAATTGCAGAAGCAGATTCTTCAAATAATTTACAAGAAGCAAGATCTACTTATAAACATGGTTTATTTTTATGTACCTTTTTAGGAATTGCGTTGTTTTTAGGGATTTACTTTATGAAACCATTAATGTACTTAATGAAACAACCAAAAGAAGTTGTCGAATTGGCAGTTCCGTATTTAGATTTGGTGGCTTTTTCGTTAATTCCTTTGATTATTTTTCAAGCAATTAAGCAGTTTAGTGATGGAATGTCAATGACGAAATATCCTATGTATGCGACATTAATAGCAAATATTGTAAATGTAATTTTAAATTACTTATTGATTTTTGGGAAGTTTGGTTTTCCAGAATTAGGAATTGTTGGTGCAGCTTATGGTACGTTAGTTTCTAGAGTTATAATGGTTGTTTATTTATGGCTGTTATTACGTTATAAAAAGCGGTCAGCACAAATTGTTAAAAACATAAAATTCTTTGTTTTAGATTTTAAAAAGATAAAAAAAATCATCAATTTAGGTTCTTTAAGTGCGATGCAAATGTTTTTTGAAGTAGCTATTTTTACAGCAGCTATTTGGCTGAGTGGTTTGTTGGGTAAAAATTCGCAAGCAGCAAACCAAATTGCATTAAATTTATCTACTATGACATTTATGGTTGCGATGGGGCTAAGTGTGGCTTCTATGATTAGAGTAGGTAACCAAAAAGGATTACAGAATTTTAAAGAATTACGAAGAATTGCCTTTTCAATCTTTTTTTTAGGAATAATTTTAGGAATAATTTTTGCCATTATATTTTTTGTTTTCCATAAAATTTTGCCAACTATTTATGTTGATTTGAATGATAAAGCTAATTATGCAGATAATATGGAAGTAGTTTCTATAGCCTCAAAATTACTAATTGCTGCTGCATTTTTTCAAATTTCTGATAGCATTCAGGTATTGGTTTTAGGAGCTTTACGTGGTTTACAAGATGTTAAAATACCTACGATTCTTACTTTTATCTCTTATTGGGTGGTCGGGTTTCCTGTCTCCTATTTTTTAGGGAAAGAAGAAATGTATGGTAGTTTTGGTATTTGGTTAGGTTTATTAGCCGGCTTAACAACAGCATCAATTTTATTATTTATCAGATTTAATAGGTTAACTTTAAAGTTGATAAAAGAGAAAGAAAATTTAATAGAATAATAAACGTCATTTCGAAATGAATTTGAAATTAGAATGACAAATAAACAATAAACAAAATGGATTTACCTAAATTTTTACTAGCTGATAACAGCAAATTCCCTGAAGATGTCTTTGTATTGCATACAGAATTCCCACGTTTTATGATTAATTTAAAAGACGATGCTGTTGAATGGTTCGAGGATTTAACTGGAGAAAATGAAGAAGATATCGCTACGGAATTAGCAGATTTAATGGATAAAGCGGGTGCTTTTTACGATGAAGAAATGAAAGATTATGAGTAAAATTTGTTATCGGTTTGTATGTGTTTTGTTGCGTGCTTTAAGCATTTAATTTAGCAAATACAAACCGATAGGAAATCCATAATAACCCATAAGTAAACCAGAATTTGTAATTACTTATTACTCTTTTTGAGTGCTCATATTTAATTTTTCATTTCCACTCTAATCAGTCGAATTGATTTTGTATCGCTCAAATTCTCTATAGAATAGACTACTTCTGAGTTTTTACATCTTGTTGTCATTTAGTTATTTGCTTTATGACTCTAAAAATTTAACGTTTCACCATCTTTAGGTATTAATAACTGGTTCTCTAATACACCTTTTTTAGCAGCGAACTCCCTTAAAGATTTCCTTGTTGTTTTACAAAAATCAATACACTCCAGATGAACAGCAATTACTTTAGATTTAGGTGCCAACTCTATTAATTCTATCGTTTGTTTTTCATCCATTAATACAGGATAATTTTCAAATCCTGGAATTATTCCACCACCCGAATTAGCGACTATAATTTCGGGCTTAAAAACTTCTATTGCTTTTTTCACTTCATCAACTAAAATACTATCACTTATAATATAGATTGTTGGTTCGTTATCTGATTGTAATACGTAGCCAGATACTTGTCCCATGTATGGTAAAACTGGACCACTTCCGTGTTTGCCTTCTATTCTTGTTATTGAAATGTTTTCCCAAGTAGTCGCATCTTCAATTACCTCAATATTTGAGAACTCTTGTTTTAGTAAAAAATCAGAGTCTATAGGTGTGCTAAACAACTTCATTTCTTTTGGTAATAATGTTCCCGCAAGTGTGTCAAAATGATCTGGGTGAGAATGTGTTACCAAGACTGCATCAAGGTTCTTGATAATTTTAGTAATAGGAATATTTAAATCTACGGTTGGATTTCTTTTTAACCCTTTAACAAATGGTTCGAATGTTTCCTTTGAGCTGAGCATAGGGTCAATAAGAATTGTCTTTCCTGCATAGTTAAGTTTTAAAGTTGCGTTTCTAATAAGCTGTATTTTCATTATTATTGGTATGTGATTTGTTGAGTTTTTTTTACTCTTTGAAATTTTCAAGTATTATATCCTCCATCATATCCATAATGCTAATGAGGTAATTTTAATCACCATTTAGTGCTTAACGTAACAAACTGCTTACCGAGCTGCAAATCTGCGAGTAATAAGAGAACTATGCGAGAACAACCAATCCCTTATTACCCTTTTTGAGTACTCAGATTTATTTTTTCATTTCCACTCTAATCAGTCGAATTGACTTTGTATCGCTCAAATTCTCTATAGAATGAGTTAACTCCGGGTTTTTATACATTGTCATTGGAAAAACAAGTGGTTCGGATAACTGACGGGTATCCAATATTACATTTCCATCTATATCACGGTCAATAAAATCACCTGCTTCCATAATATATAAAACACTTGACCATTTGTGATGATGTAGAGGTTCTATTTCTTTTGGTGCAAGAGTTACTTCTAAAACTCTTACTTTGTAGTTTTCCAATATAACTTTATGACTTTTTTGTGCGGTAATTACAGCGTCTAATTCATTTGGGAAACGAGCTGAACTTGCATTTATAGAGATACTTCTAGCTCTGTGAAATTCTCTTACTCCTTCTTTTTTATTTTCCGTTTCCTTTTGTTTGCAACTTTGAAAAGAGAAGGTAAAGGCTAGAAGAATCAGTAAAAAACCTAACTGTTTTTTGTTTTTGTTTAATTTCATTATGTGTTATTTTTTGTGCCTACTCTAATTAGTTTTCAGCGTTCCCTTTTCTGTTATTATGTTGAATTAAGTTTAACACAGTAACCAATTAGTCGTTATTGTAACTAGTTTAGCGTGAATCGCAAAGTTAGTATTTTTACTTAAAAAGCCTCACAAAAATGTAAGGCTTTAAATATTGTAAAAAAGTAAAAAAATTACTTTTCTGTTCCTTCTTCTATAACTTCGGCTTTATCAGCTGTAATTCTTGCTTCTCTGTTTGCAACTTCCCAAGCTGTATGAAAAACCAAACGTGTTCTGTTTTCTAACAATTCGTAGTTGATTTTATCTGGAGTATCACTTGGTCTGTGATAATCTGCATGTGTACCATTAAAATAGAAAATAATTGGAATGTTGTGTTTTGCAAAATTGTAATGATCTGATCTGTAGTAAAAACGATTAGGATCATTCTCATCATTATATTTGTAATCTAAATTAATCTTGGTATATTTTTCATTCATCTCTTCAGATAAATTATGCAATTCGGTACTTAATTTATCAGCACCAATTAAATACACATAATTTGGATCTGCTTTATGTCTGTCATCAATTCTACCAACCATATCAATATTTAAATCACAAACAGTATTTGCTAAAGGAAATAAAGGGTTTTCAGTATAATATTTAGAACCTAACAATCCTTTTTCTTCACCTGTAACATGTAAAAACAAAATAGAACGTTTTGGACCTTTTCCTGCTTTAGCAGCCATTTGAAAAGCTTGCGCAATTTCTAAAATAGCAACCGTTCCAGAACCATCATCATCTGCACCGTTATAAATTTCACCATCTTTTATTCCTTCATGGTCTAAATGTGCAGATATTACTACAATTTCATCTGGTTTTTCGGTTCCTTTAATAAAAGCAACAACGTTTTCAGAATCTTTTATAGCTGTTTTTCTTTTACGTTTGTTTAAAAACGCTGCTGGTACTTCCTGAAAATAATCATCACCTCCTAAAGCAGAAGCAATTCCTTGTGCTACATAAAAATCTTTTAAATATGCGATTGCTTTTTTCTGCCCAGGTTCACCTGTATTTCTTCCTTCAAATTCATCAGAAGCATAAATGTATAAGTGAGTTCCTAAATCTTTTGCAGTAATTGAAGCAGCATATTTTGCAGCTTGATCTACATTTTCTTCTTCTATTTTCGTAGCATCTTTACTAGATCCACATGCTATAAAAGCCAATGCACTAGCAACATAAAGTATTTTTTTCATCTATTAAATAAGTGTTTAAATTGATTTGGTGACTAATCAAAAGTAATATAAAATTACAGTCTCTTCAAAATTACTTTTTGTTTATGATAAACTGTTGTAAATTTCTGTTAAAATTAACAATTTCTTTAGGAAATAAGTTGTCGAAAGAATTATTGTCTATTAATTCTGATGGACTTCCTGTAAAGATTTCAGTATCTGTAAATAAGATGATTTCATCTGCAAATTTTATAGATAAATTCACTTCATGAGAAGACATAATAATGGTTTTTGACGTTCTTTCTGTTAGATTTTTTAACAAAGAAAATATTTTGATGGTATGATGTAAATCTAAATGTGCCGTTGGCTCGTCTAAAATGATTATTTCTGTGTCTTGTGCCAAGGCTCTAGCAATTAAAACTCTTTGTAGTTGACCGTCACTCAATTCGTAAAAACGTTTGTCTTTTAAGTGTTGAATTTCTGTTTCCTCAATGACCCAATTTATTTTTTCTAAATCAGCGTCTGATAATTTATCAATCCAATTTGTATAAGGTTGTCTTCCAAGGGCAACTAATTCAAAAACAGTTAATTGACTTTCAGGGAGTCTTTCTGTTAAAACCATACTCAAAGAAGTCGCTAGTTCTTGATGTGAATAGGATTTTAAGTTTTTATCGTTAATCAAAACAGCACCGTTTAAAGGTTCTTGAACCTTCGCAATCGTTCTTAATAAGGTTGATTTTCCAATTCCGTTTTTACCTAAAACAGTCACTAGTTTTCCTTTTTCAATAGACAAATCAATTTTTGAAGCCACAATATTTTGTGTTTTCTTAGTTTGATACCCTATGGAAAGGTTTTCAGTTTTAAGGACGATATTTTTAAAATGCTGTTTAATGGTGTAAATATTTATTTTTTATAATTTTAACTTTGCCACTTTGCCACTTTGTAACTCTACTAACTCTTCCTAAACGAATATTTTCTTTTTACGAATCAATAACCAAATAACAATAGGCGCTCCAAATAATGATGTAATTGCATTTATTGGAAGCGTAAATTCGCTTGTTGGTAATTGCGCAATCATATCGCAAATTAATAAAACAATTGCACCAATAATAGCAACTGCTGGTAATAATATTTTATGATTTGAGCTTGAAAACAACATTCGTGCAATGTGTGGAACGGCTAAGCCTACAAAAGCAATTGGACCAGAAAAAGCAGTAATAACACCTGTTAGAATACTCGTGATTCCTAAAATAATATTTCTACTTTTTTTAATATTGATCCCTAAACTTTTCGCATAATTCTCCCCTAATAAAAAACTATTTAAAGGTTTTATGACAGAGATCGTTCCTAAAATTCCGATGGAATAAATAATTGCAAAAACAGTGATTTCGTTCCAAGATAAATTCCCTAGACTTCCAAAACTCCAAAATAAATATTGCTGAATTTGAGCCGCTTCACTAAAATAGGCTAATACACTTATAACGGCTGATGTTAAAGAACCAAACATCAATCCAATAATTAGAATTGACATGGTATTTCGCACTTTGTTTGCAGCAATAATTACTGCTGATAATACTAAAAAAGCACCTAAACTTGCAGCGATTGGTAAAGACCAGTTTGAAACTGAATTGGTGAGGAAAAAACCTCCAAAAACAGAAGAACCTAAAATTAAAATTGCAACTCCTAAACTTGCGCCAGAAGAAATACCTAATACAAAAGGTCCTGCTAAAGGATTTCTAAATAATGTTTGCATTAATAAACCACAAATCGACAAGCCAGAACCGACTAAAACAGCTGTAATTGCTTTTGGTATTCTAAAATTGATAATAATTGTTTCCCAACTTTCCTTGGTTACATCGCCGCCAAAAATGCTATTAAAGATATCTTTAAACGGAATAGAAACAGACCCAAAACTGATGTTCAAAAAGAACAGAATTATCAGTAAAACTGATAAAAGGATAAAATGTTTTGTGTAAGATTTGTTTTCCATTTTTGTGCAAGACTTCACCGTTTTAAAATTTGTGAGATCTAAAATTTTATTTATAATTCGATAAAAATTCAACTAATTTTTGAATTGCAATTCCTCTATGTGAAATTTTGTTTTTTTCTTCTGAAG
>Ga0307994_1000590_pt1 | contig 25165 bp, 22 predicted proteins | sample EllFjometagen261_FD_203171 | JGI IMG/M metagenome (GOLD analysis project Ga0307994, IMG submission 203171) | Marine microbial communities from Ellis Fjord, Antarctic Ocean - #261 | ecosystem: Environmental > Aquatic > Marine > Unclassified | place: Southern Ocean | collected 2014-11-02 | reverse complement strand
GCGACTCGTGACGGATCGGTGCGAAATTCGATCGTGAGCATCTCACCGCTGTAGTGCCATGGCGGCGAAGGCAGGACACTGCCAGCGCCTGTTGGTGTCCGTGGGTACATCAATCCTTGGAGCTCAGCCATGGACATCACCATAATCGTTCGGTACCGAACGATTCAAGGGCTCGGAGGTCGGAGGGCCGAAGTGCTAGTCCTCGGCCGGTGACGAGTTGGTGATCACGATGCGCAGCAACCGGGATAGTTCCTTGCTCTCATCGATTGAGAGTCCTGACACCAGTGCGGTCTCGAGCTGATTGAACTTTGGAAATAGCTCGTCGATCAGGTCAACGCCAGCATCGGTGGCACTTACAAGGACACGGCGGCCATCGTTCTCGGAGCGGGCCCGTTCCACCAGATAGCGTTTCTCCAGGGTGGTCAGCATGCCGGTGAGCGTGCCCTTGGCCAGGTCGCACTCGGTTGCCAGGCTGGCGGTTTCCATCTCGCCCCATACCCATAACACCCACAAGATGGTGAATCCGCCCCAGCTCAACCCATAGTCCTTTAACAGGCCTCGCTCAGCCTGGCGGCGGACTGAAGCCGCAGCTCGATAGATGTTCGAGATGGCACGGTTGGCTTCGAAATCGATCGACCGATCACCAAGACGGGCTTGAACGTCGCGCTCGGCATCGAGCAGCTTCTCGGCTGGGTTATAGAGGTCTGCGCTGCTTAAGGCTGCGTTGCTTTGCTGATCTGGTTCTTGCATAGGAAGTCGTTAGGTACCAAACTACTCGGCAACGCCGGCTGCTAACGAATGGCACGTCGAGACGAGTGCTGAGGAGCGAACGAATGGCTGAAGAACGACACGTCCTAATGGATGGTTATCCAACGCTGGTACGCGTCGAGGGATCAGAACTTGTCGCCAATGATGGTCGTCGAGTCGCAGCAGACCAGGCCATTCACTTGCCGCCGAGCACACCTTCGAAGATTATTTGTGTGCACTTGAACTACTCGAGCCGGGTCGACGAGTTCATGACAAAGCTGCCCGCTGCGCCGACATATTTCCAGAAGCCTGTCAGCGCCCTCAGCGGACATGGTGCCGACGTTGTTCGGCCAGAAGGTTGCGACTGGCTCAACTACGAAGGTGAGATCGCGATCATCATCGGCAAGACGTGCCGCAACGTCGCACCAGCCGACGCCGGCGACTACATCGCTGGCTACAGCGTCTCGAATGATTACGGACTGCATGACTTCCGAGACACCGACGCTGGTTCAATGCTGCGCGTGAAGGGCAGCGACACGCTGTGTCCTGTCGGCCCTGGTCTGGTGACCGACTGGGACTTCCGTGGCAAGCAGATTCGCACCATCGTGAACGGTGAGGTCAAACAAGACGGCAACACCGACGAGATGCAATGGGACATGCACTATCTGGTGGCCGATATAGCTCGGTCGATCACCCTTGTACCTGGCGACATCTTGCTCTCGGGCACACCTGCGAACTCTCGCACCGTGTACCCAGGCGATGTCGTCGAGGTCGAAGTCGAAGGTTTGGGAACGCTGCGCAACACGATCGTGAGCGGACCAACAGCTATCCGAACCGACGTGGGCGCCCAGCCAAGTGGCAGCGAAGAGGTGATGTCGACGGCCCAGGGCGGCGATTGGGAATTCCGCGGTATCCGATCACCAATGGGTCCCGGAGCGAAACACTATGAGAGCACCGTTGATGACGAGTAATGGTCGCCGCGCCCAGGTCGGAGGCGTTGACGTACCTGTAGACCATTTGATCGGTGGCCAATGGGTTGGTAGCGAGTCCACGTTTGCAACGAATTCGCCGTTGGATTGGGATGCTGGCCCGCTGGCTCAGGTTGCACGTGGTGACGCGTCTACCGCAAGCGCTGCGGTTGGTGCTGCGATCGAGGGTTTCAATGCCTGGTCTGGCTTCAGTGTTGTCGAACGTGCCGAGGTGCTCTATCGGCTCGCCGATCTGATCGAGGCTCGCAACGAAGAGATCGCCATGGTCGAGTCGCTCGACATGGGGTTCCTGTACGAGTCGATGAAGCTGCGCCTTGTCGCTCGTGGAGCAGTGAACTTCCGGACCTATGCCGATCTGATCGTGCAACACCAAGAACGAGCGTGGGACGCGAAGAACCAGCGACACATCGTTCAGCGCATGCCGGCCGGTCCTGCGGTGGTCATCACGCCGTGGAATGCTCCATTCATGCTCAGCACGTGGAAGCTTGCACCAGCGCTCGCAGCGGGCAACAGCATTATCCACAAACCAGCCGAATGGTCGCCCCTGAGTGCTGCCTTGCTCGCTGAGCTGACCATCGAAGCTGGATTTCCGCCGGGGGCCTACAACCTGGTGCAGGGCATTGGAGAAGAGGCTGGCGCAGCCCTGGTTTCAGACGATCGCGTCCGCCGAATCACTTTTACCGGTTCTCCGGAGACGGCGCGCCATATCGGCCACGCCGCGGCAGAGAACCTGGTGCCGTTCACCGCTGAACTTGGTGGCAAGGGTCCGCTTATCGTGTTTGCCGATTCTGACTTGGACGCTGCAGCCCATCGTGGGGCCTGGCAATTCGATGACTCGGGACAGGTTTGTTTGGCCGGCACTCGGTTGCTCGTCGAAGAGTCGATTCGTGATGACTTCCTGACCAAGTTTCACGAGCATGTGGATGCGCTGGTGCTTGGCGACAGTCGAGACGCCGCCACCGACATTGCACCTATGGTGCACCCCGACCACCGGTCAGCTGTGCACGGGTTCGTCGAACGGGCCCGCGCCAATGGTGACACGATCGTGCGAGGCGGCCAGCCCAGCGCTGATTCGTTGCACTATGAACCCACGCTGATCGAACCAGCATCGAACAACAGCGAGGTCGTACAGCGTGAGATATTCGGCCCGGTGCTGACCATCCAAACGTTCGCCGACGAAGCCGAAGCGATCGAGTTAGCCAACAGCACGCCCTATGGATTGTCCGCTTTGGTGTTCACCACATCGGCTGAGCGAGCAGAGCGAGTCGGTCGGGCCTTGCGTTGTGGCCTTGTTTGGGTGAACACTTTCCTGGTGCGAGATCTGACGGCACCCTTTGGTGGTACTGGTATGAGCGGCATCGGCCGCGAGGGTGGCGACCATGCACTCGAGTTCCATAGTGATCTCAAGACCCTGATGATTCTCAACAACTCCGTCTCATAAAACTCATACGACTCATAAAACTGTTCGCTAGGAGGCCAACAATGAAGCCGAAACTGCTGCACCCATATGCCAAGCCAGCCAAAGACAAGGAGAAGTTCCGAGAACTTGTCCGTGGCGAAGGCGTCCGGGTTTGGGACACAGAGGGCAACGAGTACATCGACGGCATGGGCAGCCTGTGGCTCTGCCAGGTTGGCCACGGCCGCACCGAAATCGCCGATGCCGTACACAAACAACTCAGCACAATTGCGTACAACGTGTTCGACCCATGGTCACACGCCGCGCCTGAAGAACTAGCTGAACGAATTAGTGATCTGTCGCCCCTCGAAGGATCCCGGGTGTTCATGTGCTGTTCTGGCTCTGAAGCGGTCGACACCGCCTTCAAGTTGACTCGCCAGGTAGCCCAGCTCAAGGGCGAGCCAGATCGCCAGATCATGCTCACCCGAACGCGGGGTTATCACGGCATCGCCGGAGCAGGCACGTCGCTGCAAGGAATCGCAGCGAACCGCGAGGGCTGGGGTGACCTGTTGCCCCACATCATCGAGATCGACCCAGACGACATCGAATCGGCTGCTCGCGTCTTCGCCGAATACGGTGACCGCATTGCTGGTGTCTTCAGCGAGCCGGTCCAGGGCGCCGGCGGCGTATGGCCACCAACCGACGAGTACATGCGTCGGCTGCGCGAGCTGTGCGACAAGGCGGGCGCCTTATTGGTATTTGACGAGGTCATTTGTGGCTTTGGGCGGACAGGCGAATGGTTCGCAGCCCAGACCTATGGCGTGAAGCCTGACCTGATGACCTTCGCCAAAGGCGTCACCAGCGGCTACCAGCCGCTCGGCGGCGTGATTGTAAGCCGTGAGATTTGCGACCTCCTTGAGGCCGATCCCGACTTCTACTTCCGGCATGGCTTCACCTACAGCGGCCATCCGGCCTCGGCAGTGGCAGGCCTTGTGAACCTGAACATCATCGAACGAGAGGGCTTGATCCAGCGGGCCAAGGAAATTGACGCCAAGTTCTCGAGCGGCCTTGCGGCCATGGTTAGCGACGGCACGTTGTCGGGCTACCGAGGGGTCGGAGCCCTGTGGTCAGCTCAGCTGCCCGAGGGCACAACACCCGAGCACACCATCGCCTGTCGTGACGCTGCGCTCGACAAGGGTGTGATCTTTCGACCCATCGGCGACAGCCTGGCTTTCTGCCCACCGCTGATCATCGATGATGCGGACTTGGACCGCTGTCTTGACGTCCTGGCCGACGTACTCACATAGTCCAAATATCGCTATGGTGGCGACTCGCAAGGAGGCGCTTCGCACATGAAGGATCAACACATCAAGCTGCACGTGACGCTCTCGTTGTACCCGTCGCGGATCGTGGCCTGTAGTGGCGGGATCGATAGCTTGGTGTTGGCCACGTTGGCTCATCGAGCGGCGCCCGAACAGACCATCGTTGCCCATACGGTGACGCCCGCTGTGCCTGGACCCGGGACTGCTCGAGTGGTGGCTTTCGCCGAGCGCGAGGGCTGGAATCTTGAACTCGTGCGGTCGAACGAGTTCGACGACGAGCGGTATCTCGCGAACCCCGCTGATCGTTGTTATTACTGCAAGTCGAACCTCTACGGCGCTATTGCCATGCTGCAAGAGACGGCGCTGGCCGGGCCCGACGCCATCATTCTTAGTGGTGCCAACACCGATGACCTTGGCGAGTATCGCCCTGGTCTGATCGCTGCCGCCGAACAGGCGGTGCACCATCCATACATCGAGTCAGGCTGGGCCAAGAGCAATGTGCGAGCAGCTGCTCGCGAGCTTGGGCTTGCCGAGGCTGACTTGCCAGCTTCACCCTGCCTAGCTAGCCGCCTCTATACCGGCACGCGGGTCACCGCTGCTCGGCTGCAAGCCGTCGAAGCGGGCGAGGCTCTGGTGACCCAGATGACCGGTATTGGCATCGTGCGCTGTCGTATCCGCGACGAGTCCGTGCATATCGAAGTCATGGCCGACGATCGGCACCTGATCGACAACAGCGTCGTCGCGGCAGTTCGCACAGCCATGACGTCGATTGAACCTGGGCTCGAGTCTGTGGTTCTGGACGAGGATAACTATCGTGCTGGCCGCTCATTCCTGAGGGTCTCCTGAGTCGAAATATGCACCAGCACGATGATCAACGCATGGAGCGGATCGGTATGCCGGAAGCCGTTTTGTGTTCCGCAAAGACAGCGTCTCAGCTGGTCGCTATCGCCCAAGAGCTGGCGGCGCGCTCAGAGCCGATTCTGTTCACGCGGCTAAGCCAAGATCGGTTTGACGCGCTTCCCGAGCCTGTCCGCAACGACATCGCCTACGACGCCGACAGCGAGACCGCCACCGTGAACGGTTCGTTGCCCGCACGACGTGGCAAGGTCGCGGTCGTGGCCGCTGGCACGTCTGACCTGCGGGTTGCCGCCGAGGCAGCTCGCACATTGCAGTTCAGTGGGGTGGAAACAAAAACGATCGTCGACGTAGGTGTCGCTGGCATCTGGCGACTCGAAGCCCGCTTGGATGAGATCAGAGCGGCAGACATCGTCATCGCCGTTGCCGGTATGGATGCTGCGATCGTCTCGGTACTTGGCGGTCTGGTTGGATCGCCAATCATTGCGGTGCCGACTTCGGTTGGTTACGGGGTCGCCACAGGTGGCATGACAGCGTTAAACAGTGCGCTTGCTAGCTGTGCACAAGGTGTGGCCGTGATGAATATTGACAACGGTTTCGGCGCCGCATGCGCCGCCATCCGGATGCTGAGTCTGCTGGGGCCCGAGGAATGACCATTGCCTGGTTCGATGGGGGAGCGGGCGCCAGCGGCGACATGATGCTTGGCGCGCTGGCCAGTGCCGGGGTGCCGCTAGCGGTGCTGCAGTCCAGCCTTGATCCGTTTGAGCTCGGCATCACGCTGCGGGCTGAGCCTGTACAACGAGGAGGCCTGGGCGCCACCAAGATGCATGTCGATGTACCTGAGACCCGCACGCTGCGCCACCTTCCCGAGATTGTCGAACTATTTCAGCGGCTCGAGGGTCCAATCGGCACAACGGCCATTGCCGTATTCGAACGCTTGGCCATCGCTGAGGCGGCTGTTCACCAGATGCCCATCGACGCGGTTCACTTCCATGAGGTCGGCGCATTGGACTCCATCGCCGATGTTGTTGCATCCTGCGCTGGCATGTATCACCTAGGGCTCGACGTAGTGCACTGCTCAAACCTGAGCCTCGGCAACGGTCAGACAAGAGGCGGCCATGGCCCAATCCCAGTCCCGGTTCCGGCAGTCCTACAGCTCATGAAGGGCGTGAGCGCGGTACAGGCAGGCCCGGCCCCATACGAGAGCACGACACCCACCGGTGCTGCGCTGCTTGTAGAACTCGTTGATCAGTGGGGCCCAATGCCGCCGATGACGATCGACAGTGTGGGTATGGGCGCAGGGAGCAAGGACTCAGTCCACGTCGCAAACGTTTTGCGACTAATCGTGGGCCAGGCCGATAGTGCCTGATGGCTCAGGCTCTCCTTGTTGAGGATCGCAATGTTGTCTTCACACGAGCCAAAACGGGCTCGTAGATTTGGGTTCGAAGATGACGTACATGTTGGTTCTGCGGTACACGCACTGTTCTGTGGCGGTGCTTCAGTCGCCAGCTGACCTATGCGTTCCGCAACGGCGACATCGTCAGGTGACGGGCAGGTCGACCATGAGTGGACTCGCCTGTTTCCAGGGCGTCCTGGTCGTGAGATGCACTAGTCTTCGCCCCGGACGACGCACAAGGAGAGACATCATGGATCAGGTCGGGATACTCAAGGTTGCCGTTGGTGAGTTGCAGAAGGTGGTGGCAGCGCTGGATGAGTCAGAGATGGAGATGGCCACGAACTGCGAGCCGTGGACAATTCGCCAGATGGCAAGCCATGCAGCAAATGCGCAGTTGTTGTGGGTGGGAATTGTGACTGGCGAAGAAATCGTGTCGGTCGAGACCGTGATGGGAGCTGTGCCCTACCCCGGAGATCTTGCCCCGATCGTCAGTGACGCCGCTGAGCGGGCCGTCGCTGCCTGGAGCGCTGACGGTGTGCTCGAAGCGATTCAGGCAACGCCATTTGGTGCCATGGCTGGGTCAGCGGTTATCCCTTTCCCCATCATCGATGCATTGGGCCATGCCTGGGACTTGAGCATGTCGCTGGGCCGCACCATCGAGTTCGCACCCGAAGCGATCCCAGCGATCTCTGCGGTGGTGGCAGGCGCGTGTACCGACGGCTCCCGCGGGATGGGCCTCTTTGGCGCTCCGACCGAACCACCCGCCGATGCAACCGAAACCGAACGCCTGATGGCGGCGACCGGGCGTGTCATTGCCCGCTGATGCGAGGTTCGGTACTGGGAGAATCTGCTGAAGCAATGCCGCCATCGCTGAGGTAGCGATCTGCTACTGGCTCATGTGGTACCCGCCGTTAGGCGACATCACTTGGCCAGTCATGAACTGCGCCTCGTCTGAAGCTAGGTAGACGGCCGCCCACGCGATGTCGTCGGGCACCCCGAATCGTCGCATCGGCGTCGCTCCTTCGATCAGCGACCGGGTGGCACCGAACGGCGCTGTCATCGGCGTGTCGATGAATCCGGGGGCGATCGCATTCACCCGGATTCCGCGAGCTACGACTTCCCTGGCAACCGAACGAGTGAAGCCCAAAATGCCGGCCTTGGCCGCGCAGTAATGAGGCGAACCCGCCCCACCTGCGGTCCCCATTATCGAACCCATCGAGATGATCGAACCCGACATCTGCGGCGCCATAACCTTCAGCGCCTCCCGTGTGCAATAGAAGGTGCCATCGAGATGAATGGCCAGCATGCGCCGCCAACGATCGTCGGGCATGTGCATCGTCACATCAATAAAGGTCTGAACCGGGTCGCCAGCGGTGATCTCGGCGATCTGCTGAAAGGTCTTTCGTTCCCGTTCGGCACGTTCCTCCTCGGGTGAGTCCACCCCAATTCCGGCGTTGTTCACCAAGATGTCTAGTCGGTCGAAACGTTCGGCAACCGCCTTGAACCCAGCCTGCACCGCCGCCGCGTCGGACACGTCGAAGCCAACTCCCATCGAATCGCCTCCTAGCTCGGTGGCCATTGCCTCGGCGTCAGACTCTCGTAAGTCGTTCACGATGACAGTCGCTCCCTCTTCGGTGAAGCGGCGACCCATCTGGGCGCCTAACCCGGACGCTCCGCCAGTGATCAGCGCAATCTTTCCCTCTAACCTGCCCATTTTTGATCTCCCCTGTATCGGCTCGTCTAGGGGGTGAGCCTAATTCAGGATGCTCTATTCTCTCCCCTGCGAGAAGGCGGCTAATGGAATCTGTGAGAAGATGACTCATGGAATCGAGTGAGGAAATACCGCCCGGCCTACCAACGGCAACCCTGCTCCGCGATGTCACCGATACCGAACGGGCCTCCTTTGACGCCGATGGAGTCGCTCACCTGAAGAACATCTATCCCACAGTCTGGACCGACTACCTCGAGTACCAGCTTGATGACATCTTCGATGCCCACCGAGACCGGGACTTGCACCTGCGTTCGTTCTCCGGCGAGAGGGAACAAGGTGCCCGGGTTGATATGGCGGTGCTGGCCCTAGACCTACGGGAAGCAAACCCAGGGTTAGAGGTCGCGCTCGAAGGCGGCGCAGATGCCGATGTCGTCGGACGCAGCATCGTGGAGACCGATGCGGCGCATTGGCACCCCGGAATCCGAGCACATCATCTCGCCGGTCCGATTCCTGACCTGATCGCATCGCTGACTGGCTCGGCAAAGGTCAACTTTTATAGTGACCAGCTCTTTCTGAAAGAACCCGGTTCGCGAATGCGAACACCTTTTCATCAAGACGAGCCCTACTTCTTGGTGCAGGGTCAGGTTGCAGTGGCGTGGGTGCCAGTCGATGTGGTTGGTCCGACCAATGGGCCGATGGGGTACGTCAAAGGCTCACACCGATGGGGGCGAGTGTTCAAGCCCAGCGACTTGATCACCGATACAGGAACGTTCTTCGAGGTTGATGGCATCGATCATTCTGCGCTCGATCTGATGCCACCGATCACACCCGACACGCACGACGTGGTGTATTTCGATGCCCAGCCTGGCGATGTGATTGTTCACCATTGGTCGACGATTCATGGGGCAGCCGGCAATGTGTCTGCAACGGCGACACGCCGCGCAGCTTCCATCCGTTATGCCGTCGGTGACTCGACCTATTACCAGCGGCCGTCGTCACCCGAACCGTTTCGACATTCGCTAAACCTTCGCGACGGCGACCCATTGGAGAACGCAGACCGATTCCCAATCGTGTGGCCCCGAAACTAACCCCACGGAACTAAGGAACCGTTTGTTGGCGCGTATCTGCTGTTAGTAGCTGCTTGGAGTGAACGTCATAGTTGTCTTCTTGAGCGGGACACGGACAACAACGCCGTCGGGCTTTGCTTCGACCATGGCTCCATCGATACCGGCGATATCCCATTGCCGGGGTTCGACGCCGACGATACGGAACGTGGTGTAGACATTGGGATCCTCGTAGAGGGGTGCAAGGCCAAGGTAGAGCGAGCTTCCGATCCATTCAGCCCGGTCCAGGGCCATGGTGGGGAAGTCGACGCCGACAATCTGAGGGCATGGCTCGAGCGGGGCGGCTGAGAGCGCTTCCCAACGGCCCGGACCGGCAGCTTCGGCCGCAGCCAGGAACGCGTTGAACTGACCACGGGGGTACCGCTCGTCCAATCCCATGCCCCAGGTGAACTCGCCGGTCTCATCGTCCCACGTGGGTTCGTACGAGTCTTCGATGGCGGTAACGAGCCTGGCTTCGATAGCGGTGAGTCCCCATTCGCGAGCCAGAATCAGTGACGAGGCGTAGCCGCGGCTCGGACGCAGAGGCACAGAGAGCTCATCGTTCATCCCCATCGACGACGCTGCTGCCAGGAACAATCGACGAGCGTCTTCGGGTACCTGCGGAGCGGCGTAGTAGGAGGTGGTCGACGCGAACGAGACGGGCATGCGATGGTGCACATCGAGCACGGGGTCGTAGTACAGGGTGGTCGAGGTAGGAGCCTCGTCGGTAGCAAGTTCGAGATAGTGCTGTCGGGCGTACTGCCACCACGGCTCAAACGCTTGCTCGTGGAAGTCGGTGCCGTATCGGTTGTCGTGAAGCCTCAGACCGAGGCCAGCTCCAGCCAGTCAAAATGGCCAGATTTTGGTGTTCTCTCAATGGCAGCCGATCGGTGCTGCCAGCCATTGATCTTTGAGGTTTGCGGCGATCTGTGAATGGGTCCACGTAAACGAGTTGCTGCCGTCGCGGATCATGTCGAACGGCTCGTTCCACCGATCGTTGCTGTCGATCATTGACCGGATGCCAAGCAAGACCAAGAAAAAGCCCTGGTAGAACAACATGCCCTCGGCCTGCACGGGGTCCATTTGCTTGCCGTATGGCTCGATGCCGTTGGCGGTCCAGCCGGGTACGTCGTATTCGCCCCATAGCTCTTTCGGTATGAACATGCGGTAGGAATCGGGATAGTTGGCCTGATCTGGATCATGGCCGAACTGTGTCAACCAATCAGCCGCAGACCACCAGCTGGTATGTCGCTCGATGAGCTGATCAAGGATCGCAACGTAGGGTTCGGTCCATGCCGGCGTGCGGTGCGCCATCAGGCCCATCGCATACGACGAGTCAACAAGGTCGAAGCGATGCCAGCTCGCCATAGGCGGATCGGAACGGTCGTCCCAATGCGGATGAGGCGATCCGGCGCGGTCCCAGTTGTCTGGCGTATGGGCCTTGCGGTGCAGATATCGCAACCAGCCCAGCGAACGTTCAGATATCGACACGCCAGAACGGTAGCCGGTCATGACCAGGCGGCTTGTTACGCAAGCGAAAGGAAGGCGGAGGCCAGTCGTTCGTAGTCAGACAGCTGGTTGTACTGCTGGGCCGAGATACGGATGACTCGGCTCTCTGGCGAAGGCCATGGCGAGATGGGCACCTCGATTGCCCACTGGGTGTGGAGCCACTCGACGAGATCGAAGGCATTCATGCCGGGGGCGATGTCTGCGGGGATCGGCAGCGAGGCAATGCAGCCGATCATGTTGTCGGGCGTCGGTAGACCGATCTGCAGCGCCTGGGCGACCAGTGCTCGACCTTTCAGGACGAGTTCGTGGTTCGAGGCGCGAACACCGAACCATCCATCGTGACGATGCTCGTCCATTACTTGCAACGCGGTGTCGACACAGAGCCGAGCTGTTGGATCATCGGTGCCGGTCCAGTCGAACTGGGCGTGGAATGCTGACCCGCTGCCGGGCCAACCATCGTTGTAGCCATGGCTGACGACGGCAGCTCGAGTTGTGGGTCGGTGGTAGTCATCGACCCAGAGGAACCCGGCACCTTTGGGGGAGCAGATCCATTTATGGCAGTTGGCGGTGTAGAACGATGCACCGATGGCGCGAATATCGACCTCGACCATGCCCGGCGCATGGGCCCCATCGATCAGCACGGTGACGTCGGGTTCGAGATCAGCGGCGATCTCTTCGACGGGCAATACCAGCCCTGTCGCCGATGTGACATGGTCAAGCACTACCAGTGCGGTGTCGGGCGTGATCACGTCAAGTACCGCTCCGGCTGCTTGCGAGGGGCTGCGTAGCGGAAACGGAATGTCAGCAACGATCAGGGATCCACCGACCCGCTGTGCAGTCTCGGCTGCGGCATTGCGGCATGCATTGTAGGTATGGGTCGTGATGACGATCTCGCAGCCAGGCCGCAGCCGTGGTTCAAGTGACCGCAGGACTGAGTTGACGCCATACGTGGCGTTCGGCACGAAAACCAGCCCAGCGGCATCCGCGTTCACGAACGAGGCCAGCGCTGATCGAGAGACGTCGAGCAATGGCTGATAGCGGCGCTGAAAGAAGTCCACTGGGTTCGCTTCGAGCTGAGTTCGCAGCTCGGTTTGGTGCTGTAGAACTTCCACAGGGGCGGCGCCGAATGAGCCGTGATTCAGATGTGTGGTGTTGGGGTCAAGCTGCCAAGTAGCCATACGCGATCACCGGGCTCAGGAAGCCAGGCACAACACTTCCCACTCGGTGAGCAATTCCATGATTTCCAAAGAATCGCTGAGCCGAGGCGAAGGACGGATTGCTTCGGTATCGCCAGCGGCGACATGTGATTCGACCATCTTGATCTGGTGATAAAAGGCATCGTGGTCGTCGTGCACCACGATCGGCTCGGGTTGCCCATCGTGGGGTTGCCAGATGATTATGTTGTCGCCAGCAATGGGTAGCCAAGGATTGGTGGCGAATCGCAATACGCCGTTATCGCCAGCTACCGAGAACTCGCTGGTGTTGCCGTAGTTGTCACTCGCCTGGACGGTGGCGAGCACCTGGTCATCGAATCTGACGGCAAGGGCGGCGTCGGAGATAGTCCCGTCGGCGGCGTTGGTGATGCCGGACGCCGACACAGACCTATTGGCAAAAGCATGGGGTCCACGTTGTGTCTGCACGACCAGATGGGTGAGCGACACGGGGTAGCACCCCAGATTGTAGATGGTGCCGCGTCCCGCCGGGTTCACCAGATGAGCAATGTCGGCGCCATAACGAGCAGAGATAGACCGTAGCGGGCCGAGCCGCCCATCGGTAAGTAGCTGAACGAAGTTGGTATGCACGGGGTGCGCTAAATACATCAGACCTTCAACGAAGAAGGTGCCGTTGGCCTGGGTGGCCTGAGCCAGTGCATGGGCGTCGTCCATCGTTGTCGTGAGCGACTTCTCGGAAAGCACGGCCTTGCCAGCCTCTGAAGCGGAGATCGCAAACCGATGGTGTTGATGATTGGGAAGGCCGATGTACACCGCATCGATATCAGGGTCAGCGATCGCCTCGTCGTACGAACCGCTGCGGATAATGCCGTGACGATTCTGGAAGTCAGCGAGCTTATCCTGGTTTCTGCCTGCGATCAGGTCGACCCGTGAACCGTCGCTTGCCGCAATCGCATCCACCACCGTGTTTGAGATGAATCCTGTCCCAAGAATTGCCCAACGCAGCATCGTCGGAGCTTAGTGTCTCGTCCAGAAAACGGCGGATGCCCGCCCGATTGAGCGGGGCATCGACCAGTTCAATTGTCGACTGACCAGATGGTCTGATCAGAAGGTCTGATCAACCTGTGCGGGTGATTTGGTCCTGTGGACCGGGTGCGATTGTTGAGTTCGCGCTGAAGTAGGTGGCGAGTGCGTCGAGGTCGCGTGTGATATCTGCAATAGGGCCTGTCAGGCCACCTTCACAGACGCTTTGGCCACCACGTGAGCGGCCACCTTCGTGAAACAGCACGACGAACGACTGGATACCGGGCGTCGAACTCGATCGAGGGATCTCGGGTTACCCGCTCGGTGTGTAACGCGAAGTGGACTGATCAGGTCCTGGTCTCACTGTCTTTTGGAGGCCAGCGCCCAGGCACACTTCCCGACGTAATCAACTCACCTACAAGGGGTTCCAAAAGAGCGATGACGCGGTCGGTGCCATCGGCGAGCAACAGCCGGGGTGGTGCTGCAAGCTCGTCGGTGTGCGACTCGATATCGGCCCGAAGTTGGCGCCCCCGGTCCGTGAATTCGCCAGATGCGGTCAGCAGCTCTCGATCGGCTAGCCGGGCTCGCGCTGCATCCCAGTCTGCAGACGACCATCCACGGATTTTCTCGATAATCGCCTGTTCGCCGACCCCCTTGGCTGCGAGCAGGAGATGGCACTCGATACCGTCGATGCCAGCACTGGCCAAGGCAATGTTGTGCCCGTCGCCGCGGTGTTCCCGCCACAGGGTTGCGGCATACCAGAGCCGCAATAACGGGGACTCGGGGACGGGAAGTTCTCGGTGCGCTGCAAACAGCGGGCGAGCTCCTGCCTCGCAGGCCAAGATCGGAGCAAGTGCTAGGTCGCTTGCTTCGAGCAAGATGTCCTCGTCGACATCGCCAAGTGCACGATGCAGTGCTCGGTCGATGCAACGATCTCGAAGGGCCAAGACCTGATCCAGCGTGGTCGTGTCCCACGCCGAAGGCACAGCCGCCTGCACGTGGGCAGGCGCGAAGTTGTAGAACGTTGACTCGACCACAGAGGCCGGTACGCGTCCCATTGGCGCCGAGCGATAGGCGATGTAGGCCCGCCAGTACTCGGGAAGTCCGACGTCCGCGAACGCTTTCATTTCTGGGGCGTAGTAGCTGATGTTGTGGAAGGTCCCGAAAAGCTTGGCGATCGTTCGGGCGGTACCGTCTCGGCCGGTCATCGGTCTGCTGGCCGGTACATCTTGATGGGCCGATCTGAAGTGATCCAGTCACCTTGTCGAGCCCACGGCTTTCCGGCGTACGCACCACCATCGACGACCTGCGCGTGCCCGGTTATGAAGGTCGACTCGTCACTGGCCAGGAAGAGCGCTGCATTGGCGATGTCGACGGGATCGCCAATACGGCCCAGGACCTGTGTCTTACCAAGCCCTCGCTTGAGCTTCTCGAGCTGTTCGTCGGTGGTCTTTGGATGTCCGGCTGCCAGTGGTGTGGCGATGATGCCGGGGCAGATGCAGTTGCAGCGAATGTTGTCTTGACCCACTTCGAGGGCTACAGACTTGGTCAAGTGGATGACGGCAGACTTAGCGACGCTGTAGAGGTGGGGTGAGTACCCGGCTTGCAACCCAGCGACTGAGGCTGTGTTGATGATGGCGCCGCCACCGGCGGCTCGCATTGCGGGGATGGCATGTTTTATGCCCAGGAAAACGCCCTTCACCAGCACGTCGAACGTGATGTCGAAATCGTCGACAGTGGTTGTCTCGATCGAACCCAACGCGCCCCCAAAACCAGCGTTGTTGAACATGATGTCGAGCTTGCCCCACTTCGCAACCACCTCGGCAACGGCGGCCTCTACATGCTGTTCCTGCGAAACATCCACATGAAGAAACGTGGCAGCATCGCCAAGCTCGTCGGCAACGGCTTGCCCCTTGTCATCTTGCATATCGGCGATGAGGACGCGCGCGCCTTCTTCGACGAAACGACGGGCACTCTCGGCACCGATTCCGCTTCCCGCACCGGTGATGATGGCCACTTTGTCTTTCAAACGCATAGGCCATCATGGTCTGTTCGGCACGACCGGCCAAGCCGACGCTGTGAGCCGCACGATGGTCTGCTCGCTGTAGCTTGCTGAGGTGCAACGGCCAGAGGGTGAGCAGGGCTGATGACCGACACGTCAACAGAACAAGAGCGCGGCGGCGTGCCAGCCACCCTGACAGCGGTCACGCTGATGGGTGTCGGCAGTGTTGTCGCTAAGGCATCGGACATCGCCGGACCGGTCTTGGCCTTCCATCGCGCCTGGCTCGCTGCTGCGCTCTATGTCGGATTGTTCTTGGTGCTTGGCGGACGCGTTACGAAGCGAGCGCTGCGAGCGGCAGCACCCGGCGGGCTCTTCTTCGGGGTGCAGCTGGCATTCTTCTTCTCGGCGATCCAACTTACGACGGTCGCGAACGCCACCATGTTGATCGCGCTGCAGCCGGTCGCGATCTTGATGTTCTTCTCCAAGCAGTTTGGCGAAGTAGTAACCCGTCGCGAGATCGTTCTGTCTGCCGTTGCTTTGGGTGGCGTAGGGCTGGTGGTCTTCGGCTCAACTGACTCGCCATCGTGGAGTCTTCGGGGTGACCTTCTTGCGCTTGGTGCTCTTGCGTGTTGGACGCTCTATTTCGTGAACTCGAAGAAGGCACGACGCTCAACGGGTGCGGTTGAATATCAGGGACTTTCGTTGATATTCAGCTCGCTGATCATGTTGCCCGTGGCGGCGCTGTTCTCGGGGACGCTTGACCCAGGCCCGGGGAAATGGTGGTGGGTACTCGCGATGGTGGCGACACCAGGTACGGGTCACCTCCTACTGAACTGGGCGCACGCCCGCGTGCCTCTGACCATGGTGTCGTTATTGACCCTGTTCAGCCCGGTTGTCTCTGTTGCCGTGGCCGCGATGGTGCTCGATGGCGAGAGCGTCAACGCTGTGCAGGTTGTTGGCATGGCTGTCGTACTGGGCGCGCTGGCAATGCTGATTCGCCGCCAAGCGAGTTAGTCCTTGAGCTCAGCGGCCCATTCGTCGTGAAGCAGCACCTGGTCAGACACCAACTGGTCGACGTCGGTGAGTGACATGTCGAGCCACTCACTGAGTACCTCGTGGTTGTGCTCACCCTGCAACGCGATGGTGCCAGGGTCACGGGCGTCGCTGGCGCTCATCTTGTAGGGCGACCGCACGATTGGACGCGTGCCGCCGTCGCGGTTGTCGATCGTTGCAATCGTGTCGCGGTGCTGCAGCGTTGGTGACTCGAGCACCTCGCCCAAGTTGCGCAGGTTGCCCCACGCCAGATTCGCCTCGTCAAGTGCTGCAACCAGCGATTCCCGATCAGCGAAGCTGTTGAGCCACTCGGTTATGAGGCCGTGGCGGTCAGTCTTCTTCTCGAAGTTCGATCGTTCTTTGGCGCCAGGATCAACCAGGCCGTGGATCTTGCTGAGCTGATGCCAGAACCATTTGGTTTCGCCAGCCAGCAGGATGGGTCCGCCAGCCGCCTCGAACAGTTGGGCTCCCCGGGGCTCATGGCCGGCGTCGTCCAAGATGGCCTGGGCACCGTCGCTGGAGAAGGTCATCACATCCATCATCGCGATGTCCACGTGCTGGCCAATGCCGGTCTGATCACGAACCCGCAGCGCTGCGAGTAGGCCAATCACACCATGCATGCCGCTAAGTACGTCGGCAGCGCTGAAGCTGACGTCGTGCGCAGCAGCAACACCCTTACTCACGTCGATTGCGCCGGCCTCGCCATGAAGAATTGCGGCATACGCTGCGCGGCCTGACTCGGGGCCGTCTTGGCCGAAGCCTGTGATCGAGACCATCACGAGATCCGGTTTGTGTTGCTTCAGAGATTCGTAATCAAGCCCGAACTTGGCCATGACACCGGGCCGAAAGTTCTCGATCACGATGTCGGCATGTTCAACAAGCTGGCGAACAAGGTCAGGTCCACCGTCCTTGCGCAGGTCGATGCTGATGTTCTGCTTGCCCACATTTTGCTGCACGTAGTATGTGCTGAGCCCTGCGGCCTTGCGCCCCCACAGCCGGGTGACGTCACCTTCGGGTGGTTCAACCTTGACCACATCCGCGCCAAGGTCGCTCAAGATCCGGCCACAAACCGGCCCGGCGAAGACGCGTGACAAATCGAGAACCTTGATGCCGGCGAGCGGCTGTGGTGCTTCCCCCATCTGGCTGACTCTAGACGGGTTGCCGCGATTGCTCTCATCCCGCGAGTGCGGTGAAACCGACCTGGTGCGCGAGACTGATTTAATGGCAGACGGCAAGACCAATAAGAAAGACCTGTCGGCGAGTTTCCAGATGAACGCCGATATCTCCGATTACGGCAAGACGGAACGTCCACCGCAAGAGTTCTACGACGACATCAAGGCCAAGTACGCCGAGCAGCGAGACGTCCGGCTGGACTATCGACCGCCGGGCACCGAGATGTACCGGGCACTCGATGGCGAGTTCGCAGACTACGAAAAGGACCCGTACGCCGAAGACGTCATCGATCGTGAGCCCATTAACGACGAAGTCGAAGTGTTGTTCATCGGTGGGGGCTTCTCCGCATTGCTGACCTCGGCTCGGCTACGTCAGCGCGGCGTCGAGAGCATCCGCATCGTGGAACGCGGCGCCGACGTTGGCGGCACCTGGTACTGGAACCGTTATCCAGGGGTGGCGTGTGATGTCGTGAGCTACGACTACCTGCCGCTGCTCGACGAGATGGACTACGTGCCGACACGCCACTATGCGGGTGGTGCCGAGATCCTGGCGCACTGCCAGGCGATAGCACGGAAATACGACCTGTACGACCTGGCCGTGTTCCAGACAACGGTGACAACCACGATCTGGAACGAAGCAGACCAACTGTGGGACGTGACCACCGATCGCGGTGACACCATGCGTGCCCGGTTCGTGATCTGCGCCAACGGAACCTTGGCAAAGCCCCGTCTCGCTCTGATCAAGGGCATGGAGACCTTCGAGGGCACGTCGTTTCATACGTCTCGCTGGGATTATGACTTCACCGGCGCGGACCTCGAGAATCTCGCCGATCTGCGGGTTGGCATTATCGGCACCGGCGCGAGCGCCGTGCAGATCGTGCCCAATCTTGGTGGCACCGCCAAGTCGCTTCACGTGTTTCAGCGCACGCCGTCGTCGATCGACATCCGCGACGACTGGGAGACCGACCCGGCGTGGGCCGACAAACTCGAATCGGGTTGGCAGGGCAAACGGCGCCAGAAGATCATCGACAAGTTTCGGTACCAGGCCGACAAGCGCAAAGATCTGAAGGGCATCACCCAGGACGAGAAGGTTCGTCGTCAAGAGAACGCCAACATCGATGCCATGATGCGTATCCATACGCGCATCGATGAAACGGTCGACGATGCTGAGACCGCCGAGGCACTAAAGCCCTGGTACATGCTGATGTGCAAACGACCCTGCTTCCACAACGATTATCTACCAACATTCAATCGACCCAATGTGGAACTGGTCGACACCAAGGGCAAGGGCATCACCGAGATCGGCCCCAAGGGCCCCATCTTTGACGGCGTCGAGTACGAAGTCGACGTGTTGATCTACGCCACTGGCTTCGAAGTCCAGCAGACCGGTATTTACAACCGGATCGTGGGCGAAGGAGACATCGAGCTGAACGAGAAGTACACCGACGGCATCCGCACGCTCGTCGGCATCCACACGCAGGGGTATCCGAACATGTTCATCATGGGCGGCTATCAGGCCTCGTTCCAGTTCAATCTGACCGACTTGTTGCAGGTCCAAGGCGATCACATCGCGAATGTCATCGACTACGTGCGCAACAACGACTACGACACGGTCGACGTCAGCCGGGCCGCTGAAGAATGGTGGGTGCAAGAAGTCATCTCGCATCGCGGCAAGACCAATCGCAACGCCGAGTGCACGCCGGGTTATTACAACTTCGAAGGCCAAGACAATCGGCGCCAAGACGGCAACTACAACGGCGGCTTCCACGCATATATCGACCACATCCATGCCATCGAAGGTGACATGGACAGTTCGTTCGTTTTCACCGCTGGTTAGCTGTTCGAAGAAGCCGAGCGAATCAGGCCGACCGAGAGTTCCAGGTGGGCGATTTGCTCTGCAGACGTCTTGCCCTGGGCTCCGAGCCGAAGGCAATTGATGCCCGCGGCCTCTGCTGCGCGGACCCGTTCACGGACCATGTCTTCGGTGCCGATCATGTATGCCGCTAGCACAAGTTCCTCGGGCACCGCAGCGGCAGCTGCTGCCTTGTCGCCTTCGACCCATAGGCGCTGGACTTCGGCGCAGACATCCTCGAACCCAGCGCGCGAGTACGCAGAGTTGTAGAAGTTCGTTTTAGCCGAGCCCATGCCACCGAGCGTGAAGGCCATGCCGGGTCGGTACTTGGCGATCAAGCTGTCAACGTCTTCCGATACTGTGATTTGCGCGTTGGTTTGGATATCGATGTCCTCGATCGTGCGGCCCGCCTTGGCTGCACCGGCGCGAATTGGGTCAAGGAGCACATCGCCGTGCTCGGGTATGAACGAGGTGCCTAGCCATCCATCGGCAAGTTCGCCGGTCAGTTCCAACGACTTCGGACCGAGCGTGGCCAGATAGATCGGCATATCTGGCTTGGGTGGAATTGATGACTTCAAGGCTTTGCCCTCGCCGCCAGGGCGGGGCAGTACGTAGTGTTTGCCCTCGTAGACCATTCGCTCGCCGTTGATACCGAGACGAACGATGTCGATGTACTCACGCAGCCGGCCGAGCGGGTGAGCGAACGCCTCGCCGTGTAGTCCTTCGACGACCTGAGGTCCGCTGACACCGAGCCCCAGGTTGAAACGATCGCCACTGATCTGGCCGAGCGAGAGTGCGGTCATAGCCGTCATCGCAGGCGTACGTGCCGAGATCTGCATGATGCCGGATCCCAATCGGATGTTCTCAGTCACGGCCGCCAGATATCCCAACGACGACACGGCTTCCATGCCCCACGCTTCTGCTGACCACGCAGCATCGACGCCGAGCCGATCGGCGGCCTTTACGTACTCAACTACGTCGGACCAATTCGAGCCGTCGTAGTAGGCGCTGCCGATGGAGACCGAAATTCGCATGCCGCCATCATGCAACAGATCGGCAGGGGATCCGAGTTTGGGACCAGAAGCAATCATTGGCCCAATGTCGGAGCGCCTAATCACTTCGGCTACAGGACCCTGCGAGCCCAGGCCCGGGCCCGAACTATGGGAGCGAGCGGTACTCGGTGTCCTCGGAACGTTTCGTGATGGAGTGGCCCAACTGGCAGGCCCGTCAGCCGGGGCTGAAGGCAGGCACGAAGCCGCCTGTGTAACCAGGATTAGCGCCGAGAGCCACTGATTTTCTCATGTCAAGGCGGCGAGGTCCCTGATGAGGATTGGGTAGAGACGTCGGACCAAAGATGGTTTGAGGCGGCGGACGATTTAACGGTGTCGGGAGACCATCGCATTGCGTAGTGCCGTGCTCACCACCAACGGCTAACGCAGCTTGTAACGCTGGATCTTGCCGGTGGCTGTTTTGGGGAGTTCGTCGACAATCTCGTAACGCTTGGGCCGCTTGTAACCAGCCAGACGATCGCGACACCAGCCGGTTAGCGCGTCAGGATCGGCGACGGCGCCGGGCGCCGAGATCACGTGTGCGGTCGGTCGGGTCACGCCATCGGCGTCTTTCTCGCCGACGACGGCCGCTTCGAGGACAGCAGGGTGCTCGATGAGGACACCTTCGACTTCGGCTGGCGATACCCACTCTCCGCCCACCCGCAGCATGTCGTCGGCTCGACCGAGGTAGGTGTAGAAGCCCTCGGTCGTGCGCACGAATAGATCGCCGGTGACCGTCCACTCTCCCTGAAAGGTTGCCCGGCTCAACTCGCTGCGAGACCAATAACCTGTCGCCGACGACGCACCTTTGACGATCAAGATGCCAGGCTCGTCGTCGGCGACATCCGAACCGTGCTCGTCAATGATCCGAAGCTCATAGCCAGGGACAGCCATACCGCTGGTGCCAGCCGAGCAGTGCTCTGTGGTGTTGGACACGAAGATGTGCAGCATCTCGGTGGAGCCAATGCCATCCAAGATCGTGACGCCAAAGCGCTGCTTGAATCGGGTGAAGGTTTCGGCTGGCAACGCCTCGGCCGCGGAGATAGCGACGCGCACCGACTCGAACGCGTCATCATCCAGGTCTGAGTTCGTCAATGCGGCATAGAACGTCGGGATGCAAAAGAACAGGGTCGGTTTCTCGGTGGCGACAATGTCGGCGACCAGCGCTGGTGTTGGTGGCCTGGTGGGCTCCAGGATGCTGGTGGCGCCAACGGCCAGGGGGAAGGTCAACGAGTTGCCCAGCCCATAGGCATGGAACATCGGCCCGACCGAGAAGAAGCGGTCCACGGCGCTGATGGCGAGCACGTTCTGGGCATAGGTCTCAACCGTGTCGACAATGTCGCCGTGGGTATGCATGGCCAGCTTCGGCTTGCCAGTTGTGCCCGAGGTGCACAGCCAGAAGCCGGGGGAGTCCCGCCATGTTGTGTACGGCTGGGCGTTGGTGGCGTCGACGCAGAACTGGCTCCATGTCGGTCCCGACGCGAGCGACTCGGTGCCGGTCGAGACCACATGCTGGACCTCGTTGGCCCCATCGAGGATCTCCAACACAGAACCGGCTCGCTCGTGAGACACGACAATCACGCGGGCCCGAGAGTCGGCGACGATTCGCCCCAGGTCGCGACCTGGAAGAAGCGGGTTGGTGAGAACAGGGAGAGCGCCAATCCGCAGCGCCCCCAGGAAGGTCGCCACAAACTCAGGGGTATCGAGCATGACCATGGCCACGCGTTCTTCGGGCCGAACACCAAGGCTGCGAAGACCTGTGCTTACCCGCTGCGTCATGTCGAGCAGCTGGGCATAGGTGGTCGAGCTACCACCACAGCGCAACGCGATGCGATCGCCGTTCCCTTCTTCGATATGGCGGTCGAGCAGCCAAACGCCTGCGTTGAAGTAGTCGTGCACATGGCCCCCTAGTGGCGATCTGACCCTAGTGCCCCACCCAAGGTGACTAGGCAAGACCCGATGTGTTTCACTAGAACGATGAACGTGAGTGATCCTGTGTTCGACATGATTGGCGTCGGCCAGGCCAGCTTGCGAACAGCTACGTGGGGCACGGGCACACCCGACATCATCATGCTTCATGACGGGCTGGGCTCGATAGGCCAATGGCGCAGCGTTCCATCGACGGTCGCACAGCACACCGGCCGGACTGTGCTCGCCTATGAGCGCAGTGGCCACGGCGACTCGTTGCCCCAGCCAGCAGGTCCCTGGCCGACGGACTGGCTCCATCGCGAAGCGTCGGTTCTCGCTCAGGTTCTCGACATTGTGGGTGCCACCTCGCCGGTGATCGTTGGCCACTCAGACGGAGGCAGCGCCGCACTTCTTTATTCTGCAGATACGTCGAGCCGCGCTCGGGCGGTGCTCGCGCTGGCGGCGCATAGCTGGGTTGAAGACATCTGCTTCATGTCGATCGTCGATATGCGGGCCAATCGCGCCGCCATCGAGGCCGGACTGGCACGGCACCATCAGGCGCCGGAAGCGCTGTTTGAGGCATGGAGCGGCGTCTGGGTATCCGATGCATTTCGGACCTGGGACATCCGACCGGAACTTGGCGAGATCGACGTGCCAGTGCTCATAGCCCAGGGCGCAAACGATGCGTATGCCAGTGCGGATCATGCCCATTTGACGGCGGCTGCGATCGGCACGAACGCGGCATCGGTCATCGTGCCCAAACTCGGCCACATCATGCACCACGACGATGCGGATGCTGTTGTTGGGTTGATCGCCGACTTCGTGGACCAGCATTCCTAGCCACGCAGCTAGCGACACATGTCGTACCCGTCCGTTAGGGTCAATTTTGGATGGAGACGACTGCCGATACGACGCGTGACCCGGCAGACGTGCCGTGCACCTTCATCAGCGATGCGGTAGATCTCCCATTGTTAGAGGCTGCACTGCGATCCGCGGTCCGTGTGGCCATCGACACCGAGACGCCCATCGATGGCCCAATGGCACAGCAGCTTCGCGTCGCGTCGGTAGCAACTCGAGACCCGACCGGTGTCGAGCTTGCGTTCGTGATCGACGCACGAGATGTCGACCCAACACTGTTGGCACCGATTCTGCGAGGGGTTACAGCCGACGCGTGGAACGCCAACTTCGATGCACGAGTCATGGACCGTGCCGTGTGGCAGTCCACGGATACCACCCACGGTCTTACCTGGTGGGACGCTCAGCTCGCCGATGCCCTGCTCTTCCAAGGCCGAAGCGGCTTCAGTTGGTATCACGGTCTGGCCTGGGCCACCGAGCACTATTTGGGCCTCAAGGCCGAGGGCAAAGGAACGGTGCAGCTCTCGTACACCGCAACCGATGACCTGACCAACGAACAAGTCAGGTACTCAGCGGCCGATGCAGTCGAGACCTTGTGGGTTGGCGACGCCATTCGTGTCCAGATCGCGAAGGCGGGCCTGGAACGCATCTGCGACATCGAGAACGGGGCGCGGCCGTTCCTCGATCAGATGGAACGCACCGGGTTGCCGTTCGACTGGCCCGGATGGGAAAAGGAACTTGATCAAGTCCAGGAGCAGCACCGAACAGCACTTGGCTCCCTTGCCGAACTAACCGGTGGTGGACAGGGCACGTTGTTTGACGAGGTGATCGAACCTACGTGGAACCCGGCTTCAGATGTGCAGGTCCGTCGGGCGCTCAACGAGTGGGCCGAACCCCAGGTCCGTGCCTGGACAAAGAACCGTCACAGCCGAGCACGCCTGCTCATGGAGGGTGACTCGGTCTCGGCGGGCGTGTTACGCGAGATCGGTGGCGACCTATGCGAGACGTTGCTCGACTTCCGGAACTGCGCCAAGATCTTGACGACCTACGGCGAATCCATCCACGAACACATTGATGCCGACGGACGAATGCGGCCGCAGTACCTGCAGGTGGTCGGCACAAACACGGGCCGGCTAGCGAGCCGCAATCCAAACGCTCAGAACTTCACGCCGCGCATGAAGCCCTACTTCCGGCCCCAGTCTGCTGACCGGGTTTTCGTACACGCCGATCTAAGTCAAGCCGAACTCCGTTTCCTTGCACAGGTCAGCAATGACGGGCCGTTGCGGGCTGCCTTTGCCCGGGGCGAAGACGTGCATGTCAGCACTGCTGCGTCGATGTTCCGGTTCGACCCCGTCGAAGTGGCCGCAACTGACCCTGCCCGTTTCAAGGAACTACGCCAGATCGCTAAAGCACTCAACTTTGGCATCGCCTATGGCACCGGCGCTGCCGCGTTGGCCCGCTCGCTGACGGGCAACGGCACCCCGACGACCATCGACGAAGGGCGCGACTTACTTGCGAAGTATCGCGAGACCTATCCCGGGACCGCCGCATGGGCCGAGGAACGTATTGCCGAGGTAGAGCATGTTCGTAACAGCGTGCCCGGGGCAATCGATTGGGTCTTGACCCTTCGACTCTCACGGAACTTCAGCGAGATCAACAGCGTCCGCCGCGAGTTTCGCCGGTCCCGGAATAGGTGGCCTTCAGCCGAAGAAATTGCGTCGATTCTGCATGCGCCGACGGGTGGCCCCACGAGTGAACAGATCGACATGGTCCAGTGGGTACTGGGCTACTCGGCAGCCGTTGCCCTGGGACTCGACGGCCAGCCGTTTACCTTTTCTAGCTACACCGTCGCTGGTCGCCGTCAACAGTTCAACCTGCATGTCGATCGCCTGTTCCTGGCCGCGGCGGTCGATGCGGTTGGCGGCGTTTCAAAACCGTTGATAACGGTCCGCACTCAGTTCGCCGAAGAGCATCAGCTTGTGCTGCATCGTCGAGGCGAGCCCATGGACGAGAAAGAGCTGGAACGTCAGTTCGAAGAACGAGCGTTGCGG